>Ga0316206_1000480_pt1 | contig 52300 bp, 51 predicted proteins | sample 6monthpyrite_MG_FD_204942 | JGI IMG/M metagenome (GOLD analysis project Ga0316206, IMG submission 204942) | Microbial mat bacterial communities from mineral coupon in-situ incubated in ocean water Damariscotta River, Maine, United States -... | ecosystem: Environmental > Aquatic > Marine >...
AAATTGAAGACACGCTGACTGCTCAAGGTCTTCAATTTCACGGAGTGAATATCATAGATTGTTTGCTTTTTGCTTAAGCTGTCCGTCTGAAGACGGAGGGTTTGCTCCTAAGCATGGAAACTAAAGTCAAATTTTGTATTAGCAAAGATTGTGGTTTCAGTATCGCTTTAAAAGGCTCTCTCCCCCTTTACCAAAATCTAAACGGCATCCAACTCAGAGAGAAATTTAACCTTTCCTCAGCCGTAAACTTTAGCTTCTAACCTTAAGAAAGGGATGAATATTTATCTACGCCATACCATAATGTTTGCTGCGACTTTTTTGGCGCCGTTATCTTTGAGCCATGCGGATCAAACGAGTCAAAAAGATGCCCTGGAAGCAGCGATCAGTTACAATTTGGCCAGATTTACACAGTCGACAGACAAGCTGGATGAACTCGGCCATAGCCCCATGGTATTCTGCATCCTAAACACCAATGTTTTGGCAATCAATCTTCGCAAGATGACCGCGCAACAACGGGAAAATAAATCCATAAACCTGCATGAAGTCGCAGACCCAAACGATCTGTACGGAAACTGCGACATTACCTATTTAAGCACCAGTGACCTGAGCTTGGTATCGCTCGACAAACTTACCCAGTCTGGCAGCCTTACAATTAGCGATTCAGCCGACTTTTTAGATGCCGGTGGCTCCATATATTTGCAACAGCGTGGCGGAAAAATTGCTTTTTCTGTCAATACTTCGGCCCTAAAGCGCGCCGGGAAAACACTCTCTTCCCGGGTCCTGCAACTGGCCTATGAAGTGCGATCACCAGAATGATAGCCGCCTTGTTCAAGAAACTTCATTTTCGGACCAAATTAATTTCCACCATTATGGCAATTACGGCGGTCGCCGTTACTTTGGTCTGCGTCGCCATTATTGTGTATGACTTGTCAAACTTCAAACGCGACCTGGAAAGTCGACAGCTAAACCTGCTCAAGATCGTCAATAGCAACATTGCCGCCGCCGTAGTGTTCGAGGATAATGACGCCATCACAGAAAATCTGAGAATATATGAGTATCAGCCTGAGGTGATTGCTGTCATTGTAACAGACCCTGATGGCCGCCATATCGCCGACTTCCATAGCGACGTCAACGTCGAAGGCGCAGACGAAATACCACGTCAAAAAAACAACCCGGATGATGACGAAACGGATGCTATATTACGGTTGCAAGGCCCCATAAAATTTGAAGGCAAAATTATCGGGTTTTCAGAAGCACAGGTGAGCCTGGAAGCTTTGAATGACCGACTATGGCTCTATATTCGTATCGGCTTGATTGTTATGAGTGTAACACTTTTGGCTGCCTATATAATCGCTCGTAAATTCGCCAGATTGTTTTCCGGCCCGGTTGAAAATTTGGTAAACACCGCACAGCAAGTTTCAAAAAGCGGCGACTATAGCATTCGAGCAGAACTTTTCTCAGGAGATGAAATCGGTGATTTGACCAGCTATTTCAATGAAATGTTAGATGAAATAGAGCAGCGTGATAACAGCCTTATCCTCCAGCGCGACTCCCTTGAAAAACTAGTGACCCGAAAAACTGGAGAAATCCAGGAAGCGCTTGAAGATGTTCAAGCCGCCAGCAAAGCCAAATCCGAATTTCTCGCTAACATGAGCCATGAACTCAGAACGCCGCTCAATGCCATACTGGGTTTCTCTGAAGTGCTGGGAATGGAGTTATACGGGAAACACACCAGCGATAAATACCGGGATTACGCTGGCCTCATTCATGATAGTGGCAATCATCTGCTCAATATTATCAACGACCTGTTGGATCTGGCCAGAATTGAAGCAGGCAAAATCGAGCTCACTGTCACATCAACGGACGTCGCCAAGGTGGTTTCCGAAGTATCCGATATGATGATGGTACGTGCTGTTCAAAGGCAACAATCATTGGACGTGCAAATCTTGGGCGCACTTCCGCTTGTTGAATGTGATGGAAGGATCATCAAACAGATTTTTCTCAACCTTGTCTCAAACAGCATAAAGTTTACACCTAACAAGGGTGTTATCAAAATTATTCTAGCGCATGAAATGCCCGACACTCTGAAAATTACCGTAAGCGATACAGGTAGGGGCATGACCGATGAGGATATCAAAATAGCACTGCAGCCTTTTGGCCAAACACAATCCGTGTTCGCCCGGTCCCATGAAGGCACCGGTCTTGGCCTGCCACTTGTCGAGCAATTTCTGAAACTGCACCACACAACAATGCAGATCAATTCAGTGCCTCAAAAAGGGACAGATATCGTTATCCTGCTTCCCACTAAGCACACGGCTCAACAATACAACAATAGCACTGCAAACCCGCAGGGTTGGCGCTGACGCCATGGTCAGCTCTAACCATGACGTTCAACCTCCACTTAGGATCAATACGACTTGGCGGCTACAGCAAGTGTGGCACTTCTATTCATAGGCGGCGAAGATGTCGCTGCCATTTCGATCAGCATCGAAGGGGTCAATACCTGCGGCATCTGCTGCTTTTCACCTTGTGCCGGATACCACAGATACAGCGGCACCCCAGCGCTACCTTCGGCTTTTAGAAAAGCCGTAATTTGAGGATCGCCCCGGGTCCAGTCGCCCCGCATAACCGTGATATCCGCAGCGCGAAAAGCCGCAGCAACCAAAGACGACGACAAGCTGGTTGCTTCATTGACCTTGCAGCTTAGGCACCAGTCAGCTGTCATATACAAAAACACCGGCTGGTTGGCAGCGCGCAGCTCGGCAAAACGGGCTTGCGAAAAAGGCACTGCCGCAAATTCATTTGCGTCTATAGTGTCGCTTGCGGCGGACGGCAAAGCGGTATTGAGGTTTACCGACAGAAACACAGCCGCCAGAACCGGCACCAGAACCGGCCACGCAGGTTTGGCCGAAATTTGACGCAGCCCATACCACCAAAGGCCAATCGCCAGCAGCAAGGCGCTTGCAACTGCGGCTGCCATCACATCTACTCCGGCCTGCCTGCCTACAATCCAGGCCAAGCCCAGTGCTGTCGCAAACATTGGCAGGCTCAGTATCTGTCTCAGTTTCAGCATCCATGCGCCGGGTTTCGGCAGCCAGCGGCGCACTGGCTTGAAAAACCCAATCATCAAAAATGGTAACGCGAGCCCAAGCCCAAGCCCGAAAAAGATCGCCATAGCCGCAGGAATAGGGAGCAACAAGGCCGCGCCCAAGGCCCCTGCCATAAAGGGCCCGGTGCAAGGTGTGGCAATGAAAGCGGCCAGTGCACCGGTGCTCACTGCGCCGGCAAAACCACTTTTTGCACGGCCATTTCCGCCCAGCATCGGCAATTCATACAGTCCCGCCAGATTACTGGCGATCGCTGTCATTAACAGCAACAGCAAAATAACAACACGCGTATCCTGTAGCTGAAACGCCCAGCCCAAGGTCTGCCCGCCGCTGCGCAGCATAAGCAACGTCGCCCCCATCAACATGATAACGCCAATAGCACCCAAGCTATAGCCTAGCGCCTCTTGTTTGGCTTCACGATCATCACCACCCGCCCTCGCCAAGGCCAGCGCCTTCAGGCTTAAAATCGGGAAAACGCAGGGCATTAGATTAAGCAATAAGCCGCCCAAGACCGCAGCCCCAAAGACCATGAAGAAGCTGCTGTCTAATGCCGCAGCATTGGAAGCCACGGCTGTGTCGGGCAGCTCGGCGGGCATCTGTGCGGCTGCAAAGGCACTGATCTGATAAGAGCGAGACTTGCTACCAGAGCCATCTGCGCCATCTGAACTATTCTGGCCATCAATGCGCAACACGCCACTAACTTGCGCTCCCAAACCCGCTTTCCCTGCCGACAACATTGCCATTAAGCCGCCATCTGCCGCATCGAAAGCCTGTTCGGCGCTATCGGATACACCGCCGTTCTCGGCACCAAAGAAATGGGCTGTCTCGCCGTCTTCAAGCTCAATACCCGGCATAAAAATCCGAATTTGACCATGTTCCACTTGAAAGCGGCTTTCCGCCTCAAGTGCTATCGGAAGGTTAGCTTCTGCGCCGGAAAAAAATAATGCTACGGCCGGATCAGGAGCTCCACTGCCAACAGGAAGGGAAAATTCAAAATGCAGGGGATCAGGGACACAGCTGCTGTCCGAACAAAGCAGCATATCCATAACGGTAGCAAAATGAAAACTGTCGGCTGTTGGTTGCGCCTCAGGAAAATGCAAACGTTGCAATAATATTGTTTCACCTTCATGCACATTCGAGGCAATACCGCCCAGTATCAATTGCCGAGGTGCGGGGTGGCGTATCTGCCCCACGTCCATACCGGCAGGCGATGTCCAGGTCATGGTTGGCGCATATCCACTTTCGCCGGGGTTTGACCAATATATATGCCAACCCGGTGCAGGCTCAATTACAACGGCTACATCCAGGCTACCGCCCGGTGCAGCACTGAGGCTACGCAGCACAAGCCGCGCATCATAATGCTGGCCCGAAGCGATTGAATTAGCAGACGCTGGCAAAGTTGGAACTATTGCGATCAGCAACAACAACAAGAAGTTTTTAAAACGGCTCATAATATAGATTGCTCTTTAATAGCACTCTCTGTGCAGGGTTGAAGTGAGAAAAGGTTAAAACGGGGCAAGATTGAATTTGGCCATGATCAACTTGGGCCAGTATTAAAGCGGAGCAAACCCGCTTACCTAAGCACCCATGCGGCAAGGCCTTCGTCCCGCAAAAATTGTTCAGCACCTTGCCCTTTTGCCATCGCGAGCGTGGACATGATGCCTGCCTCAAGGCAAGTAGCGGCAGCAACAGTGATAGAACGCGGTGCGCCCATCACAGGCCTGCCTGACTGCGGGTTCAATATATGGCCGTACCGCACACCATTTTTCAGCAGATATCGCCGCGCGTCGCCGCTGGTTGTGAGCGCACCCGAGCTAATTTCGAGCATGCCTTCTGACCGACGGCCAGCCTCTGCAGCCTCGATTGAAATGCGCCACGGCTTGCCACTGCCTAACGGCGCGCTTACGCGTAAATCGCCGCCAAAATTAACCAGCAAAGGCACCTTTGTATCCGCCGCAAGGGCTAACAATACGCGGTCGACTGCATATTCTTTACCGATGCCGCCAAAATCGATTTCCATACCAGGCTCTAGCGTTACACTATCCGCCCCCAGCGTCACCTTGTCCCACCCGATCAGCGGTAACAACGCCTCAATCTCGGCGCTCGTCGGTATATTGCCAGAGCCATCAAACCGCCAGATGCGCCGCAACACACCTGATGTCACATCAAACAGGCCATCGCTTAGCTTGTGACAGGTGTCAGCATAGCGCAAAAGGCCCATGGTTTCCTCGTCCACCTGAACCGGAGACCCATTCGAGCGATTAATCTTCGATAGCAGGCTATCTGGCTGATAGCGGCTGTATTTGGCTTCAATGCGGGCCGCCTCGGCCTCAGCTTTTGCACCAAAAATACGGGCAAGTCTGCGGCTATCACTATCAAACTGTATCTCACACGGCGAATTCATCGCCGTAAAACGGTGGCATACACGAGGCCTCGGCCTCACTTTCTTAAGCTGCGATTTTGCCATCGGTACCGGCATCCTTTCGGGACCGGCCATGACGAGAGAGGGGCAAATCATGGCCGGTGCTCCTTTCCTTAGAACTTGAACTTGAAGCCGGTCAATACGCTAATCGCGTTTGTTCCGGCAAACAGTTCCAAGTTCGCATTATCGCCTGGCAAAACCCCTTTTGTTCCGGCCTTGCTTTGACGATACCCTTCGACCAACCCGTAGATTTCAAGCTGATCCGATATTTTGTAACCACCACTGAGGCCAACTGTAATAGCATTGAAGCTATCAAGCCTGCTGTCAGCGCTGGCAAACTGCGGTAGCGGTGCTGCTGCCAACAGATAATAGTTAAAGAAATCAGCCGCAGACTGGTGGTAATAACGCACAGACGGTTGAATATAAGCGCGTGACCCTATGGGAATATGCTCAGAGAGTTCAGCCGTAATTGAGTTGATGCCCCAACTATCATGATAATAGCGGGCCGACAGATCCGTTACAAAGGAACCCATCGCAATTTTATTGCTCACATATACCGAATGACGCGTCCTGGTTTCTGGCCGAGATTCGTACAGATAATTCACAGGACGTCCGCTTATAGGATTAACGCGCGAAACAATCTTGTAAGGATCAGTTTGATATCCTTTTCCAGAGCCAAAACTATAATTGAGCTGCAACAGCCAATTGCGGTTCATCACCTGCGTAACGCCGGCAATGATGCTGAGCACATCCTTATTTTGGTTTGCACCTTTAGCATCACCGCTCATCTCACTCAGAGGCACTGGCGTGCCAAAAAAGGGCTTAGAGATATCGTGCTCAAAATTCACACCCACCGATAGTGTAGTGCTTTTATTGTTAAATTCCTGAGCAATACTGACACGACCTGCATAGGATCGATAATCTTGCTCGTTCGACCCATTCAGCCCCAAACTTAAAGTGGTCTTGGAACTTAAAGGCGTAGAAAAACCAAGGTCCACAGCCCAGCGTTGATCTTGAAAACCGCTATCAAGAGGCAGCTGGTTTGCATCTCCGGTATATTGCAAAACTTGACGGCCCGTTCTTGGATCGGTCACGGTTGTGCCGCCCGAAGCCCCTGTCGAGGAATTTCCGCCTTCATCATCATCGCCGCCGCGCATATTCTCTTGCCGCGCCGGAGTAACAAATGTTTGGTTAAACCGCCAAGGCGCAGCCCCATTTGGGGTCGCACCAGTAAGACTGTCATAGGTCAGCCGTGCGGAAAATACATTACCATTCTTTGCGCTGTGCACGATAGAGACGATGGGTTCGATTGCCTGTACCCGGCCTCCATCTTCCTTGTAAAATAAAACCGCACTATCAATTACGGTGGTGCCGAGTTCATTCGCCGGTTGATCATAGGCATTTTGAACTTGTGCAACATCGGGCGCAGACGGATTGTTGGTGCCAGTATTGTTATCGGCTGCAAGCAAACTTGTGCCTGCCAATAAATTCGCGGTGACAAGACAGAGCGTCGCTCCGATCGTGCCTTTGCGGCTATCAATTAGTTGCATCCACAGCCTCCGCCGTCAAAAGACCGACCACCAGATGAAGCTTCTTTCGAGAAAGCTATATGCTCGTTCGCGGCGGTTAGATTAGGGTTGACGTTGAGCTGCATGGACTCCCGGGCCATGACATCCCGTTCCCAGGGCTGAACCGTAGCACAGCCCCCCAGTGAAACCCCTAATGCCAGCAAACTGCAGGCCGTTAAAATCTTTTTCATTGCTATTCTACTTTCGTTATTCATGGATAAGCTGTTCAACATGAGCCCGGTATTCGGCCTCTTTTTCGGGATGGAAACCTTTGTGGATGATGCGGACCTTGCCAGTGCGGTCGATCAACAACGACGTTGGCATGTCCGAAACTCTGTAGTCTTTGGCCAGCACGCCCTTGCTGTCATAAATGACCTTAAGATTGGATCCGACCTGCCGTAAAAACGCATCGGCAACTGCGCGGGAGCGATCCAAATTGATAGTTACAACAACGAGATCGCGGGACGAATATTGGTGTGACAAACCTTTCATGAACGGAAAGGATAGTTTGCAGGGCCCACACCATGATGCCCAGAAATCCAGATAAACGACCTTGCCTTCATATTGGCTAAGATTGAGCTCGGGTTGCTCGCTGGCCGTTGCTGCTGACGATTGCAATGGCGACAAAAATGCCGTGATAGCAAAGGCCAACATCAGGAAAAATATACGGTATTTACCGGGCTGCCTAAAAAAAATCATATCGGTCGCTGCTCCCACTGAGGCCTCAAAACAATTAAATCAGCCCCACAGCACCCAATAAACAGGCGCCTAAACTTAAAGCCTTACAGGGGGGACGTACCCGACAGATAATCCCCTCCACCCGAACAAAATTTTATTGAAATTTATCGTGGCGCAGGAGATATCATGCATCAATTCTTGGGCTATTTCAGAGGGTAGCGACGCACGCCGTGGCCCAAGCATCCTTGCCCCTTTTTCGCTCCAGAAACTTGGTGGGCAAGCCCCAAGGCCAAGCGGCAGGACCCGTGCCCCTCATCAATGGGGCCTCAACTCCCTTCCTCCCAATTCAACTTGGTGCCAGATTGAGCCAAACCACGTTAAGGGAGCCGGACCCTAATTTTAGGAATGAACAGATGTCTTTTAAGAAGCAAAGATTTACCGAGGAATTCAAACAGGAAGCGGTGCATATAGCCTTAACCAGCGGCCGTACGCGGGATACAGTTGCCGAAAACCTTGGTCTTGGCAAATCCACTTTGGGCTGCTGGGTGCGCCTGTATCGCCTTCAAGGGCAGCAGCCTGCCCCGGGTTTCGCAGATATATTCATAGGGTGTTAGGTGTTTGGCCCCAGATTTTGATGGTGTACTATATTCTTTGAAATGGAGGGATGCACTATGACGCACGCAGTCAGAGCAGTAGCTTGATGATTTTGATGATAAGCACCACCCATCGCTCAGAACTGGCGGCGGAACCCGGAACCGGTGATCCAGTTCTTTGCTCACCCTGAGCCGGTGCGAAAAATCATCAAAAACTGGGGGTACTTCCCCAGCGACGGTGCGGCGATAAAGCTTTTGTATCTGGCCTTGCACAATGCCGACAAAAAATGGACAATGCCGTCACTCCTACGAAAAAGCGGAGACTACCCAAGTCGGAACCATTACAGATAAAAGGGCAAAGAGAAGAACCTGTACCAGTGATTTTTCTGACTCATTTTTCGACACTTATGTATTCAATTGCGCTGATGGCATTTGTTGCCTTACTTCTGACCCGAGGTGAAAGCCGTGGGCGGAGTATTCATGTGCTTGAATGGACGCTGTTAGCTTTTTCGTTCTTCAGTGCACTGGTAGCAACGGAGTTCACGGTTTATCAAGAAGGTGTCAGTCCTTATAATTTACTTGAGCAACCAATGGCACTTGCAGTCGTCCTTCTGCTGACGGAAAATACTTTTCAAGTGATCGGTCAGCAATACCAGAAGGTCCGGGCAATTTACCTAAAACTATTGCCTGTTATATTGGTCGGGTGGACGCTTTTTTTCTTTTATGTGATTTCAATCAAAGCGCATGAATTAAGTTGGCAGACCCTATCTCTTGCGCTCCTTCCGATATTTCTATTGTTGCTTTCGATAACCTTGCTTGCGCGATCCTTTCGTCTCGAAACCGGACTTAGCCCTTTGCACCTCCGGGCTGTTTTAGCCCATTTCAAAGCAATATCTGAACGTGCGCAGTCCTATTTGGCCTACATATGTCTAAATCTCGGTTTTCTTATGATGCCAACGATTGCGCTACCGTTTCGCTACCAGATCTTGAAGGATCAAATTGCGATGCCTATCTTGCATGTAACGGATGTGGCAGCAATTTTGTGGATTGTGTATTGCTATTTTGCCTTTGTAAAAGGCAGGGTCAGCCTATTGGTCAAGCTAACTTGCGTAGTTATCACTTTTGTCCAGTTTTCTTTCATCCTTTTGATGGTGCCGTTGTATAATGAGACTGAGCCAATCCTCCCTGAAGACATAGAGGTGCTAGCTCACTCCGGGCTACTCTTCACTCCCAATACTTTCAAAGGTTATCAAGTTGCTTTGACCCCGCGCGCCTGGCAACAGTCTCTGGGCTCCAGGATTCAGCTTAACGCAGGTGGTACTGCCGACTTGCATTTACAACACGACTTTATGTTTTTTGGTAAGACGTACCGAAAACTGACACTGTATGCGAATGGGCACCTTCTCTTTAAGGATGCTGACAGCAATGGCAACACTGCCATTGAACCTGCTGAAGGGGCCGTTTACACTAATTGCCTCAGCAGCGGACCAAGCATTGCATCTTACTGTCAGCAAGATCAACAGTTCTCTATGTTCGTCCGAAGAAGTTATGATCAGACAACTATTACCTGGGCGGTGCCAGGCTTCGATAAAACGGCGTCACAAGCTCGAGGGACCCAATTGTTGCTGACAAGCAACGGTAAATTATCGTTGCAATACCGTGATTTGACTTTTGCCTCCAACATTCGTCGTCGAGCTCATACGATTGGTATTTCAGCTGGCGCTACCCAGACACCAGCTCTCGTCTCGTTTCAGGGACTACCCATTTCAAGTAACAACAACGCTCTTTGGTTTGATCTTTTAGCGATGCTGCGCAGCAATGTACACCAAGCGGTCTCACCATTAATGGTGTTTATGTTTGGTTCAACACTCTTGTTGTTTTTTGGATTTCGAAAATATTTTCGAGTGGCAGTAATGAAACCAATTTCCGATATCCGCCGCAACATTAACTGTGTTGGCGAAGGCGATTTTGACCGCAGGCTAAGCGCTCATGCTGCAGATGAACTCGGTCAGTTGGCGGACGAGTTGAATTTAATGATCGATGCCTTGGCCGAAGCGAGATACCAAAGTGACGACCAGGCCAGCTTGCTGGAAGAAGAATTGATGCACCGCGTTAATTCAACCTACCAACCCGACAAGCGCGCCACCATCTCAAAAGACCAGGAACTTTGCTCCCGCATGCATGAAACTATAAACGCAAACTTAGGCAATTTTGATTTTCAAGTGGCCCAGCTTGCTGAAGCATTGGCTATGAGCACGCGCCAACTTCATCGACGGATTCTAGACTTAACAAGTCAAACCCCTTCTGCTTTAATCCGCGGACAGAGGCTGGAACATGCCTATCATTTTTTGGAAAACAAAGCTGGCAACGTTTCGACCGCCGCCCACCACAGCGGCTTCAAGGATGTAGGCTATTTTTCCAAGCGCTTTCAGCAGCGTTTCGGCATCACCCCGAAAGCCCTGTTGCAACGTTAGGGCGCAGATTTTCGACATTACTGCCAATTGTGCCCCACAATCCTGCCATGGCAAATTTGCCACCATAATTGGCAGGATTTTTTTGAAACAAAGCCGCAAGTTCCCGAGTACCGGGTTTAGCGAGTTGCCTGCAGCAGCGAACTAAACAATCTTTTAAAATATTGGGGATAATCAAATGCCTTTTGATACAAATACAAAAGACCTAACAAATGTCGGTTACGCTAACGAGCTATTATCGACAAGCATAAATGGTATCGGAAACTGCGACCCGACTGCCATTTTCTACACAGCCATGTGGGTCGGCAGGCTCGACTTGTCAAAGGAAGACGTCGGCCTTTTAACGAAGATATCAGCAGACCAATGGAAGGAACTTACCGTTAATCTTCATGACGAAGAAGCTGTGAAAATTGCAACCGACAATCAGTCTCTGGGTAATAACCATATGGATGGCATTACCGAGCCAGCCTATGAAGCCTTCGAAAACAAAACGAAAAAAATACTGGCTGGCTTTCAATTTACAGTTGAAAAAATTGAAGTGTTAGTGGGGCTTATTTTTCAAGTCCTAGCAATAATCTGCGCAATTGCTGCGCTCTTAACTGCTTCGACGGAAATAGGCCCCCTTATTTTCGGTGCCTTGGCCATCATTTGCCAATCTCTGGTTATCGTTCTCGGTTTCTATTTTGTGGTTGGCAAGACCGTACTCGATGTTGTTATCAAACTTCTACCCGACGAGTTTAAGCGCCCTTTAGTTGACAGTATTCCTCGAGCTTTCGATCTCACCGGTACGTGGGTAACCAGCTGGCTCGGCGGCCCTGAAAGCGGAGACGGGGGGATAGATTTTGATCGAGAATATCATGTTCTCATTGCTGAGAATGAACAGGTCGTTGGCCTTTCTGTTATTGCACAGGACGGCTATGGCATTACCAATCTGCAAGTGAGGGTATCGGAGAGCGGCAAGTCACCGAAAGTAGCCAAATCGCTGAGCCATAAGGGTGAACCCAATCACACTTGGGTAACAAAGGAATTAAATGGAAAGTTGATATCATTCGATGCGCCCGGCGGTCAGGTTATTCAGGGCTTTCAATCGATCAATATGAATAGGTACGGCCTGGTGAATATTCGGCCAGTAACCTGCCCTGATAAGAAAGTTGGTAAATGGTTGACTGACTTTGAAACTGATAAGTCCGAGGGTGCGAAACGCTACAATTACACACCTGATTGTCCATCTGAGAGACTCGGGAAATTACGGATCATTTCTGTACGTGAACAAGACGGCTATGGCATCGTGGATATTCGATATATCTATAAAATGAAAGAGCCCCGCAAACCCAAGGAAATCCCGACAGGCTACGTCAAAATTCGACCAGGAAAGGGGGGCGACGCTTGTATCGAAGTTGAAGATGGATCGGACAACCCTGGTAAGCGCATCCAACTCTATAATTCAGACGGCAAGCGAACACTTTGGCGTATAGAACATTTCCGGGATGATGTTTATCGGATTAGAAATGCAATGAGCGACAAAATCCTGACAGTTGAAGGGCTGCAACAAGGTAGCAAAGCCAAACTGAGCGACGGGGATAGTTACGACGAGTTTAAGGTCCGCGAGCACCCTTATTATCCTGAGCGCTGGATATTTGAGCCCAAAGATAACCCTCTTGCCCGTGTTGAGTGTGAAAAAGGTAATCTCGGGAACGGCACTGCCATTCAGCTTTGGCCAACCAGCCAAGAGAGAACCCATTGGAAATTGGTGCAAAGCTAATTATTACCGACTGAACCAAGCAAACGGTATGACACATGAAAGCCGCCCCTTTGCCGGGGCGGCTGCAAATTGCAGTGCTCGGCTGCAGTATATTGCATAATCATACCATCCAGGTATTTGCTCTCAGGCTTTGACGGGTTGGATTTAGAATGAGTTTTTCTGGTTCATTTGTCCTAGTTTTGCAGATATATTCATAGGGAGTTAGGCCGTAGAGAGTTTTGAGGCAGCCGACAAAAGCCCCTCAGAATTATATACAGCTTGCGGTCCTGAATATCTTGTCCATGCAAGGGCTGCTATCACTCGAGATTTGGCGCTTGTTTTTGACAGCGTAAAATAGTCGACACCCCACTTGCACCCCACTTCGAAAAAGTCATAATTTCTATAGATGCGAAAAATAGCAAAATCAAAGATTTAAATGGTGGTCGGTACTGGGCTACATTAATTGTGCTATATCAATAGCTTATGGAAAAGTGGGACGTTTTTTCGTTCCATAGTGTGCTTATGTTTTCTAAATGGGTGTCCCACCGATAGGTGGTGCAAGCCTGATCGTTTTACGAGATATACATAGTTGGTTGCGGGGGCTTACAACCGCTTTGATAGACTGTTTGATTGGGCATGCTGATAATCTGAATATTTCACTGATTATGCAAGAGGATTCAGCAAATAAATTGTTTAATATCAACTCTTTATAAAAATAGTGAGCGTTTACTCTTTGTCCTTTGAATTATCTAAATTGTTTTCATCAGCCAAAATATTCTGTATATTGAGACGTTGTAAAATCAGAATTTGGCTACCTAGAACCACGTGCCAACACTCCCTAAAAGCGAGAGAAGAAATAAAATAAAGAACTAACTCTGGCAATCGCGGCAAGTACGGGACATATACTCCCTGAAATACCTGCAAGCCTGCCAATCCCCATCCAACCAAAAGGACCAAGATAATCAATATCGATGTTTGAAAGGTATAAATATAGTTTTTCAGACCATCTGTATGGTTTTCAAATAACTTCTTTAGTTCCTCCGTTTGCAAAAGAGCCTGTGCATTGCCAGCCCAAGCAAAAGACAACCCGATAAATATACTAGCAATCGGCAACATTAATGTTCGAGACACATCATGTAAGGGCATAGTAATAATTTCCGAAAGGGCATATGCAATAAGAGCATGAAAAATAATCCATACATCAAGAAATTTTCTTAATCCTGCCTTTCCATTCAGCCCCTTAAATAACCACTTCCAGTAATCCCACTTCATCTATTGGCTTCCTCCCGTCCTTATTGATTTATACGCTTCAATAATCTTGGTAAGAAATGTCTTTTTCTCTTCTTCTGTAATTAATTCAGCCCCACTTAAGGTCGCAGGGTTCCCTCCTAGCTTCTTCGATACTGTTGGCCCATTTTCTTCGACTTGAATTTTAGCAGAAGCTTTATTTCCTGTAGAAGCGGCTGAGGATGCTAATTGCCCAATAGTATCATTATCTAACTGCTCACCATTTATTTTCGTGGAACCTGTTGAGCCATTAGAAGCTCTCAATAGATTTTCCATTGGCTTATGATAATCTTCTTCCACATCCCAAGGGTTTGGGGGGCTGAAAGATATAGAAAACTCTTTAATGGAAAACGCATTTTTTACTTGTTCCACAAATTCACTTGGATCATGTAATTCGGGGATATCAAAAGTAAGCGCACTGGCCTTGGCAACTTCGGTTTCAGCCAATAATTTAGCTAAATTCCTTGCCGCATAGGTTACTTTTTGAGAAATCTTAGGTTTATGGGCAATAGCACATACTTGATGCTCAAGGTCCAAGAAAACATATGTATATGGAGCCTGCTCGTCTTCAATATCTATGAAATCGCCTGTCTTTTCATCATATTTTTCTTTGATGGATTTAGTAACTCGTCCCAGAGCAAAAAATAAACCATTGTCGCCAACGTCTTCAATATTACCTATATGCCAATCATTCCCTTTTCTAATCTCCTTCGAAGGTTTTTCCCGTATCGCACTTTTTATAATATCGGTAGGGGTGCTGGCTATATCCTCAAACAAATGAGTTTGCGGGGGCCGAATTATTTTAAGCCGAAACAAATGGAATATTAAATTCATATAGAGCTCCCCTTTTTAAATCTTCCCTGTCGGACTGTTACACACACTATACCTGCACAATCTGCATCAGCTTTTCGTAGCTGTTCACTACGTCATATTTGACTCGGTCAGACGTTATCTTTGCGAAAAATTTCTTAGCGCATTTGATCTTGGTATTTTCAACTTCTTTGAGCTGCAAGCTACTCATTGAACCCTTAGTTTCAGCAATAAAATAGACGTGTTTCACTTCGCCTTCTTTAAATGAAATCGCCCAATCAGGGTTGTAACTGCCAACGGGTGTCGGAATAGAAAAGCCTCTTGGAAGCTTAGCATAAACGACGACTTCGGCGCTGGTATCCAGCTCCTTCACAAAAGTTGTTTCAACTTTTGAATCTGTGAACACATAGTCATAAATATGATTGTTGGTTTTAATGGCCTTACTGAAATCTGCTCTTGGCTTTTCCGCTGCAAATATCTCAGAATCGTGAACTTCGTCTACTGGATTATAAGACAAGCGTTCAATGATAGTTGACGCCTTCTGCTCATTAATCAAAGTTGATACCTGCGAAATAAAGTCTTCCGGGTTCATTTGATAGAGACTAAACACTGCGGTATTTATCTGCTGCAATATCGAAGTGATCGTCCGCCTCGTCAGATTTGTATTTTCTGCAATCTTGCCGATAAGATCATATTTGACTGACGAGCGAATTGAAGCGGTATACGTTTCTGTCGATGTTTCCTTCAGCTTGAATGCATCCCCGCCTTTTATATCTTCGTATGTTGCGCTATCCTTTTGAGTTCCAGTCCCTATAACATATTGCAGGGGTGCTACTTTCAAGTTCCCCTTTTCATTTAGGGCGCTCACGCATTTATCAACAAGTTCGTCTGAATCAAAGTCCACTGTATACACTGCTTTTCGATTGATCTTATTCCAAAGTGCCTGAAACTCTTTTTTGTCAAAATTGGCGTTAAGTGGGTTTTCCTTCGCTTTACGGCCATCTTCAATATCGGGCAATAGAGCCGCACTGAACACGCCGCGTATCAGCTCATGAACCGCATCAGCATATGGTTTAAGCTCATCTGGCAAAGCCACTAACTCGCCTTCACGCTTGGCCTCATGATATTCCTCGGTGATCATATCATCATCGTCGGTATAATCATTTTTCATCAGATAGCGGTATAGCTGCTTGGCTAACTTGCCATCAACTTTAATACTGCCATCTTCCGATTTAAGTGTTTTACCTAGGAAATAATCTTCGTCTGCCGCCTTTGGGCGGGAAGAGAGCGATGCACTAATATCTGATTGCAAGGCCTTAACAAAGTCCTTGTAGCTCTCAGAAGCAACCACCGTCAAAAGATTGAGCTGGTGAACATTTGCAGGGTCATCCATGCGATCACCATTCTGGTTCACAGCTAGTCTCAAGCCTCGGCCTACTTCTTGGCGGCGCGAGATAGTATTATCACTATGCTTGAGGGCGCATATCGTAAAGACATTCGGGTTATCCCAGCCTTCACGCAAAGCCGAGTGGGAGAATATAAAGCGAATTGGCTCTTCAATAGAAAGCAGTCGTTTCTTATCTTTCAATATCAGATCATAAGCATCAACGTCATTAGATTCGCCTTTGGTCTCGCCGCTTTTTTGAATACTTGGGTTCACAAGGCGTTTTTGCTTGTCCTTGGCAAAATATCCATCATGGGTCTGAGCGGCAGCTATGCCCTTGAGATAAGTGTTATAAGCACTGTCTTCCAGCGTCAGGACTTCATTTAGATATAAGTCATACTCTTCTTCAAATATCTTTGCATAGTCGCCGCGCCTATCCTCTTCATTTTCGTAGTCTCGGTACTTGGCAACTTCATCAATGAAGAACAGAGACAGCACTTTAATACCTTGTGGGAAAAGTGATTGCTCTTTGTCAAAATGTGCCTTGATTGTTTCTCTGATTTGAATGCGGCGGAGGGCGGCTTCGTTTACGTCCCCTGTAGCATCGCCAACGGATAGTTCCACACCATTGGTGAAACTCAAAATGTCTTTGGTTGCGTCAATATCTGAAACTACAAAGTCCTTATATTGCTCCAGTTTATTAGATTCATCATAAAGGTTATCCCCTAAGCCAAGCTTGCGAACGATACGTTTAATGCCGTTTAATTGTTTAATCTCAACCTCAACACGTGCCAGTGGCGGCTTGGTTGAGGAGACTTCTATCGACTGTAAATAAAGATAAGGGTTCGTACCGCTTAAGCCCTTTATTGAAACACCGCGCACAGCGATCTTTTTCACCAGTTTTTGATTGTAGGCATCTAACGCATCAAGGCGGTGAATTTTATTATGCTCGATTTTATGGGTTGCCGAATATCGCAAAGCAAATAGCGGATTAAATTCCGCCAAAGAGGCCTTGGTTTTTTCGCCTTCCATTTTCTGAGGCTCGTCCAATATCAAAATGGGGCGGTTAGCCGCAATCACATCAATGGGGCGGCGAGATTGAAAGTCATCCAACTCCATCCTTATGCGTCGCGCATCTTTACCGCTGGCATTAAAGGCCTGCACATTGATCACCATCACATTAATCCCTGCGTCAGATGAAAAGTTTTCAATCTCATGCAGGGATTTTGAATTATAAATGAAGGTTTTGGCTCGCTTACCGTATTGCTCTAAAAAGTGATCCGCCATACCGTCAAACGACTGATACACCCCTTCACGGATAGCAATGCTTGGCACTACAACGATAAACTTGTTCCAGCCATAGCGTTTGTTCATCTCAAACATGGATTTGATGTAGCAATAGGTTTTGCCTGTGCCAGTCTCCATCTCAGTATCGAGATTAATGGTGCAGGACTTGGTTTTCACCAAGGCATCAGATAGCGGCAAATTTTGCTTTTGCTGGACAGTTTGAATGTTGGTTAGCACCTGATCCATTGTTAGCATCAGGTTGGAATTTTTAAAACCATCGGTCAATATATCCGTTGATATGGTTTCACCCTTGCTGGCTTCTCTGCCGGGGTCGATACGGTAGGTAATGCTACTAAGCTGCGGTTGCCCGGCAAAACAGCCAACCAAAGCATCAACCGCCTCACTCTGATAGAATAACTGTTTAAACTTTAAATTTTTCATGCTGAACAGTTCCCTCTAAATAACCCGAATATCGGTAGACGGTGATTTAAGTTTGAAAATCTGTTCAACGTTTATTTTGACGCTATCGCTGGCAAAACCATCATCACGGAAAACAACACGAAGCGGTTGCTTGACGGCAAGTTCTTTCACAAAGTCTTCATTAATATTTTCATCAAAACAGGCCGCAAGCGCATTACCATCGACAAAATAAACGGTTTTGCCATCAATGGCCTGGCTTTCAATGGGTAATGATAAATCCACACCCCAGTCGAGCAACACCTGAAAGAGTAAATCTTCACCTGTGCGGTCTGATTTTATATTCCCCTCAAGCGCGGCCAACATATCTGGCTTAGTTTCATCTGGCGACAAATGAACATCCTGCATGTTTGAGCTGTCAATTTTGAAAACACGAAAGCCGATATCCTTATTCCACTCTGGGTGACATTCTTCTGCAAGAACATTTGCACCTGAACGGCGAATACGTTCCTTTGAAAGTTCAGCAATATTTTCAAAACTCGCCTTTTTAGCTAGTGATTTTTCGTCCAGAGCTTCAGGCAATTGAATCATAACGAACTTCCGGTTTCCTCCATCTTTGGCATTGGCCTGTATTACTGCATGAGCTGTACTTGAAGAGCCTGCGAAGAAATCTAGTACAATATCATTGGAATTCGACTTTGTTGCGATACCCAGCATCCTCAAGATTAACTTTGTGGGTTTTGGTGTGTCAAACAACGCAGCACCAAAGAGCTCTTTAATCTCTTGGCCACCTTCATCAGTGGTGCCTGAGCTTTTGTAATCCCATACATCAATAGGCACTAGGCCTTCGGTCAGCTCCGCTAAGTAGATTTTGAGGCGCGGAAATTGGGCAGCACCGTCCTTCCCCCACCAAAGTCGATCGTCTTCGACATGATTTTGGTGTTCATTTTTCCCAAACTTCCAAGCATGTGTAGGATGGCAAACCAATTCCTTCGTAAATGGGTTCTCAATACCGTAAACAAGGTTTGGTCGCGCTTCTTTTGTAGCTGGATTGACATAGGACGATGTCGCCCAAGGCCCCTTAGGGTCATTATCTGGGTTTTTATAGCTAGAGTCTGACTTTTCGGTACGCGCTTCTTTGATTTTATCCAAAGTTTCTGAACGACGATAAACCAAGATGTTATCTTTAAGAGAATAAAATCCCTTTGCATTATTACTTCTTGTATACCGTTTTTCCCACGCAATCTGCGCTACAAAATTATGTTCTCCAAAAACTTCGTCGCCAACTTTTCGAAGGTTGGCTACCTCACCATCATCTATACTTACAAATATCAGCCCATCGTCTTTTAGGAGGTTCCTCGCTAATCTCAACCGAGAATAAATCATTGAAATCCAGTCAGAATGAAAACGGCCATTGCTGTCCATATTAGCAACTAGACGACCACCCTCGCCGTCCTTTTGGCCAGAAGCTTCATCAAATTCACCCTTATCAACTGTAAAAGTATCATTATAAATAAAGTCATTACCCGTATTGTACGGCGGGTCGATATAGATCATTTTGACCTTACCCAGATAGCTTTCCTGTAAAAGCTTTAGCGCATCCAAGTTGTCGCCTTCGAGAAAGATATGTTTGGTGGTATCAAAATCCACACTCTCCTCACGGCAGGGGCGCAAGGTTTTTGATATTGGTGTGTTGGCTGTGACCAATGCTTCACGCTTACCTGGCCAATTAAGGCTATAACGCTCTACTGGTCCTTCAACGATTGTGCTTGAGAATTCTTGACGCAGGACGTCAAAGTCTATGGCGTGTTTCACTCTGCCATCATCGCCTTTGCTTTCTGTTACACAATTCGGGAAAAGCTCTGCCAGTTTGGCGATATTTTCATCGGTAAAATTAGGTGTCGTTAAGTCTAGCTTTTCCATTTTGGGCCTTTTAATTTTATTATTTTTATGCTGCTTCATCGTTATTTTCAGCCAACGCAAGGGTGGCACTATTCGCAATGAATGCAATAGAGGCTGTATATCCGCGCATATTGCGAATACGCGCAAATATACTGTTTAAATTAACTTTACTAAAGAGCGGGAGGTCTTGTTTACCCGGTTTGGCAATAATGCCAAAAACAACCTCATACTCTGCACCTTCAGCAAAGGTATAATCGACACCGCTAACTTCTTTAATTTTATTTTCTGTTTTTAACCTGAACTTTTCGTCGTCAAGAAGCAATTGGGCAGATACAAGGCCTTGGGCAAATAAATGGCTTAAAACGCTGGAACCTGAATATTTTTTGATATGAATAATTTTCTTGTTGTCTCTATCAAAAATATCACAAAACTCAATTTTACTATGTCCACCACCATGGCTTATATTCTGAGCATCCATGCAGACAGCATTGGAAATACCTTGTGTCATGTCGGCATTGTAGCCGTTCTCATTTCTGTGGGTTGTTTGATATTCTTTGAATGAAATGTCCGATGTGTGGTTATCAACTATGTTTTGAAACTTGGCGTTGGTTTCAGCAATAAAATCTTCTTTAAGTTTATACCATTCTGAATTGATCAAAATGTACGATTTATTGTCCAATGAGACTTCTGCATATAAACACTGATAAGCGCTCCAGCTATATGCTGTTTTTTCGCCATTTGCGTGAAGAGCATTAACCTGAGTGGATTGAAGTGCTTGAACGCTAATATCACCCGCAACAACTTCCTTTAAGGCATCAAATGTGACATCTTCAAACAAAGAGGCTTTGGCGTTACCAAAATAAAACCCTTGAACATCTTGCCATTCAACTAATTCTGGGACTGCTAACCAGATTTTATGGTTGACGGTACTGTCAATTAAACATTCATCGAGCTTACTGGTGAGCTGTGAATGCAATAACGTGTTTTTCTTTACCAAATCTATTTTATCAATCCACGCAAACCCTTTGCTCTCATACCGTTTCGTATTGAAGGCAACATAGGATGTTTTGAGCAGTTTATCGATGTTATCAATATCAAACTTGGCGTTTATACTTAAGTTTGATTTTCCTGAAAGCGTTGTTCCAAAGATATCCCGCAAACGATCTTCTCTTTTTACTTTTTTATCCAGTGTGCCAGTCGCCCCCAACAAGATATCTAACTCTATATCAAGTCCAAAATCCATCTGCCCTCCCTTTTTTGACAGTTGCTCGGCTGTAAATTTAGGGGTCCCTGATATGTCATGTTTATCTATTTTTCTTAAACTGTTCTCACCCACAATATTGAGGACAGTAATCAAGCCAAATCGAAGTTCAAAAGCGTCTTTTTTTAATAAGTGATAGCCTGTGCCAAAACATATAGCGAAAGTTACGTTTTCGTTATTAATTAGGACTTTACGCAGTAAAACGGCTTGAGAGGACGCGGCATTAAAAACATGGTATTCGCGGCCGTTACTACTTGTTTCTTTAATTTCAGTATTTAAAAACGCCTTCACCCAAGGGGCTGCGATAACACTTTTGGTGTCATAGTATAAGTCATACCCTTCTTTAACTGTCATCATTTCAAGATCATCAACGGGCTGTTTGAATATGTCATCAAAGGCCGTCTCACCCTTAATCAAGTAGAAGTTTATTTTGTTCGTTTTAGATGCCATTACTCAACCCCCTTCAATTTCTGAATATCACTCGCTAGCATACGCAGCTTTGCGTTCACCTCTACTTTGCGGTTAAATTGCTTTTCTTTATCTATACGCGATTCTAATCTTTTTTGTTCGTTTTCTTTACTTAGGATTTTTTCAAAGCGCTCTATTTGATTTAGTAATTCCTCATCTTCCCTTGCATCTATTGGTAATATTTCACGCAACAGGCGCTCATAAAGGTTCGCCATATCAAGTGCTATTGGCAAAGGTTGCTTATCTGCATCTAAGGGCATCCAGTCACTTGCTAAATACATTTCCCCTATCACCCATTTATGGCTATCCGCTTCGCTTGGACGTTTATAGGTTGCCATGACCTTTATTTGCTGCCCCTTAATCACATGAAATATGATGGGGTGAACAATGGCCTTATCAATAGATTTGAGGATGTTGTGATCAAGATCATCCCCCTTGAGCATAAGTTCAAAAATCTCAATTTCCTGAACGCCCGGGCGAGCGGTCAAGTTGATCGTCTCTGGTGCTAATTTATAGGCCCAAGTGATCTTGGCAATTTGGGTGACAAAATTTTCCTGTATCTTGCGACTTGGCTTAGCGCGGTCATATATTTTGCCTTTGGCTACCATGCGGCCAAAATGTGCTTTTTTAGGGTAATCGAACAGGCCCCTCACTCAATCACCCCTCCTTCTGCACAATAAGAAAATTGATCAGCTCAAAACCATCAAGGCCCGCAATGGTATCGACTAGCGCCGTGGTTTTTTCGCCGCTAAACAGGGTATCAATATCCTTGTCTTCATTCAGATCAATGATTGAGCTTATGGCGTCTTTAAGTAAGCTGGAATAAGCCTGCATATCGCGACCATCATCTGTTCGCTCATTAAACAAGCGACAAACTTTAGCCAGTGGTTCGCTTTGTCCTTTACATGTGGAACGTATCAAATCCAAAAGCCTTTTAATCTCGCTATGATTGGCGATGACCTCCCCCCCGTTATCAATATAGAGAATATAATAGGGGTGCAGGCGGTTATGCTGATCAATGTTAACGCTGTGGTTTCTATTCCTCAGGGTGAAGATTACACCGGGTTCCAATCCCGTTTCAGGGTCAGCTTCAACCACGGCATGCATGCCGTTTGGCACCTTGACCAAATCACCATTTTCTTTGATGTAATTCAGTAAATCCATACGAAAATCATTGAGGCCCAAATCGGTAATGGAAACACCCGACTTTATGTCCTCCATTTCGATGACTTCTTCTTGAAGGCGCTGTAGCTGTTCTTTTCGGTAGGAGATATCATTGGCTTTGGCACTCAATACATTATCATCGCCAGTTGCTGTCACGTCTGCAATCACCATGCGGTTTTCAACGCGTTCTTTCAGATTGATATATTCATCGAGCGTAATATCCGGCCAATAGTTCACTAACTGAATGCATTTGTTGATTGAGCCAATACGGTCAATCCGGCCAAAACGCTGAATAATCCGTACTGGATTCCAGTGAATGTCATAGTTAATTAAATAGTCACAATCCTGTAGGTTTTGTCCCTCAGATATACAGTCTGTGGCAATGAGTAAATCAAGCTCATTCGGCTCATCGGGAATGACAATTTCTTTCTCCTTCGAGCGCGGGGAAAACAACGTTAGTAACGAGTCAAAATCATAGCTTTTTTGTAAAGTTGATTTTGGCGGGGATGATCCTGTTACTTTCCCTGAATGAATTTCATGGGATTTAAGGAAGTCACCCGATAAATTCTCAAACAGGTAATTGGCCGTATCAGCAAAAGCAGAAAAGATAAGAACCTTTTTATTTCCATCATTAATCGGATTATCTATTTTACCTTGAACTTGGGCCTTTAACGTTTGAAGTTTCAAATCATGCTTCGGCGTGATCTTCTGCATTTCCAACAAGAGCGCATCGACAATTGCGATATCAACATTCAAATCATGTTGCCATGACGGCAAATCCATATCCGATAGTTTGATCTGCACTTTGCCGCCGATAGCTTCTTCTTCCATATCTAAAAAACTGTCGTCATCCGGCTCCGCATCTTCATAATTCAATGAATTATCTGAAAACCCTTGGTCATCGCCGCGCGTAAGATAGGTATCAATTTTTACGAGTGTTTCTTGGTGCTTACCCTTAAGCTTATTCAACGTGATCCTAAAAGATTCAACAGAGCTTTCCAGCCGCTTAAGCAAGTTAGTGGTCATCAATGCTTGCAAGCTTTTTTCGCGATCCGCCTGCCTTAACTTGCTTCTACCGTCCCCAACTTCAGTGTCATAAAGCTCTTCATACTTTGCGATACGGCTAGGCAAGATATAGCTAACAGGGGCATAAATCGCGAGTTTCAGGAGCGAGAGTTCGCGAAAGATATCATTAAACCCCATGATGCCATCTAAGTCGGTTAAAGGACTATGATGGGATATAGGCTTCAGACGCTCCGGGAAGCTGCCTATTTCTGACGTATCGTAAAAGGTTTTAATATGCCTGCGCGACCGCGCAATCGTTACACTGTCTAAAAGCTCGAAAAAATCAAAGTCTAATGATTTTAAAATTGCCTCAGTGGTGCGTTCTTCGGGAGGCAACTTTGACCAGTGATTAAAGGTTGTTTGTACCCTACGGAATATCTCATCCACGCCTTTTGTTGTTTTCAGGCGGCTATTAAGGCTTGATGCATCGCCCTCATAAGCCAAAGCCAGTTGGTTGCGCAGATCATTAAAACGATTGTTTACCGGTGTTGCAGAAAGCATAAGAACTTTTGTTTTCACGCCTGCCCGAATAACCGAATTCATCAACTTTTGATATCGTGTCTCTTTGTCTTTAAAAGCATCGTTGTTTCTAAAATTATGGGATTCATCAATAACAACAAGGTCATAATTACCCCAATTTATACGATCCAGCGGCGTACCAAATGACTCGCCGCTGGTGCGTTGCAAGTCAGTATGGCAAAGAACATCATAATTAAATCGGTCCCCAGCCAATATGTTGGTCTTAAGGTTTCGGTTATAATTGAGCCAATTGTTTGCCAATTTTTTGGGACAAAGCACGAGGACAGACTTATTTCTGAGTTCATAGTATTTAATCACAGCCAGAGCCGTAAAGGTTTTACCCAAGCCAACACTATCCGCCAGAATGCAGCCGTTATAAGTTTCAAGTTTATTGATTATGCCTGTGGCACCATCCCGCTGAAAATTATAGAGCTTGTTCCAGACTAAACTGTCTTGATAACCCGTTAAATCATTAGGCAGAACATCTTCGTTCAAATCTTCAAGGAACTCATTGAAAATATTATAGAGCATCAAAAAGTAAATTTGTTCAGGTGAGTTCTCTTTGTAAACATTGGCGATATTGTCACAAAGGCGCTCTGTAACATCTTCGATTTTATTGGGGTCATTCCAAATTTGATCAAAAATATCTAAGTAAGCTTGCGTATTTGACGTTTCATCAAGCTTGGTAATAACGTTTGATACTGCATCACCCTGTTGATACCCAAGGTCTACGGCAGTGAACCCATGCAGTGGCAAGTAGACCGATTTATCACCCTTTGATTCAATGCAAGCAAACTGCTGCATAAGGGCCTTGCCACTGTTGGACTTAAACCTAGCTTTCGCCTTAATCCATTCAGCGCACTCTTTAGCAATAGCTTTTTGGGTAAGTTTATTCCGTAGCTGTATTTCAAAGTCGCTACCAAAGAAATCACGCTCACGTTCTGCATTTGGAATAAAAAAGCGCCGCTTTTCCTTTTTCATCCTATCCATTGCTTCATCAGGAACAAACGTGGGAGCGGTGAAAATGAATTCAAAAGAATCTATTTTTTGCAATTCATTTTTGAGTGCTTCAAATGCATAAATAGAGAAACAAGAGGCCGCGATTTTAAGCTTCGCCCCCTTATTTATGCTTTTCTTTATATCATCACCGAGAAGGTGAGTAACGTTATCTATTATCTTCATTTAATCGCTATTCTCATACAAAATTTCATGAAATTATCTATGAAATGCAGTGTAACTATTGAATAGATAAAGTAAAGTTTCAATTTTAGATTGTATTTACTGCTAGGAGGCAAGCACACATCGGTGCATTTCTTTATAAGATCGCGGCACTATTCACCGTTCACGCCCTTTATCTTTTCCCTTATCTTTTTTGATCTCAGGGCGTTTATATTCCCCTGAATTCGTGTGGCTTGAATGACTACGGGTAGCCTCATTGAAGTCACCATAAGGCCGCACTTCTTTTTGCTTTTGTTCTGCGTGGCGTTCGCGCACGACCTCCTTCGCCACCTCAGAGGTATGTCGCCGCTTGGCTTGCAACACCATTGCTGGGCGACCTCGCGGGGTGAATTTGAGATTTACGCTTGGCATGTGTGTGTAAGCTTTTCGAACCTGTTTATTTTGTTCAAGCTCAAAAGTTTTATGAAGTGACTGCAATTCGCGTTTATCACGGGCTTCAAGTGAGCGTTCTTCCCTCGCAAGCTCAAGGGCTTTCATTTCCTGCGCCCGTTGGTGAGTTTCAGATTTTTCGGCCTGATGTTGTTGAAGAGTTGCCTTAGCTTCTTGGTGTTGGCGCACCCGATCTTTATCTTGTCGTTTGTGCATTACCTCCCTTATTTTCAGGGCACCCGAAACTTTTGCCAAAAATCCAGCCAAGCCTATAGGCTTTTTCTCTTTACGCTCCTGCTGGATTTGTTGCTTTTGTTTGAAGTGATCTGAGCGCAGTTTATCGCGCACTGCGCGTTGTTTGCCTTCAAATGCTTGCCTATCTGTTTTTTGCTTCAAAGCCAGATCAGCTTTCTTAATTTCCAGTTCCCGCCGTCTATCAGACTGTTCCTGCTTTTTTAGTTCAATGCGATCTTCTTGGCTTTGTAGCTTTTCATCTTTGACCATGGCTTTGAGCAGCTCTTTTGCTGCCGCGCGAGCATCTTCTACATTTGGCAATTCACGGTCTTCACCAAGGAATTCTCTGATTTGTTTGGTGCGCACATCACCATCGGCAATTAGTTTGGGTAAACTGTTCATGTTGCCGAATAAATCAACCAACACATAAGGCCGTCTGCCGTTGGTTAATACATAGCCATTCTGCTCAAGAGACTTTAAGAAGGCCTCAGGATTATCGCGAGTGTGCCAAAGATGAGTAACTATTTCGGTGCGTTCTTCTTTGGTTACACCTGTTTTTTCAAACTGATATTTCTCACCGAGATTATAGTCCTTGTCTTTCTCCTGAGTTTTTTCAAATTTCTTGTAATAACCATCAGGTAAAGTGATGCCATGATCACGGGCATATTGCTTCGTCATCATCATGAGCTTTTCACGGTCAAAAGAGATTTGTATGGCACGTTCATTCATGACATCAATACGTGACCATGCCGTATGATAATGAATCCGCTCGTCCTTTACATGTTCAACAATGATGCGTGGCTGCCCTACAAGCCCAATAGACAATTCCACATTGTCGAAATACTCAACAACCTGTTCAATTGATAAGGGGGGCTGTTTGGGGTCAGGGTTAAGTGAGAGGCTATAGATATAGTTTTTGGCTTTAGTCAGCGTGTCTGCTTGTAATTTCCATTCGGCAAAAACGCCGTGCAAATCATCCGCAATATTGCCCTCATTATACAAAAACTGGACAATTTCATTGTCATGCTCGTTCATAAGGTGAGTGGCAAGGTCTTGGCCGTTTGCACGCTGCGACCCAAAAGGGATCATGGTTTGCGCCCCATACGGGTGAAAATGGCGTTGCGTATCTGAATGAGCAAGTCATGGATTTGTTCCAGAAAATGGACAATTTGCGCGGAATCAAAGGTTGGGATGTCCTTAAGATCAAATTTTAACTGCCCAAGCATATGCAAAAGCTTGATCAGTGATACCTTTTCACCAGCTTCATAATGTTTGATCTTATGGCGCTTGATGAGCACCTTGACAGCCGCATTAAATGATAAGTTCTGGGAGCTTTGAATATGAGCAACAATTGCTGCGGATTCTTCATCCAGCAGGATTGTTTTTTGAATTCTATTTTTTCTAGAATTTAATTTGCTCATGATCTCCTTATAATTGCTGGCGCAGATGAACTTCCTCGCACTATCAGCGCGGCGTTCACAAGAAGATGGGTGTCCAGAGGGAGAGCTTTAATTTCACCTTTGGTTGTCACTCCAACGGTCAATACGGTTGGTCGTTGTTTTGCTTTCAACGAAGCAATGCGTCGGGTTGCTAGGGGTGGGCGCAACCACCCCTAGCTCAAGGGGGTCAACGGGGGAAGGAACTTCCCTCTTGCAAGGTAGGCGGGGGTAGGACCCACGCACACCTTGTATAAAAAATAATCCTAACCTTTTCCATATATACAATGTTACCAGTCATTCAATAAAGAAAATATTAAGCACTATCAACAAGATACCGCCCCTGTCCGCCCCACTCCACCATGGCCCATCATAGTCCGATACACCACGCCAATACTGCGAGGAAAAACTGCAATCCTCTATGCCAATATCACACTCAATAATGCCAGATAAGGCCAATTGGAGTGTACACTACAATGTTTAGATCAAATCAAAATGACATCAGATTTATCACACAAGAAGCCATGGATATGCTCCACAAGGCTTATGATCACTTTAACCATCGCCTGCATGGCGGAAAGCTGAACGGTGTCCAGTTCTCCTTTCAACCGCTACGCAAGGCTCTCAGCAAGTTTAAAGCAGCACAAATTATAGATTCTCAAGATCAGCTTTATGACCAGATCATACTCTGCTCAAACCAGCTTATGAGCGCTGACCCACTTAAGGTTTTAGCCGCCATTGATGATGCGATGATTTCGCAAGGCCAGCACCACACAGGCAAAACAGGCCGCGATAACTACCGCAATCGCGAACGTGCTGAGATGGCAAAAGAGATAGGTTTGTACCCTTCCAGCACTGGCGCAGAAGGCGGCAAGGAAATAGGCGATTGTATCAGCTATTATATCATTGAGGGCAGCCCTTTCCAGCAAGCCGCGCAAGAGCTTTTATTAAGCGGATTCAAAGTAACTTGGGAAGAAATTAAACCAAAATCTAAGGATAGCGAGAACAAGAGCGGCAAGCGGGTCAAATATATTTGCCCGCACACTGAATGCGATACCAACGCCCTTTCAAAGAAAAATGCCCAGCTTGGCTGCACACTTCACAACGCCTCCTTAATTCCACAGGAATAAATTCCCCACATTAACAGTAAAAAAGCCCTCACGGATATTCCGATGAGGGCTTTTTATTGCGCACTGCGAAACGCTTAGGCGCTGTCCCCGTTAGCTGTTTTATCCAACGGATAAATATAGAGATCATTCTCGATAAGTTGTTTGCCAATAAGGCGGATGCAAATGCCGCCATCTTTTTCACGATTCCAAGCTGCACCAACGGTCTCAAGGTGAGATTTTCTACCGTAGCCTCTTTGTGTTTTTACCGTCCAATCGGGCTTATTATTGCTTTCCTCTGCTGTAGTTTCTTGTGGGGTTGCATCAGTCATTTTAAGTCTCTTTCTGTTTTGGCTTCGCTTAATTGCGAGCCGATAACTGGAAAAGCGCATTTGCCACTCAGGGTGTCATAGCCAACACGTTTAAGCGGGCAGGCTATTGATGGCCTGAGGGGTATATGCGATCCAGTGATCTGTGAAGGCTCGTTGTTTAGGCGCAAGCACATGGAGCACAGAAAAGAAGCTGATTGTGCAACCACACCACCTGAAATTAGGAAAACGCGAGGAAGAAAACATAGGGCGGCAACTAAGCTGGCTCCATCAGTAACCACATCAACATTTGGAGATAATAAATGATGGACAAAAACAGCCTATTTAACACAGTGATGGCCGATGTGCCGCGCGGCAATACCGCCAAGCATCTATGGCAACAGCAACAACCAAAAGCCCATTGGCAAAGCCCGCAAGCCCTATATGCGAGTGATGATCTGGCCTATGACCCTCATAACCCGCAGGGCAAAGTGTTGTTTGGTGCTCTTGGTGAAAAACTTATCGGCATTAGTGATGACAGACATATTTTAACGGTCGCAGGTACACGAGCTGGCAAGACGCTGACCGTCGATGCCAACTTGTTTTTCTATGACGGGAATGCAGTCGTTATTGACCCAAAGGGCGGCTCCGCTATGAACACAGCCGTTGCTCGTGCAAAATCTGGGCAGGATGTGTTTGTGATTGATCCCTTTAAAGTCGTCAAAGGCGAAGCTGCCAAATACCGTGTCACCTTTAATTTCCTCTCAGGCTTAACTTTAGACAACGCTCATATAATTGAAGATATGGTCGATATTGTTGATGCCATTATCAAAACATCAGGCAATGAAAAAGACCCCCACTGGAACGAAAGCGCAGGCGATCTGCTCGGTGGTTTTTGCCTCCATACTTGTTTCAGTAAGAATATTAAAGAGGAAGACAGGCACTTAGGCACTGTGCGCCGCCTCGCCATGAAAGCATTAACGCCCACCAGTGAAGAGGACGAAACACCCCTCTTGCAAACAGAGATGCTGGATACAGCTGAAATGCTGCACAAAGCTGGCCATCCATTTATTGCTGAAACCATTAATGAAAGTGCCACCAGCTTCTATGAAATGAGCGAAGATGAAAGCAGCAGTGTTATATCAACTCTGCGCCGCCATTTGAAATTTCTATCTTTCCCTGCGATGCGCAAGGTAAAAGCCAAAAACAAATTTGACCTTCGCGACTTGAAACGCGCAGGAAAAGGCATGACGATCTATATAGTCCTACCCGCAACCCGCATGGGCATGTGCAGCCGTTTCAATCGACTTTTTATCAATCGCTTGCTGGCCGATATGGAGCGCGTACCTACAAAACCAAAACATCCCATTCTGCTAATATTGGATGAATTTCCAGTGTTGGGCTATATGCGTCAAATTGAAGATGCGGCTGGGCAAATGGCATCCTTTGGTGTCAAAATGTGGGTAATTTTACAAGACCTAGGCCAAGGCAAAGCGCTTTACAAGGAACGCTTCGAGAGCTTTGCCGCAAACGCTGGGGTTTTTCAAGCCTTTGGTAATGTAGATAATGTGACCACCGCCTATATCTCAAAGCGCCTTGGGAAAACGCCTGTTGTCACAACAACGGCTAAAGAAGTCGATGCAGGGTCACGAGAAAAAGGCTTAACAGGGCGAAATGAGCATTTTGAACAATTTGACCTAGCCACACCCGATGAGGTCAGTCGCCTGTTTGCACGCTGTGATCCGATGAAACGCCAGATCATTATGCATGCGGGGCTTAACCCTTATATCATCCAACGGGTGGAGCATTACCTCCCGAGTGATCCCATCGGACGGCATTTACACGGATGATGAAGTAGCCTTGCGCATTTGCATTTTAATATCATCCATGGCCTTCAAGAAACCTTCATAAACATACGCAGAATCCTCATTGAGAACGGAGACTATCTCGTTCTCAATGTTCTCCTTTCGCTCATTCGCTGATGGGTGCAGACTATCGCTTGGCGGTAAAACACCATTCAGAGAGAGCCATGTTTCATGCAGAGCGAGTAATCCCATTGAAATCAACGGTACTGCCTGCTGTGCAGAATGTAATTGGAACGCTACATTTTCATCTGTTTGATTGGCATGAATGAGTTTGATGAAATGCTGAGCCGCTAACGTGTCGGCTTCCAGCTCCATTTCTTTACTGGCTTTTGTATTGAGGTGATCTAACTGGCAGTGGGCAATCTCATGACACAAAATAAAACCGAGAATGCCTTTTGAGAGCATATGAGAAAACTCCAAGCACTCCTTGTATTTCTCCATGTAATGCCAAAAGCCTTCCCTGACAGATTCGTGCATATGAGCGTCATTATAAAGTAGAAGCATTTTGCCGAGGTTTTCGATCAGCTTTGGCCACTCTTCATCGTTTAGGACTTCAAATGTGGCAATACAGGCATAATGAGATAACCCCCACGTCCAAAAGTCAAAACTCTCATCCAATATGATTTGATCGCCAGCCGCGCCTTTGGCAGCAAATGTGGTCGTCTTTCTAAAACTGCCCGAAACAAAATCGACAATATCCTCAGGTAACTCAAGCGTTCTTAAAATATCAGCAAATAATTTTTCGTAAAAGCAATCTACAATTTTTTGATTTTCAACAGGATCAAAAGAGCGCCCCATCCAAGAGGCGACAGTTTCCGCTATTTCAAGAGATTGAGGTGTCGTTACAAACTTACCTTTTGGCCGACGCTGTTTTCCTTGACCCACATATTATCCTACTCACTTAGTAAATGAGTAAATTATTGCGCTTTAAGGTTTATGTAAATAGGTAGCTATTATCGAGCTGGCGGTAATATTGAATCAGGTTTCGGTTTGGCCTGTTTTATTTCTTCCGCCAAAAGATACTCCGCCAATTTCCCGAACTGCTCTCTCTGGTGATCAGGGCCACCTTTTACCGCCATTTCTCTAGCAAGCACACCCGGATTATGGCTGGGCGGCAGGCCGTCATGGTCTGTAACGGTTAGATCACACTTACCTGTTTCCACAAGGGCTTCAACCCACTCATAGCGCCCCGTTCCTGCCAGATAGAATACAATTGGCAAATTGCTGTCTTGCAAAATCAGGTTAGCGTTAGCGCCATCTTCAAGCGCTTTAACAAAATGCTCAAGACTGCCCCACTCAATTGACAGTCGCAGCTTGTCATTCAGGTTGTCGCATTCAGAAATAATTTTGTCTATATTATCCATTCGCTTTTTTTCTTGTAGTTTTGCTGTGGGCGAAAACTCACCAGAATTAGCGAACTCCCTGATGTCATCATCACCTTCTTGCTCTGTATCAGCAACTCTCATGGACTGGATGTCGGTTAATAATTGTGGATAATATTGTACCTTACCGCTGAGATACCGCATGGCATTATAGGGCGATGAATTTGAAACATCTTCATAAGGGGCAAGCGCTTCCCCTTCATCCAATATAAGCCAGCCACGGTTTCTTGCCCCGCTTATCGCGCAGATATTATCTTCCTCATCCATATTGACCGCGTCCAGAGAAATGACTGAGGCAAAGCCAGAGGTGAGCGGCTTCATAATAAACGTAATCATGCCAGAATTGGCAACCGCTGCGCCAGATAATACGTGGCGGGCTATTTCATTGCCGCCCGCAATCTTAATCAAGCTGGGCGTATGAGCAAAGCTGCCCCTATGGAAGCCTTCGCTCAAAGTTTGGAATTGGTTAGTGTCCCTAATTTTGAATAAGGTTAGGGTTTCATAACACGTCAGAAGTTTTTCTTTGTCATGGTTGGTGACAAACAATCGCGTTTCCAAGACAAAGGGTGCTCGGGCAACGTAGCTGGCATAATGACCGTCCAACTTGCCATGGAGTTCCTCCTGATTTTTTACTTCACCTGTACTGAAAAAATCAGCAAGCATGGCTGCTGCCTGCACTTCTTTTGGAAACTTAAACAGTTCAAGTTGCTGCTCACTCACCCAATTAAACAAGATCAGAAATTCTTTCACCATGCGCACGGTGGCAATAGATGGCTCCTGTTTATAGGAAGGATCAAGAAAGCGGCCAATTGTTGTATCGCTGATACTACCTGATATTTTCTCCCGGCCTGTGATATATTCAGCAACTCTGAATTTCGTCCATTTCTGATTATTGTGCCGATTAGTCGCCATAAATTTAGCCAAACTTGAGGCAAGAAACTGAACAGTTTCTGAGCTGTTTTCGGTCATAACTACTCCCTATTACAAATGTCTTTTATATCTATTATGACAATAAAAAATATTGCGTAACTTGCAATGTCTCACTCGTGGAAAGCGCGAGGAAAGTTTCAGATGCTTTGTGAGCAATATACCCTGCCACTTCCGTTTCATTTTAAAAACGGCTGACAGCAGGAATGTGGTTTGAGGTCAACATATGACCCATGTCAGTCGAGAAAGGCATCATGACATGGATTTAAGGCCTGTTACATTTTGGAACTATTTCTCATCTCAAAGTGGCACTTACAAAAATGGCGGCCAGTTCACAAAAGTGACGATACGGGCACTGACCCCCACCCGACGCAAGATCGTGGATAGATCAAGCATCGTCCTTGGGCTTATCTTCGCTGCATTATTGCTGATCGGTGTTTTTCCTTTTGTGCTGGATGGCATTAATCACCCATTGGCACTTTTGATCATTCCGCTCTTTGGCGGCGGATTTTATATACTGATCACCGCCTTGCTGATCCTGTTTCTACGCAAAGAAAAAGTGATCATCATTGACGAGCATGTTGTAAAAATTCAGTGGCGTATTTTCTTTTGGGCGACCTATGATCGTACCAAGCCTTTGGCGTTTATTGAGAAAAGTTACTCGCCGCTTTCCAACAAAAAACTTGAAGAAGAGCTGATCAATGAAAAGCTACAACAGCAAGGCGTTAAGAAAAAAAGCAAAGCCTATTACACCTACTCTAAGCAAGTAATCATCGAACATGAAGGCATCCCATCCCTTGTTCTCCCCATACACGGCATTGTTCTAGCAGGCCAAGTACGCTGTCGTCTGCAAGCCCTTTTAAATGACATTCCCATCGGTGGAGCCAAAAAGATTGCCGCAACACCTGAGGAAGTATGGCGCAATCAGGCGGGCGATTTGACACATAAATAAGGAGACAAAATATGAGCGGCAAAGGGTTAGCTGGAGCTGGCAACGTCAGCGGTACATTTGGGGCAAGTGCATCAAGCTCAAGTGGTGCCAAAGGGCAAAGCCAATCATCAGCAACAAGCGGAAAAAGCAGTGCATCAGTGAAGGCAAGTTACAGCTATACAAGCTCAAAATCTACTTCAAGCCAATCACCCTCGCCAGCCGTTCATGTTAGCTTCAACAATAACGTCGAAGCTTTTACGCCATCACAAGTAAGGAACACTTCATTCAAGCACACAGTGCAAAATGAGCTTGCCCTGAAAAATGAGAAAACGCAGGTGCTATATTCCAATCAAAAGAATTGGGAACAAAATATACGCAAAAAGCTGGTCGCCAAGGCCTTTCCTGAGCCGACTAATGATATGATGCATATCCGCAACCGCAATATTAATAGCGAATACAGCGATCGGCTCAAAGCCCATCAAAATGCACAACACCATATTCAAGTGCGCTTTGATCAACAAATTACAAACGTTCGTGCCAGCGGTGAAACTCTGTCAAAAAACTTTGAAAAGCCCACCCATCAGAAGGGCTATGAACGGCCTAAGATACGCAGACCGAAAAAAGCCCAGACACGCGATAAAGGTCGCGCCCGCTAGATGGGGAAAGCACGAGGAAAAAGTCTCAATTATGGCAGCAATATGGCTTCACTGTAGAAAGTGAGGCTATTATGAATTTGAAACAATTATTACTCTTAACCATGTGGTGCTTTGGCATTGTTTGCCTTGGCTCCTTCGCCATCAGCCTAAACGGGTTTGATGCAATCCTTAACGCAGAGCAGGTTAGCTTCGTAAATTCTGCACTAGCACTGGTTATTGCAAGCATTTCAAGCGTGTTGATCTACGTTGGATGGAAGTGGCTCTTTTACTGCATTGAGCTATGCAACACCAGACGCTCGCTAAGTGCCGTGATGCTCATTGGGGTTGTGATGCTTGGCTGCATTTACGGTGTATCATCAGTCCCTGGTGTTGTTGGTATGGCGGGTGATAAACCGCTGAACATCCACGTTGATCATACATTCATGTTGTGGGAAGGCGATTTTGAGCAACTGCAACTCTATCAAAAATCTATTGTGTCCTTTAAGCATGAGCTGGCCATTGAGCGGGATCGCTATAACGGGCGCGGACAAGCTGAATTTGATACAGGTGCGCAGACAAATACACGAGGCGCAGGCGCTGTCAGCTCGGGCCAAATTGCCATCGGTACACAGCTCAGCGCTCTGATCACTCAACTGGATACAGCCTCCTTTGAACTGGATGAACAGATTAAAAGCGGTCAGCGTATTTTAGATAAAGCCCGCAAAGCTGTTGCCAAGATAAAGTCGCCCAAAATTAAAATGGAAAAAATCGCCCCTTATGCTGACCAGTTACGCACTATTCTCGTGTCCATTAAAAGCCGTGACTTATCGGGCATGATTGAGCGTGTCGTGAATTCTCTTCCTCGCGAAATTGATAGCCGCATACAATGGGCAAAAGGGGCGGAACTGCGCAATCGTCAAAAGCTGATTATTGCTGCTATTCGCGATGAGCTGGACGCGACAGCCGAGCAAGTCAATATCCATCTTGAAAAGCTGGACGAGTTGAAACTCAAACAAGTGCATGAATTTGAGCGCCTTACTGCAATGGAAGCTTGTTTTACTTATTTTTCCAGCCTGATAACGATCTGGGCCACATCCCTCATCATCGATAGTTTTGGCTATCTAGTGCTGTGCTTGCTTCTTGTGCAAACACACTGGCTGGATAAAGAAAGGATTCACAATCATAAAGTCCGCAATACAACGGTTGAAGACATCCGCATTGCCAAAGATGCAGACGCCTTTTCTGGCCGACTTGGCCCACCTAATAAGGTCATGGATCGGATGGATGAGAACCATTACAGCCTGAGAGACAAGGATGAAAACACGAATGCAAACGGGGGGAGTAAAGATGATGAATAATATAGCTAAATTTTTTGATCTCGTAAATTTTCATGCGAAAACCATTGGCATTATAGCCTTCATCCTTTGGCTTTTCATCTTAACGATGGTCATCATATTCACTCACCCTGAGGCTCTTGATAGCAATGCTGAAATCCCAGATGACCCTCGACCAAAGTGCAAGCCTATGCCTGACGGCCTAGAAGTGTGTGACAGGTGATAAAATGGCTGGCAAACAAAATAATGATGGCTTGGGAATTGTTGTATTCTTTATCATTCTCATATTGATTTACTTCAATATGGATGGCGGAACAAGCACCCCCACCACCACAGGCACATGCCAACTCAAGGATATGCCTTACGAGGCAGTAGAACCGTCTCCTGCTGCCCTGAAAGCAATTAGCCGCATAACCAACAGCATAGGGGTTAAAAATGATTTCAAGGTGATTGGCGGGAAGTTTCTAAAATCATCCCCCATTGCCGCCGCCTTCATTTGCAATGGGGTTCGCCATATCATTTATGACGCAGAAAAATATAACTGGTTTGAGAAAACTGGTAAAAAAACTGACATGAGCACTTATGGCACATTGGCTCACGAAATAGCTCACCACGCTGGAAGTCATCTCTTTGTACGCAATCAAACAAGCCATGAAAGAGAATTACAGGCTGATTATCTGGCAGGGTTTGCCTTGGGGCGGATCGGTGCGACCCTCAAAGAGTCCTTAAGCACCAATAGAGACCTGAGTGAAGGCGGTAGTGCTTCCCACCCGCCAAAGGCCAACCGTGATCAAGCAGTGACCGATGGCTGGCTTGATGCTCGAAGGGAAGTCGCATGGGAAAGAAAGCAATGCGTTCGAGATGACTGGTCAGGTGAAATATTCCCGCTTTACGGTGAGAAGTGCCGTGTCGTCAACTTTTGCAGTGGTGGCAAAATTGCTCCACGGGTGGCTTGTCATAAAGAAGGCAAGACATGGGTTATTCAAGGTTAAAACAGGGTCAATTGTTTGGCCTTTTCCTGAGCTTGTTTCCATTCTTTTGATTGCGCCTCATGCTCCAGCCAAGCTTTTACAAATTCCACCGCACTATCATAAGCCAGAATATCGCCTGTAGGAGCATGATGGGAACGATAGCCGGTTTCAGTCATTGGTAATGGTGATCTGACAGGCTCAAGGCATTCGATCTCAAGATGAGAAATATGATTTTCAGGAACACGGCCAACCTTGAATTTATCCTGCCAGAAACGCACTTCAATTTCATAGCCTTGCCATTGGATGATTTCAGAAATATAGCCCATGATTAAACCCCCTGCGCAATATAGTCGGTGTTCATAATGGTGACTTCGCTGATGTCACCGCCCCAGAGCATGTCGCGGGCGAATAGAGCTACATCAAAGTAGAACCGTAAATTCTCAGGAATTTGATCGAGCATACCCGTGCTTTCAAGATAGTCTTCTGCATATTCCTCGGCTGTGCCTTCAAACAGATAAACGTCGTCAAGGCTGCTCAGTATGTCGTCACAGTCATAGTTCAGGTCAGAGGCCAGATAGATTGCTTTGATCAGGTCTTCACCGTCTAAATTCTCAAAGTCATCAAACCAGACGTCGAGGGTCGCTTGGTTCACATTCAAAGCTTTAAACAGTTCGCAGTTGTCGCCATCAATAAACTGGATTTCATACTCCTCAACCGGATCACCATATTCATTGCGGTGTGTGGCTGCTTGCTTTGTGTAGTCATCGTATGTCTTGAAATAAAAGCCCGTGGCTGAAAGGTCGTAGGGGGTAGCGTGATATAAATTTTCCATCTTGGATCTCCTTGTTTTGTTGCAAGGAGAGGCTTGGCTGATAGCGAAGCACTGCAATCGCCTTCACGGAAAGCTGTCCCTCAAGGGCAAAGCGTCTCTGGGAGCGGAAGGTCTATTGTGGGGCTGAGTGCAGCCGTTAAAAGTCTCCTCCTCAAAACACGGCAATCCAAAGGGCATAATTCACGCGGTCTATCCGCTGCGCTCATGCCAACGCTTTCTCTCTTTCAAATCATAAACCAACTCATCAAGCAGTCTTATTTACCAGTGCAATCTTTGTGATGGGCGTCTCAGAAATTCTTGTCCAGTGACCGTCAACCCGCACCTGTGCGTAGCTTTTGAATGTCGGGGCAGAAAGACTCCGACAGGCGGGGTCTCCTGACACAGGAGAATACAATGAGACTGATCACACATTTTGAACTGGCAACACTGCGCATTTCTGAACTTCACGGCATGCTGAGAGAATGCTTTAACGCACTGGCAAGAAGCGCGCCCGATAGCCCTGAGCGCAGAAACACCTTGGCCTCCATCGAGAATATTCAACGAGAACTCGGTCTTCGGCGATAAAGAAAGCGCGTGCTTTCACCTACAGAAGACTATCTTGTCACTAGGGTAAGATATCATATGGCTCATTCCATTGATGATCTGGCTCAACGGTTCAATTACCACCACATCAAAGGCAAAATGACCTCTGTTGAAGTGTTAGTCGTGCCTGTCTTGTCGTCAAAATCCAGCGAAAGTCATAGAAAATATGCCCAGCCCAATGCTCGTCGTATTGCGGAGTATTCTTCCCCCGTTAGGTGGCTGGTGCATCTATCGGCTGATTAGAAACGCCTAGGCTAATTCTCCATCGTTTCAATGGCGGCAACCACATCTTTCATAAAATAGTAGCCCTCGGCTTCATGGCCTTCGAGCATTTCAAGGGCGACAGCCTTGGCGCACAAGATAGCTTGCTCAATGCCGTGTTCTTCAACAAAGGCAACGGCGATCTTCTCAGGTGGCTCATTGAGGAATGTCAAAAAAGTTGCCATCACACACCCTCACTTTCCAGCCGATCAATGGCGCGCTTAACGGTATTAGCTGTTACAGAAAATACAGCGGCAACTTTGGTGAGTGACATATCGGGCAAAGCCAGCATGGTTTGTGCGGCAAGGGCTTGTTCAGGCGATAATTTAAGCTTGCGGCCAAAGCGTGTTCCGGCGGCTTTGCGTGTGACCATGCCATCTCTGGTGCGCTCACCGACAATGTCACTCTCATGCTGAGCCAGCACAGCGTGCAAGCGGTACGAAAAGCGCCCACCAGCCGTATAAATATCGCAAGGCTGCGAGAGCACACATAAATGCACGCCGCGCTCGATCAAATCATGCAATAACTTTTCCAGCTCAAGCACGATGCGCCCCAAGCGGTCTTGCCTGTACACAACCAGCGAATCTCCGGCGCATAAGGCTGCAAGCGCCTTACTCAACCCTTTACGCGGGAAAACCTTGCCCGATATGCCACGGTCGTAATAGATCACGTCACAGTCCGCATTTTTAAGCGCAACGCGCTGCATGACCAAAGATTGCTTTTTGGTGGAAACCCGCATGTAGCCTATTTTACGCGGCGCGCTACCCGCCGAGACATCACTCTTTATGCTCATAATTTTCCACTTGCCAAAAAGGTTCCTTTGTTGATGGTCGTCATGCCGCACATCCTCATAAGTTGTATTATTTCTAACCAATTGTTTTAAAACACAATTTGTTTTTCCATAATTTCTTGTTATCTTTATGCCAGAATGGAACCTTTTTGGAGGCGCTAAAACAGCATATCGCCATCATACAAAAACGCACCACTCGCCGCAGCATAGAATTCATAATAAACCATAGTTACCCACAGCTTAGTCTAATATTAGACGTTAATAAAACGCACGATATAAACGCTGAAAAGCACGAATTAAGCGGCTTACAGGCGCAGTTCACAGCGCCACCAAATCGGCATGTCATACAATTGCGTATATGATAATGTTATAAACTTGCATAAATATACCTAAAGGTGTATAAATCTATCAATTAAAGTGTAATGAGATGATCAAAAGATCACCAAACACGTGTGGATATATAAAAAAAGGAGAGCAAGATTATGGCTCTGGCTTTGAAGAAATTAAAAGATAATATCGTTAAACCATTCGCGCTTGCCGCTGCGATGTCTTTAACTACGCTGCCAGCAGCAGCCAATGATATCCCCCATCAACCTTTAAAGGTTGCGTATTCAGCCGCGAATTCGATCCAGTATGGTGATAATAGTGGAATAAATAGCACCCTTGCAGGACGGGCGGCATTAGAGGAAAATGTTTTGGGTGTTATGATGGGATTTGGCGATAAGGTTCCGCGTGATGTTGTTGATACTATTGCAAAAAGTATCGTGAATAGGTTTTATGAAGACTATGGAATACCGACCAGAGTATTTGTGGATACTACATTAGATGGCCAAGGCGCTACGATGGGATATTACGTTAAAGTCAAAGACAGCGACGGAAACCCAGCACTTAAACATTTTGGCTTTTATGGGCTTGCAGAAGGCAAAGCAGACGTAAAAAATGTAGCAGACGTATACAACAGTCAGAATTCTATTCTATTGTCTCAAAACTCTAATGTCCCACTTGGACCACTAGCCTCTCGTTAAAAAGAGAAGGTATTACTTACTACTGATGCCTCTTTCTGGACAGAGTTATTAACAAGCTCGTCAACATTTTCTTGAAGAGCTTTTTGTTCTATATCGCTAATATCACGGGAAGCACTTAAATTTATTTTAGCGCCTTTGGATAAGCTTTCTTGCAATGCCTTTATATCTTCCAAAATTTCTCCATCAATACTCCTTAAGGCGCGCAATCGCTCTACCTCATCTTCTATAAGTTCAGCTTCTTGTCTTGAGGCGTCAGCCGTCTCTTTTAATTTACCCCCTTCATGGCGATAATCATTTACAATTGCCATTATACCATCAGCTTCTTGGCGTGTTTCTCCGTCTAACTTACGCAATCTTTCGGCTTCTTTGGCTTTAGCCTCTGCCTGCATGCGTTGTTCTTTCATATATTGAACTAACAAATAAGAAGCGGACTTGTCGCCACTAACATCAACGCCACGCTCTTTTAGCCATGCTTTCGCATCGTCTTCACTAATTTTTCCGCCCTTAAGGTCTTTCAGCTTATCTTCTGCTTGATCGGCATTCTCAAATGCTTGGTCAGATTCTGCCTGCGCTTCTTTTGCTTGTTGACGGTATTCATCCGCTTTTTGATAAAGCCCTGCCGCGATATCTTCCATTTTCTGCAAATGGTCTTGGAACATTTTATTGGCCTGCTTTACAGCAGATTCTGCTTTTTTTCGTTTGTCTCTTTCAGACTCAAGACCACCATCGCTCGCATCACACACATTAACCTGTTGCCGTGAATCGTTCTTGCCTTCACCTTGACGAAGGCGCGCAGCTACGACTTCTTGTGCTGTTTGGGTTTCGCGTGCCTTTTTCTCAGGCGCACAGACTGCTTCCTGATGTTCTTTATCTAAATTTTTATCTGCGCTACTCATTACTCTTTTATCCCCACAAGATATTCTTATGAGTTATGTTATACTATAATTATTAACAAAATGTTTATGGTAATTTATTTTATCTAGGAAAATCAGTGTGTTGATAAAATTTTAGTAAAATGCAATCTATTTAAATAAAGACGATAATCAATCAAAGTTAGTGCGAAAGCTTGCCAAGCAGGCGATTAACAGTGACTTGGTGGCATGCCTGAATATATTCATCTAATTCCAAATAGTCATGGCTGCTTATTTCTTTGCTCACAGAGTGCAATAAGCGCCTAAGAGCGTTAGTTGTGTGTAAATTGGGCATGGTTTTTTGAGGAATATCATAGCCAAGGATAATTTCCTTAACCGTTTTCCCTGTATATTCTGGCGCATTGCGATCAATATCAAAACGGTCAGGCCCTGTGTAAGGTGTGAGATTACCAAAATCGACACTTGAATCAAGCTCATCTTTAGCTTCAGAGACTAACTTAGAAAATTGTTCTTTTGATTTTTCACTCACAGCCGATCCCCTCAATGCGCAGGCCTAGACGCAACAAAACGCTCTAGCTGTATAATACGATGATGCGCGTCTTTAAGCTGTTGCGGATTCATGATTTTTAAATACCGCGCGCCGCCAAAGAATGTTTTTAATATCTTGATTTGGTCATCTTCATGACCGCTTAATAACTCGTATTCCAAGATGTAATCTAATGCACTTTGACCCGTCCACCCACAAATTTCAGTTTCACTCATGGTCTACCCCCTCAATGTACACACTGCGTTGAAACGCCAAACCTACGGGCGACATAATAAGGTCTACGATAAAAAGCTTTAAGCACCGTTATATGGGTCTTTATCCACTCACAATCTTCATCACTCATTTCAAAGACACCGTGCGTCTGTTTTTCAACCTCTTCATTGAAAAAAGCACTCAAAGCCCAATAAACTTCCTCAGACCGATGGCCGGCAATAGGGTTGGTAAACCTCACTATAGCGAGCTTAGCAGACCCCCATATTTCCTTTAGATCATTTAAATATTTTAGATTGGAAAGAAAAACTGAATTTAAATGAGGGGTGTATTCATCATCATACATCTCATATAACCCGATGATAAGATCTTCAGCTTGGCCGCGCTCATCATCGTTCATTTTTATGAAATTTTCGTTATAATACCGCACTAAATAAGCCAATTCCTCATTCGGGGTATCGGTATGAAGTTTGTAATTAAGGATTTTTTCACAAGCGGTTGATTTAAGCTCAGGATAATCGTGCTGTTTTAGGTTTTGTAAATCAATTTCCATTTATCCAATCTACAAAATGCACGTTAAAATTGTGTTAAATATTTTAAGGTTGTGATATTTTAAAGATGAATGGACAGAGTTGAGCTAACGCGTGAAATTATCGAAGAACTGAAATATCACCGCGATCGCACGGGTATTGGATCGCTTAGATTGCTGCGCATGAGTGGCTCTGAAAAACCAGATCATCTCACACACTCTATCGTGAAAAACTGGCTTCACGGAAGCAACAAAACAGTTAAAGAATCCGATCTTGAGCATGTGTTGCATAGATGGCGAAGGCTACCAGATTGCCCTTACGGTACTCGGGTTGTTATATTGCCGAAAATTCGTAAAAAACTTAAATTCTATCGAAATAAAACCAATGTTGGGGCGGTCGCTATTTTACGTGGAAAGCATGCAGAAAAACCCAGAGGGCTTAATTCTAATACTATCAATCTCTGGTTAACTGGAGAAGCTATGAGGGCAAACCAAAAACATCTGGATTTCGTTCTTGAGCTATGGGAAGCCATCTATACAGAGAATAAAGTACGTGTAGAAATAAAAAAATCTTTTGTTAAAAAGCTCATCCACCACAGAAACCGCACAGGTGTAGGCGTATTAGTATTGTTACAAGGCGCACAGGAAAAGACACCAGACAAACTCAGTGTTGCAATTGTTTATAGCTGGATTTCATATAAGACAGAGTGGGCACGTCAAGATCATCTCGATTTTGTTATAAAGGAATGGGAGCGGTTGCCTGATAAAATCACTAATAATAGCCTCTCTTCAAAAAAGCAGAAATACCCGCAAAACACGCCCGGCAGACCGGGTTTAATCAAATTAAGCCACGAGCAGCATAATGACCTTCGCAACCAACGTATCCGCACAGGCGTCAGTGGTGCCGCTCTTTTAAAAAATGCAGACCCTAAAGAAATACCTCATGGGATTACAGCTGAGCGCATTAATACAATATTACAAGTGCAGACTGAGTGGGCCGAAGAAGAATATTTTGATTTCTTAAATACAGAATACGAACGCATCAAACCCCACCTGATTATAGTGCCTGAAAATACGGTCGCAAAATTGCATAAACACAAAGAACGGACAGCTATTGAAGCCGCCGATCTACTGAAAATATCACCTGAGCCACCAAAAGGTCTGAGGGCGATTATGATTGTTCAATGGATGAACGGTATTAACCCATCTGCACATAAGAAGCATCTATCGTGGACACTCAAGGCGTGGAAATCACTTCCCGATGCAAATAGCTAGTTACCGCTGAGAATCTTCATAGAGCTACGACCCTATAACAGGGGTGCATTTCAGGGTCGGTGAATAAATTCCAAACGCCTGTATTGCTGATATTTCTGTAAAAACGCTCTGCGCAAGCATTTGTGATAAAAATTAAGCCTAAAATGGAGATTTTGTTTTTGCATATGATGCAAGATGTGTGTGTCCGCAATCACCGTATATGGAGGCACTCCATACGTTCAATGCAGATTGCCCTCCCCTCGGCACCTACTCCACAATCAAAATCACTGTACGGGCTTCTATTGAAGACTTCCTGCTAAAAACCCTTCCCTAGTCACAGCTCCTCTATCTATTGCGTGGGACAATTTGGGACAAATTTGGGACAAGCATAAAAAGAGTAACCCAGACAATGGCGGATTTCTGCGGTTTATCGTGGGACAAAGATTTGTCCCAAATTCCAAAGAAAAAGCCGCTATCTGTCATAAGATAACGGCTAAGTCCTTGATTTCAAATGGCGCGAGTGACGAGACTTGAACTCGCGGCCTCCGCCGTGACAGCACGTAGAGAACCGTTGCTCAGCGGGACTTAGCGGCTGCGCGGGACACGTTTGGGACAAGGTTTTAAGGGGTAAAACGGTTAGAGTCGGGTCATACGAGAGAGAGAACCACCACGGTCATTTGCACTATCTGCACTTATTGCCAATAAATGACCGTATGTATTAAGCGTGGTCTCTATTTTTTCGTGACCCATCAAACTCTGGATTCGCTTTAAGTTCACTCTATCATTGTTTTCTGTCTCAAACAATAAAGACGCAAAATAGTGGCGCATATCATAGGGAGAGTATTTATTCTTTAGAATCAATTCGCCGTTCACTTTACTTTCCACGGTTAAGCCAGCCTCAAAACAAGCCACATTAAAAGCACGTCTGCGCCAATGGTCTGTATCAAGCCAGTGGCCTGTTGAAGCGGCAAATACAAGGTCGTGTTTATTTTGGGTGGAATAATGCCTCATATAATGTGTCACCATTTCATAAACCTCAGGGCTTAAGTCAATAAAACGTCTGCCTGCTGGAGTCTTGGGCACTGATATTTTAGTGCCAGGCCTTTCAATGGCGCGTTCAATCTGCACACCACCATTTTTAAAATTCGATTTGGCAACCGCAAGCAGCTCCTGTGGGCGCATACCGCTGTCCACAAGAAGATAGAGCATCGGGCGGTATCGTTGCCATGTTTTTGCTATGCGGACGCTATCGCTGTTAGCCAGCCGGTCAGCCGCAGCTAAGAGTGCAGCAACATCTTCACCTGCTGGGATTTCGATGGGTTTTTTATAACGAGATTGCTGTGACACAGAAACACCCGTTGCCACATTGCTGGCGACAATATCACGAAGCGACATTTCTTGAAGAATGCCATAAACGGAAGAAAGAACGCACCCCGCTCTATAACGGCTTGGTGTGTTCTTTAAGAGCCATGATCTGAATGTGACAATGTCAGACGTTCTGAGCTCTTGGATAGGCTTATCAGGCCAAATATATTCATTAATTTTCTTTGCGCGACGGCGGTATTCTTTGAGCGTATAAGGCGTGATCGGGTCTTTACCGTCTCTGCCCTCCTTCTCACATATATCAAGCCATAGGTTTGCGGCTTGCGTCATTGTAGATATGGACGTGTCCAAGCCATCGTCAACTTTGGGCTTTGTTTCACCGCCTTCAAGAAAGGCCATAGCCTCCTTGCGGGTTTTAAAGGACTTCTTGGCATATCCACAATTCGTAGCCTTGGTTTTGTATCTTACAAGGTATGTCGTACCGCTCTTTCCAATTCTCTTTTGTATGTCCGCCATTGTCTCAATGCTGTTGTTTACATCTCTAAATTATATCTGCAATCCTTGTCTGCCGCTAGTTGTGCACCGGCATATATCCCCAACAATTTACGCTTTTCTATCTTCAGGCGTCCATCAATAGGGTCCTTAAAGAAAGGCATTTTGCGCTGGCCGTGACCGTCCATTTCAGCGGCGCGTTTCATTTGCCTGTCATTAAAATGAATACCAATTTCTCGCAGTGCTTCACGCGCCGCATTAAGGTCAATATATTCTGGTACATACATAGCTTCTCCCCTCATCTATTTAATTCATAATGGTCGGCGGCAGACCGATAAGGGCCGCTAGAATACAGCGTCTTAACCGGACTGCCATTTGAGAATGAGGGTGTAATCTCGTCCCCAAAACCATTTGAGGGCCTGATATAGAGCGTTGCATCAATGGAATAACGAATACCGTATTCGCTTTCAGCCTGCGCCAACAATTCAAATAATGCTTGCCTAATAGCGGCTATTGTATGTTCTCCTTTGATACGTATCTGCATATCTAACCCTCCATACTTCTATAATACCACTTATGGTTGCTAAAATAGGGTTAACATAATCCAAAATTGAGCATCCTTTATTTTCAATGAGTTAGATATCCAAAGCTAAGTACCTGATATTTCAAACATATAAGAAAAACTTAATTTAAAGCGGTCACCCTGACCGCTGATGGCAGCAACTGAGAGAAGCGGATTCACTCAGTCACAGGCAGAGCCTGCCCCGAGGTCGGGCAAGCCCCACTTGAGGGGAATGTTCCGCAACGCTTGACCTTGACGGATGAAGCCAAGAGAAAAAATTGATCAAATTCATCTGTATTGTAAGAAAGTGAGTTATAAAGTATGGATTTATAGCTCATAATAATATATTATATTGATTAATATATAAGGATTTATACCTCATGACTTGGAATTGGCAAAAAGATGATTGGCCTACATTTCGCTTTAACAGCGAAACTCTTGCATCCCATGAGGCGCGGTTTTTAAAAAATTCCGGCCTGTTCCTCGGTGCCTACAAGCATATCACAGAGAATGAAAAGCAAACATTAATCATAGACATGATCAGTGAGGAAGCCTTGAAAACCTCTGAAATCGAAGGTGAATTTCTGAACCGTGATAGTATCCAATCATCCATCCGCAGGCAATTTGGCCTGCAACAGGATCAATATCCCTCCGGCCCAGCTGAACAGGGTATTGCTGAGATGATGGTCGATTTATATCAGCACTATGACGCACCGCTATCCAATGACATGCTTCATCGCTGGCATGAGATGTTGATGCGCGGCAATCATAATATCCGAACTGTCGGTGATTACCGCAAACACGCCGAACCGATGCAGGTTGTCTCAGGCTACCTCCATAATCCCAAAATCCACTTTGAAGCCCCCCCTTCAACAGACATGCAGCAGGAAATGGATGGTTTTATTCAGTGGTTTAATGAAAGTAAATCACTCCCTGCCTTAACGCGGGCTGGCCTCACTCATTTGTATTTTGTCTGCATTCATCCCTACGAGGATGGCAATGGGCGCATCGCCCGTGCGCTTACAGAAAAAGCACTGGCGCAAGCTGGGGGAGAACCATCTTTGATTGCCCTTTCACAAACCATAGAAGCGCACCGCACAGATTATTACACAGCACTCGAAGATAACAACAAGGAATTGGAAGTATCATCCTGGTTGGAATATCTGTCCGAGACCATTTTAGATGCGCAAAAATATTCGGAACAATTATTGGACTTTATCATTGCCAAAACCCGCATGTTAGATCGCCTAAAGGGTCACCTTAACGAGAGACAAGAAAAAGCTATCTTACGACTATTCAAGGCTGGCATCCAAGGATTTGAGGGTGGCTTGAACGCAGAAAAGTATATGCGCATCACAGGCGCACCCCGCGCTACAGCAACCCGCGACTTGGTCGGTCTGGTCAAGAAAGAAGCTCTCTTTAAAACAGGACAACTCAAAGGCACACGTTACTGGCTTAATATCCCAATGGTTCACGCTACGCATAAAGAAGATTGATACAGGTTTAACAAGAAACGATTCAGGTCTGTTTACTAGATCACCTGATAAGGCAAAAAACCTATGTCAATTTTTGACAATGGCAATAACATCGTTATTATTTCCATATTCAGATGAACTGAATACCCGCCTTAGGCTAGAGGATACTGCGAGGAAGTTCACTTAAGCACTGACCTATAGTGCAAGCATGAACGCACAAGATCGCACTATATCCCCCCTTACTGGGAACAATGTTGAAATTGATAATTCTAATGGTTGTCAGACTGTATTTTCTTATCCGCTATTAAAGCGAGGATTAAATAGAAAAGAGGCTGCTGGTTATGTTGGGGTTTCACCAAGCTTGTTCGACGAACTGGTAAATGATGGACGTATGCCAACGCCCTTTAGAATAAACTCCAGAGTTCTATGGGACATTCGCCTCATAGAACAAGCGTTCGATGAAATCAGCACACTCAGTGACCAGACTGACAATCCTTGGGATGAAAGCTAAGGGGTAACACGGTGCCAGTGTTCAAAATGAAAAACGGGTTGGGCGAAATCAGATTAAAATATCTGATTGAAGATATGGATCGCCACGGCAATGTGCGTATTTATCTACGCCGTAAAGGTAAGAATAAAATTAGAATGCGCTGTGAGACAGGAACTCAAGAGTTCTTGGATGAGTATCACTATATCCTCACTAACAAACGACCAATGAAGAAGCCTGATACGCGGCCAGAGCCAATAGCACTCGCTAAGAAAGAAAGCATGGCGTGGTTATGCTCTCAGTATAAGGCTTCAGCTAAATTCAAACTACTATCTGAGAGCACCCGCACCGTTCGTAGGCGAATTTTGGGTCGCATATGTGAGAAGCACGGCAAGAAACCATTTGCTCAATTGGAGCCACGGCATATTCGTATGTTTCGGGATGCAAAAGCTGGTAAACAAGGCAGCGCTAATAACGATTTGAAAGTTTTCAAACAGTTGTTTTCTTTTGCAGTTGAATATGACTTGGCGAAAAGCAATCCAGCCAAAGATGTCCCCTACTTTAAACCAAGTTCAGAAGGTTTCCACTCATGGACACCGGAAGAAGTGAAACAATTCGAAAATCATTTCCCAATTGGCACAAAAGCCAGACTGGCCTTCTCATTACTGTTGTACACAGGCCAGCGTAGATCAGACATTGTGAAATTTGGACCTACAGATATTAAGGACGGCTGGCTGTCATTCACTCAAGAGAAGAATAGAAGCAGAAAACCTGTGAAGCTTTCCATTCCCATCTTACCCGAGTTGCAGCTTGTTCTTGACCAATCAAAAACTGGTTCTTCCTCATTTCTACTAACAGAGTTTGAAAAAACATTCACTTCGAATGGATTTGGCAACTGGTTCAGAAAGCGCTGCGATGAAGCAGGTTTAACTGAGTGTTCTGCGCATGGCCTCAGAAAAGCTGGGGCAACAAGGGCTGCTGAGAACGGCGCAACTGATCAGCAACTCATGGCGATGTTTGGCTGGGTAACTTCAAAGCAGGTTATTCATTACACCCGTGCGGCTAACCAAAGAACATTAGCTGAAAGCGGCATGAAGTTGCTTGCAAGTAACCAATGAAACTAAGAAAGTGTCCCACTTTTCAGAAGCTCCAAATAAAGTGGGACACTTTTATACCATAACCTATTGAAAACATTAGACTGTAGGGAAAAAATGGTGGTCGGTACTGGGCTCGAACCAGCGACCTCGTCGATGTCAAAAATCTGAACCCTGAGGCTAACCCTCAAAAACGCCCACATTCCCTAGGGCACACCACTTCAGCAAAATCAAAGACTTACAGTAACTGCCAGCCTGTTTTGCAAAACCTTTTGCAAAACCTTGGTTCCTCAATGTCTCGCGTCATCGGTCAAATTGGCGACGCTTCAGGCATGGAGGTTCACCATGTTTGAACGCATGTCCGAATACCAAGCAGGACCCGAAACGGTACTTATAAACGGCACACTGTTTATCGTCCAAAGAACTCAAGAATTACCCCCACCTTGCATGACCGTGCGCAGCGGTGACCGGCGCTGCGGCGAGTGCTTGGCGGCGCGAAATTGCGCCCTCCTCGGGAGGCGCTCGTGACCAACGAAACACAAAAGCCCCACGTCCATCAGCCGAGCTCTGACCGTGAACTTGCTCAAAACTTTGCCGCTTGGAGAGTGCAAGGCGCATGTATCGCGCATGCCCTGAAAAATCGAGGACGTAGACGCGATGGGAAAAGGCTTTTCCAAACGTTGGAACTGCTCGACCTTTTGTGGACCATCGACCTAAGCGATGCATACCCTGAAGAACTGAGCAAACTCATTCAGGCCCATAACGCAGGGGTGCCAGAGGCAGGATGCCCGGAGGTGCAAATATGATTGCATTTCCTTATATGGCTCAGCCCCACCACCAGTTTTCCCCGGAAGGATGTGGTAACCCGACCGGGGTTTGTCAGCAGGCCGGAAGGAGAGGCTTAGCGCCAATCTTTCCGGTTTGTTTTCTTACCTTAATTCCTGCTGATAAAACCCTTTGTTACCCCAAGCCCGCGCAAGCGGGTGCGGAGCAGCAACGGCAAACGTATGCGAGGATAGTTCAGAAACGGCTTGGCCGAGCGGCGGTTCCGCTCTCTGGCTCCAACAGTGGATTGCGAGGCGCGTCATGATTGCGCCCCTTGAGAATAACGCAAGTAATGTTGCCGCTTTCCCTAAAGCTGTCAATAATCAGCCAAAGGTTGCGGTTAGCCAATATGAGCTTTTCCGCACCAATACCGGCTGGAAACAATCACCTGAAAACTACCGCGAAAGCGCTACCAAACGCGCCCTGCTGCAAAGAGAAAACAACCGTATTGCCGAAGCGCTTGAGCGGCATGGTATCCAAACCCGGCTTGAGAACGGCGGTATCAAGGCGATTGGCGAGGTTACGGGCCAAATTGACGAAGTAGATAGCTATCGTTCTATCTGCTTTTTACCGCTGATCGCTCAGCGTGAGCGCAAGCCGATTTTGAACGGCCTTTGCTATTTCCAGCGTCATCACAAAATGGGCAAGTTCATCCGGTTGGCTGTTGTAACGGCTGGCGAGCGTATTCCGCTTTACGGTGATCTGCGCGGTACCATGCAGAAGATGCACCGGGATATATCCCGTTGGGCACATGAAGCCGATAAGGATTGGAACGTCGCGGTTATCTACCGTGGCAGCGAATTCACCTATGATGCTGAGACAAACAGCTTTCACCCTCATGCCAATGTGCTGTATGCGCCGCGTAAGGCCCTGAAGGGTGACCAGTGGGCCAAATTCCTGTCATGGACACATAAGCGGCTTGGCGCGCACTGGAAAGACTGTGGCACGCTGGAAAAGCCGCAAGAGGCGCTCAAATACCCGTTCAAGCCGCTGGAGCTTCAAAAGCTCGATAGTCTTGCGCTGGTATGGCTGTACATGCAAACACGCCGCCTCAAAATTGCCCAGCCCATGCGCGAGTTCAAACGCTGGCGAGACGGCTTGCTCAATGAAACCGTGGCCGAAGAAAAGATTGATCCCGTAACCGGTGAAATCACCACCCACATAGTGCGGCAAAAACGCGAACAGCCGCTGAAGGTCGGTTACGTGAATTTGGCAGGCGGTGCGCAACTTCGGCTCATTGAGAAAGCCAAAGGCAAGGCGAGGCCAAAGAGTGAAGTCGCCTCTATCGATTTGGACGGCGGGAATGAGAATATGATCCTGTGCCGTACTGCGCCGCAGTTTCGTTTCTCGCCGTATGCGGAACCGGTGACACTGATTCAGAACTACACAGACAATCCGAAATCTGATGGCGGTAAAGAGCGCCTAGAGGAGCTAAGGGCTCGCCAGCGTGAGGCTCGTCGCTTTTGGGATGCTAACGGCGCACCTGACCCTCTCACGGCTCTGGCGCTCGGACGGGCGCAAAAAGCAGCCACTGAAGGCGCAGCCCGAAAAGTGCGCGCCTTTAATGTTCACACCAGTAGGACAACTGTCCAAAGAAATGAGCAGGATAATTCCAGTTTCTCGGAACTATCCGGTTCCAGAACCGGCACTACGCCGGAACACACCGGGCCTACACCCGGTAACACCTCCAACATCCATAAAATCAACAACTCGGGCACCCGGTAGCATTACCGGCACCCACAATCATGCCAATAAAGGAAACTATTATGGCACTCACTAAACAGACTATCTCAACTGAAGAACAATCAACTTTTGGCGCTCGCCTGCGGAGCGAGCGAGACAATCAAGGCCTAAGCCGCCCGGCACTGTCCGCGCTCACAGACAGCGCGTTGTCAGCGCGTGTTATTGACCATTTGGAAAACGGCACCACAGACGCAACGGGCCCCCGCGTGGAAGTGCTGGCGAGAGCGCTCGGTGTGGACCGGAACTGGCTCATGTTTGGTGAACCGGTTGCGGGAAATCACGGCAATGATAACCCGGTGAGTGCTCCGGGTGATGAACCGGAAGACCCGGAGGATATACCGGTATATACCCCAAAAGCGCTCGAAAGCACTCCAGACGGCCCCGAAAAAGCACTAAACCACTACCGACTGATGTCGGTAGGATTGGGTGCGTGATTTTCAATGTACTGAAGTATGATATCATCCGTCACCAGCCCGCTTGTTGTACAAAAATAGCCCCGAGCCCAGAAGCGACGGC
>Ga0316206_1000481_pt1 | contig 52150 bp, 49 predicted proteins | sample 6monthpyrite_MG_FD_204942 | JGI IMG/M metagenome (GOLD analysis project Ga0316206, IMG submission 204942) | Microbial mat bacterial communities from mineral coupon in-situ incubated in ocean water Damariscotta River, Maine, United States -... | ecosystem: Environmental > Aquatic > Marine >...
TCAGTATTACCCTAACGTGCTCTGCACGTTCTGGCATTACTTAATGAACCGCTACGCGTTTCGTCAGTATTACCCTAACCTGCTCTGCACGTTCTGGCATTACTTAATGAACCGCTACGCTTTTCGTCAGCATTACCCTAACCTGCGCTGCACGTTCTGACATCGAAAGAACAAAGTGACTGAAGCAATCTCATGACATAGAGGATTAACCGAGAGATTGCCGCATCAACACTGAAAAACACGTGTTTTTCAGTGTTTCCTCGCAATGACCTATAACTCTAAATTTCGTGGGGATCCCTCAGAGGCAGCCCCCATTTATTGTTCTATACTTTACAAAGCTACAGTCTGACATGATTAACAAAATCTTTCTATTTCCGGACCATTATTATGGTAATCAAAAGACAAAGAGCAAAATCACCTGGTTTGTACCAGCGATATAAAAAGCTGGCAACCGGTAAAAAAGTTATTTTAATTGTCTTTATTATATGGTTTGTGCAAGCCTTACCGAAGTGGACGGCCGCTATCACTGCTGATGGGGAACTCTCTGCCAAAATTATGCGAGTTTTTATCACGCCCTTAGAAGACAAAAAATAATATTCGGCCAGAATGAACAAAGTGAGGGTAAGAAGTACGAAACGTGTGGTGGGTTCTATTGTGTTCTGGCCGCATTTATCCTTTCTAATCCGGCCCCCAAAGCAACTCATCAAGATCCTTGTCGTCGTCAGAATAAACAGGGACAACTTTTCCATTAGTAAACTGTATTCCCTCTTCTTCCAGCAGGCCACGCTGCTTTTTATACGCTTCGCTACCCGCCTCAAAGGCAAGCGTACGATCAGAGCGGACAACGCGATACCATGGCAAGGGCTCGGGTGATCGTCCCATTGCCTTACTCACCATGCGCGCATGACGCGGGTAACCTGCTGCCCGAGCGACTTCGCCATACCCCATCACCCGGCCACAGCTTATACTGGAAACCACCTTCCAAATTGCCGTATCGAACTTATTTTGAGAATAAGCCATACAATCTTATCGAGTAAAGAAGTGTGTGAGATTGATTGAGGTATCCATTTTAATTAATTATAAAATGCTTCAACCGTCCCTTTTAGCTTTATAAGAAGCGGTTGCCCCCTACGGTCCAACGCTTTAGGAGAAGGAATTTTTACCCAACCTTCACTGACGCAATATTCCTCGACATCGGTTCGCTCTTTACCATTGAGCCGGATACCAATCGTGCGCTCAAAAATTTCTGCATCATGATGTGGACTACGAGGATCAGCCGAAAGACGATCCGGTAAAGTGGGGGGAGATTTAGCATCGTTCATTGTAGCAACCTGAATTAAATAATAAGTGCACTATTGTAGGCAATATAAATCGCATGCTCAAGAATTGCACCAGAGTTAAGGGCCGTTGTCTAGTACTTGTGAATCCAGTCTAATTGATTGAAAGCCCCAGCCAGTAGTCGGGCGATAGAATATCATCACAATATTCGCCACCTATTCCCAATTTAGTCACATTGCGACTTGACCATACTCATAAGTATGATATTATCATACCGTACAGTATGATTAAAGGTTGTTATTTATGTCCAGAACCATTCAAAACGCTGAGAAAAAACAGCATGCCATTGTAAGCGCTGCCGAAGCCTTGTTTTTACAACAAGGTTACGGTGTCAGCAGTATGGATCAAATTGCGAAAAAAGCAGGTGTCACCAAACAAACGGTTTACCGCTATTTTGCTTCTAAAAATGAACTGTTTGCGGCGGTGATGCAGCGCGTGCAAACCGCAAAATCAGAAGCCTATTGTTTTGGTTCCAGATCTGTTGCCGAAGAGTTAGCAGGCTTTGCGGGTTATTTACTCAGCTTTCACCTGCAAGAGCAGGCGCTTGGGCTTTATCGCATCATGTTAACGGAAGCGGCACAGGAAAATTTATTAACAACATTTAAAAAGCAAGGACCACAACACGTATTAAAACCTTTAATTCAGTACTTAAATCAAAAGACTCAACTTGAAGACCCCGTATTTAGCGCTCAAATGTTTGCCACGATGATCTTAGCGCCACGAAATCAAATGCTAATGAGCAAAACCAATAAGATGAAAAAATCCGCACAAAAAGAACATGTGCTAAAAGTAACAACATTATTCATGAACATGATTGAGACATAACAAAGACGACAAGTCTTACTTGCTAACGAACATTTTTTATTTTGGAGATAGACCATGACTGATATTTTTGAAGAAAGATCAAAAGACTATGATACAAACGACATGATTAAACAGCTCTCTTCTGCCATCGGTAGTTGTATCATTGAAAATGTTGACTTGAATGAGCAGATGCATGTTCTGGACTTTGGTGCAGGCACAGGATTAATTTCTTCACAGATAGCGCCGCATGTTGAAAAAATAACGGCCGTAGACATTTCTCAATCGATGTTAGACAAATTAATTGCAAAACTGGAGATGACGGATAAAGTACAACCACTATGCCAGGATATTACGGTTGAACCTACCGGAAAAGAATATGATCTCATTATGAGCGCAATGGCAATGCATCATGTAGAAGACACAGACAATTTGATTAAACGATTTTCTGCTCATCTAAAATCAGGATCAAAAATAGCGTTAGCCGATCTGGATAAAGAAGATGGCAGCTTTCATCCACAAGGCATGGAAGATGTTTATCATGATGGATTCGAACGGGGAGAGTTACAGGCCACACTAGAAAAATACGGTTTTAAAGACATCAACTTTGAAACGGCGCATACGATTAACGGTGAAACGCGACCCTATCCGATCTTTCTGGCATTAGCGACTAAAGCATAACGATTAAGTATTAATAGCTGTCAAAATTAATAAAACAGAGGGTAAATTTGGTTTAGGATCTCTTAAATCAAGTTTGCCTCCTTTACTCCCCCTCCCCATTTAACTTTCTTTTCTGGCAGTCTCCCATGCATGTATTGCATGCAACCGGGTCTCACCCCAGTGATAGCCACCCAGCTTTCCACTCTCTTGTATGACTCGATGACAAGGAATAAGAAAAGCAACAGGGTTTGCACCTATCGCAGTACCAACAGCGCGCGCAGCACGAGGCTTGCCGATTTCATTCGCTATCTGGCTGTAACTTGTTACTGTGCCCGGCGGTATATCCAGTAATGCTTTCCATACACTTAGTTGAAAATTTGTTCCAGAAACATGTAAAGAGAGTGGTCGATCTAATTTTATATCCTGGCCAAACATTGAATTAACAATAGCAAGTGTACTCTCATGATTTTCAAGCATAACTGCATGTGGCCACTTTTTCGCTAATTCAGTTAGGTGTAACTCAAGATCATTCATATCCATAAAAGCAAGTTTGCAAATGCCCTTTGCTGTAATCGCAATAAATACTTTTCCAAAAGGAGAATCATGAATAGCATATTCAATGGTAATACCTACTCCACCATTTTTATATTCACCCGGTGTAACCGCTTCTAAACCAACAAAATGATCATATAAACGCGAACCGCTACTTAGCCCTAATGAGTCAGAAACTTCTAATAATGATTTAGATTCAGAGAGTAATTTTTTAGCCCGTTCCACGGTGAGTATCTGCAAAAACCTTTTTGGTGTTACACCGGTCCAACGACAAAAAAGACGTTGAAAATGAAATGGGCTCATATGTAAAGAAGCAGAAATATCGTCCAGTGTCGGTTGGTGTTTAACATGTTCAGTTATAAATGAAATAGCCCTGGCTATTCTTTCGTAATCAGACATACCACTTTATCCACTCATTAATCATTACTTGCACACTCTTTACATATGAAACTTGAATTAAGTTCGATTTATCGAAACACCACCATCAACTAATAATGCACTTCCCGTGATAAAACTTGAAGCATCAGATGCTAAATAGAGAGCTGATTGCGCTATTTCTTCAGGCAACGCCATGCGCTTAAGCGCATAAAGATTTTCAACAAACTCAACTATTTCCGGTGTATTTGCAAAGGCTCTGCCCATTGGTGTGTCTGTTGCGCCCGGTAGTAGCGCATTCACTCGCAGCCCCTTAGGTCCAAATTCGGTTGCAAGTGCCTGTGTTAATCCAACAATACCCGCTTTACTTGCAGAGTATGCTGCGGTTTGAGGAAACCCCGCTGTGTAACCAACAAAGCTGGAAGTAAAAATCAACGATCCCGAACCCCGCTCAAGCAGTGCAGGTATTTGATATTTAGCGCCAAGAAATGCACTCGTTAAATTCGTACTTATTGTATGCTCCCATGCAGACAACTCAAGTTGACAAGTATCCCCCATCCCTTCCATCGTACCGGCATTATTAAAAGCGATATCAAGCCCACCAAAATGTTTAATCGCCAAATCAACAACAGCTCTGGCGAAGTGCTCATCTTTCACATCGCCCGCCAACGCAATAGCACGACCACCAGACTGAGTGATATCATCGACTAGTGAATCAAGCTCGACCTGTCTTCTTGCAGCAACAACGACGTCCGCACCTTCATTCGCAAACAGTTTTGACGTAGCATAACCAATCCCAGAACTTGCACCCGTAACAATAGCAACCTTTCCAGATAATGCATTCATGACCATATTCCTCTTATAAAATTTTACAGTAAGAAAATATTATGTAAGGACAGCTCAACTAGCTCGACCCGAATCTTGCTATATTTTTATATGAATGCTCCAATGATTTATAAACATCAACACTTCCATTTATTTCTAGAATTAAGAAGCGTTATTGAGTAACCAGAAAATTTCTGTGAACTTAATGTCGTCCATTGAGCCTACCTATATTTCGAGTATTAAAGGGGTTTTCAGTAACTACTCCTGCATTATTCTACTTACAGGCTTCCTGCCCTAATACGTTACTCTCGACAATTGCTCCTGTATTGTTCTACCTTAGCCCGTCCGTGGTCTCGTATCTCCTGCGTAGCCCAGGCTAGATCCTCAATCTACGAATTCACCTTATCCATGCAGTCATGACTCTGTTAATAAATATTAGCAATATATGTGTTCTGAACCTATCCCATATGTTTAGATTCCTGTTTATCTATTTTTACTTTTAATAACAGACTTAATCATTTTCCCAAAGTTTTTATCTTTTTGTCTTTTTTCAAAATAGGACATATCATTAAAAGCAGTTTCATTTTTCATTTTAAAGTAATTTTGATAGCGTTTTTCAGATAACTCACCTTGACTAATTGCAGAAAGAATAGCGCAACCTTTTTCATTAACATGTGTACAGTTACTAAACTTACAATTCATTGTTAACTCAACAATATCAGAAAATGTTTCATCAATCCCTGCATCAACTGCAATATTACCTAGCTCTCGCATTCCCGGGGTATCAATTAACATCGCCCCACTTTCTAATTGTATAAGTTCACGACTTGTCGTCGTATGTCGTCCTTTGCTCTCTTTTTTACTCACCGATTTAGTTTCGAAGCGTGCATCACCAAGAATGTTATTGAGTAATGTTGTTTTACCGACCCCTGATGAACCGAGTAAGCAATATGTATTACCCGCCTCAAGCAACGCAATAATACTATCAATATTTTCACCGCTCTCACTACTAAAGGGCAGTACGGTTATTTGTGGTGAAATTTCTTTGACACTATCTATTTTTTGTTTAATTTCATCTTCAGATACAAGGTCACACTTACTTAACAGAATAATGGGGTTAATATTGGCTTCATTGATCATTACCAGGTAGCGCTCTAAACGTCTAAGGTTAAAATTATAATCAAGCGACTGAATGATAAATGCTGAATCAATATTTGTGGCAATCAATTGTATGTCAAAGGTCTTTCCAGACGTTTTTCTTTGAATAATTGTTTTACGAGGAAGAATATCGTGGATAATCGCATGAGTGTCATCATCATAAAAATCGACATACACCCAATCACCCGTAGTGGGTAAATCTGCAGCGGAATCTGCAGTGTAAGCAAGCTTACCAGTGAGTTCGGCAAAGACATCACCCTGCCCTTTGCTGATCATATAGCTGTCTTTATGTACCGAAACAACCCTCGCAATGTCATGTTGCGCTAATTTATCTGTTTCAACTCGCTCTTGAAACCAGTTATTGAAGCCAATCTGTCGTAAATTTTTCATTGTTATTTATATCATGGTAATCAATATGAGCTAAACCATATACTAAGACTATTTAAATTGATCAAGAAATTTTTTATAAACGCCCTTATTCCAGGCGCGCCCGCCTAACGCCTGATAACGTAACTTGCCCTCAGGGTCTACAAAAAACGTGGAAGGTAAACCTCGTGGTTGCCAGCGTTCAGTCACCAGCCCATCAGTATCCATCAACGGGACAAGCTCGGAAGCAATGCTACCGAGAAAGCTAAAAACCGCATCTTCGGATTCAGCTGTATTAACGATGGCAAATTTCAAATCGCTATCTTCATATTCACGAAGCGTTGCCTGAATAGTCGGCATCTCTTTGCGACAAGGTGCGCACCAGCTTGCCCAAAAGTGCACAAAGACCCAATGCCCTTTTAGCTTTGATAAGTCAAACGGATTCCCATCCATGTCACTAAGCACTAATGCCGGTGCCTCACGCGCATCCATGCGAATAATGCCTTTTGGTAGTGTCTCTGCAACAACAAAGGTATTGGCAGTAAACAATAAGATAAGGGATGAAAGAATGATGTTCTTCATTTTTGTACCGCGTCTTTACAATAAATGTTGTTTAATTTAACCATTTTCGTTTTGCCTTTTCTATCTTCACCTCTGGCAAAATTTAAGGTCAATGAAAAAGGCTGCGTTTGCATAGGCAGTGTAATATTACCGCTAACACTTTCACCGGGACGGGCATCCCTTGTATCAGGAAAGAGCGTCCAACCAAAGGTTGAACGATACGACTGTTTAAGCTTCAATTCATCCCACTGTTTATTCCAGTAGGCTTGCTTATATCGCTCAATCGTTTTACCTTTTTGATGAAACAACCAGTTATCAAGTTCAAACCATAAAAGGTCATCACTTTTATTTTTAAGAATAACCGTCACATAACAGGTTTGAACAGCTCGCTCTATCGCCGCTTTAGGAAACCCACGACCCTCGTAAAAAGCAGCAACTTGTTCCGCAGATCGATAAACAAACCGAAGATAGATCTCCTCGTCTTCATAAACGTCTTTTTTGTTTTCTGCCGCAATCAAGGGTGCAACGGGGAGTGATAGCAGAAAAATTAATAACAGAACCAGCGAACCAATATCGATTAGAGAACCAGTAGGATGAAGGTATCGTTTTTTAAAGAGAGATATTGTCATAGGGTTCTGAGCTTAGAAGTCTGTTGCAGCCGTTAAAATTTTATAATGTGATTGAAACACAATAGGATGAACAACAGCAACCGCTTTACCGAAATAGATAAGATGACATTTTCTTAGTTATCATAATTAATAAGGGTCAGATTTTATTTAATGAAACCTAAATCAAGTTTGCCCCTTTATTGCTGTTCAAGAAAGGTCTGCCCCGCAACTATTCAAAGGAAATGTTCAAGTATTCTAGTCTTATCAATTGATTTTAAAGTCAAGATTTTTTGACTTTTAAAAAGTTACTATCCTCGGGGTATGAAAAATCGATCCAAAAATCGGAACCTTTGCCTTCGCGGCTATGAAAATCTATCGTTCCATTCATCATCTCAACCAGCCTTTTAGTTATATTAAGACCAATACCCGTTCCCTCTATCATTCCCCCTTCATGACCCAATCGATTAAACGGTGTAAATACATTAATTTGTTCTGATGCTTTTATACCATATCCAGTATCAGATACTTTAAACCTAATGATATTCATTGGAAGTAAATCACATGTTAAAGTAACTGAGCTACCATTATTGCTATATTTTATTGCGTTACTTAACAGGTTCAACATTACTTGTTTAAAACGTGTCTGGTCAATGCTTATTTCAGGAAGTGATATGCCAGTGGTCTTATTCTCTAATTTAATATTTTTCATGCTAGCCATGAGATAAACAGTTTTAACGCACTCATCCAGTAGGTTCACCGGATTAGTTAATTCAAATAAAATACCTATATCATCAGATTCAATTTTGGATAAGTCCAATATATCCTCTACGAGTTTCAACAAGTGGTTGCCAGCCCGAAAAATATCTTTGACTGAATCGTTTTGGTTTTCGGTTAAAGTATCAGCATCAAATTCAAGGAGTTGTGAAAAACCAAGAATAGCATTAAGTGGCGTACGCAATTCATGGCTCATTGACATCATAAATTTAGTCTTTGCCGCACTTGCCACTTTTGCCTTTTCTAATGATTTCAATATTATTAGATCGTTTTCTTTTCGTTCGGTTATATCGTGTGCAATTAAGACATAGCGTGGCTCTTCATTCTCAGGATTTATATATTGGAGAATAGTTTTTACAGGTATTCGTCTACCACTTCTATGATTGAATATTGTTTCAATGTGAGTTGCGTGTTCAACATTTGTTCTAATTGTATTTGTTAAACTAGTAAAATTTTCTTCACCGAAATCAAGACAAATATCACCGGGTGTCATTGTCATTAGCTCTTCAACACTATAACCAAGTAATTTAGCTGCACCGTTATTAGCATAAAAGAACTGATAACCATTAGGATTAAACATAACAACCGCATCTAGTGAAAGATCTAATGTGGTTTTTAGTTGTAACAATTCAGTTAAAGATAAATTAAGATGCTCTTGCATTGTATTTAACGCATCAGCAATTCCAGATATTTCATCTGGTTTATGGCCGGAATTAATTTTATTCATATCAATCCGTTTGTCTAAATTTCGGATATCGTGTTGCTGGACAAAATTAAATATCTGATTCAATCTGCGAAACACTAATCGATCAAATAGAAAATACATAAATATTACAACTAAAAAAGTTTTAACTGCATTTGATCCAAGTAAAACCCAGGTGCGGTTTATTAAGTTCCTATAAACCCCTGATAAATCGGCTTCAATAAAAGTCTTACCGATGTTTAGCAGCTTGCCATCATATTCATAGTGTAATGGGAAAGAACTACGTACAACATTTTTTGTTAATTTCTTACCGCTGGAGAAATAAAGTTTAGAGTCTACAACTACCTCAATATATTCAATATACGGCAAAGCATTTATACCCTCGAGAATCGCTAGCAGCTGTTTTTTATCATCTAGCCAAACTGAATTTGTAATACCGTGAATGTAACCTGTTTTAATGTTTTCAATATTATTATTTACATTGGTTATCTTTTCATTATATTCAAAATATAATTGTGTTAATGTGATAAATAAAGTGATCAGTGAACTAAATAGAATGATATATAAAATTAATCTAGTAGATGTTCGATTACGTTTAGTTATTTTAGTAACCATTTATGTATCAGCACCTTTCATTATTTATTTTAAATACTTTGATAAGGTTTCATCCTTTATTCGTTGATAAGTTCCATCAAGTTTAAGTTCTTCAAGCACTTTCGTTATTTTGGGGACTAAATTGGCATGTTTTTTGTTCATATATAGAAACATATCTTTCTCAGCGATGGGGGAACCGATTAAATGAGCTTGTGCATTTAAATGTTTATTCCACCAGCTTCCTCTATAGTATTCAAACAAAATCAGGTCACTACGTCTGTTCATTAGTAGTTTAAATAATTGTTCTGGCCCGGTAACTTTGGATATTTTCCTGGCCTTAACATTCTTTTCATATATGACCCAGCCTCTTATCATTCCAACTGAATAGGGTTTAAAACTCTCCCAGTTAGCTACTTTAATTTTTTCATCAAGACTATAGGCGACAAATTTAAACTTTACGATAGGGCATGGTACTCTAATCAGGTTTTTAAACTTTCTCTCAATTCCTTTGGTTCTAGCAATAACGCCTGCATCGATTCCCTTATTCGCATTAATAAGTGATCGACTTGAAGGCAGGCGTAGTACTGTGGCATCAATATCGAGTCGAGAAAATATTTCTTTTACAAGCACACCGTAAAAACCTCCTCCATCAGCGGTAATAAAGGGTTCTGCGGTACCGGAATTAAGGGTTAGCTTTGTTTCAGCAAATGATGATGAGATACCAAACAAAAATAAGAGCAAGACGCTTAACGAATAAAATCTATAATCGTGTTTATTGGAAGGTATTTTCATAACATATATCCTTGTTATTACTAATGTTAACTTATATTCGTATAAAATGTATAAGTAAGGATAAAAGTCATCATTGATAAAGTCCAATTAAAGATTTCAATTGTAAATAAATGTAAATTTTTCTGCGCCTTTACCTTGTGTTTCAGTATAAGCTTTTTCGTTTATTTGAACGAACCACAAAAAAATGGATAACTTAACCTTCTTACCTCTTCATGGGCTTTCTTTGTTACATTACTGCTCTTTCATTTTACCGTATTTTATCGTTACCACGTAAAGAATAAATGTAATAACAACTCAACAAAATAAATTTTAGCATTTTTTTTTGGCTAAACTCTTTAATTTGCGTACCTAACCCTGTGTTTCTTTTTCTGACAACATCAGGGTTAGATAAGCGACAGTGATAATGTAGTTTACATTTTATGGCTTACTTGAAGCATCAGCAGGATCCTTACCTGCAGCTATTTCATCTAAATTTAAAGCACCATCTTCGTCTCTATCAATGGCAGTTCTGATACCTGATCCAGGTGGTACGCATGTATAAGTAATATCCCCCTTCGCTTGTAATGCAAGAGAACGTAAATTTGAATCAGAAATATCAGGTGCATTTGCTATGCTGGATTTGAAGTTGCCTGCGCCCACATATAAATAACCTTTATTTATATTTTGTCTTGCAACTAGATCACAGCGTTCTAAGTCTGCTTGTTGAATGAGTAAATCTATTCGTGCAGCAACAGTGCTGGCATTATTGGAATTTAACGTAACCTGTTGTCCAACAATCGGGTAGAAGTTAGTATCAAATGCTAACATTAAATCTTCCATATTTTTTCGTTGCACATCGCCAATTGTTCTATCGGGGTCATAACCACCAGGATTGCCGGGATCATTCGGGCCATTTTGTCCGGGTAAACGAAAGATGAATCCTTTACCACTTTGCTGCAGGAAGACGGTTCCTCGGCTGCCATCATGTTGTAATCCAAAGCCGCGGATTTGATCGCCCATATGTTGATTTGGTTGGCCGGGTACATCAGGAATAAGTTGGGGAATATTCGGAAAACCAAACATACCTATTTTTTGATAAATATTGCGCAAGTGTGGCACTTTTAATCCCTGCTTGGATAGCCGAGTCAGGGAGTAAAAACCATTGGTACCAAAAAAACCAGGCTTGGCAACATCGAATTCCGCATTGGCTTGTCGATTAAGCGTATGGCATTCTGCACAACCAAAACCCGTATCCGATTTCGGACCGTTGAACCGATCTAAAGCTTCCTGCTGACCAAGTGTTAATGAATTATCCAGGTTTCGTACCGGGTTTGGCGGATACATGATTTGTAACGCAAACTGGGTAAACGCATCCATCTCTGCGCTAGTCAGTGGTTTTTTTCTACCAACCAGACCAACAAATGCTGGATTAAATTGTTTAAATGCAAACTGTTCATCAAATTGACCACCATCAGGCTGTATATTATTGTCAATACCTGCATTGGTACGATCGCCACGCCAGTGCATTGGTCCATGGTTTGCCATACCACGCAGACTTTGCGTTGTCATTGGTCCTTTCATAGCCGCAAACTCGTGTTTAATATTTACACCGAGTGATTCAGCTGTGTTTCGAAATAAACCCGGCATCGGTGCGCTAGTTTCATCCGGATCACCTAAGTCCCAGGCAAGTTGATCCAAATCGCCAAAAATATGACAGCTTGCACAAGAAGAATCCCCACGGCTTGAAGTATACGAAGCATCATATAAAAATGGTCGCCCCTGTTTAATGCTTTCAGGCTCGGGATTGTACATTGCAATATGGCTGATCTCTGTTTTTGTTGTGGTATTGATGATAGATATTGAGTTGTCGAATCTTGTTAATACATATAAACGTTTATTTTTTTCATCCAGAGCGAGGCCACTAGGTCCGCCACCACTGACTTTTATTTGATTCGCGAGAGAAGGTGTAAAGCTGTCATCTTCCAGTTTTTTAGTGTCATAAATACCAATTTTGTTAGAACCAAACGCGGCTACATATAATGTCTTTCCATCATCAGTTATTGCCATGTCAGTTGGTGTTGACAGACTTAATTGATTTTCAGTATTAGGAAGCGCTGCACAACATTCACTATAATCGATATGTTTATTCAAATGCCGATGTTCAACATTGTGTTTATCAATTATTGAAATTCGGTTTTTAACAAATTGACCTCTAACGGTTTGTCCGGCAAAAACACCATGCCCTTCAAATCGTTTTTCATTATGCGAATCAAGATTAGTAACATAAACTTTTTTATTAACCGGATTGACGATCATATTAAACAAAACAGAACCAACTTGACTAATAGATTGTTTTTTGGAACTGACTAATACAGGTGGATTGGCCTTAGCATCAACAACAAACACATCTTTGTCTGGTAGAGAGAATTTGACATAGTCATCCCAACTACGCCCGGTTTCATCGACCCAATGCGAACCATTAAATTTAACAATTAATCCCGATTCGGGTTGTGCCTCGTGTAAGAAATTGGTGATTGGTGCAGGTGCCCCGCCATTTTCGGTGACTATGCTATGCCATATCGTGGTCGTTTGGGTTCCCGTTTTAAAGCCCGCGGCATAAACATACTTGCCATCATTTGAAACAGCCAGTGCGCGAGGTGTGTCTGTAAATAAGCTAATTATGGTCAATGGTTCACCTTCTAAAGTGGAACCAGGATTTTCACGATCAAAAACCCATACATCAGCCCGACCTATGCCTGGTGTTGTAAATTGAGGATCATAAGGTGCATTTTGTCCACGGTGCGCTGTCGTGATAAAGGCTCTTTCCCTATTTTTACCTGCAAAGACTATATCTCTTGGTTCGTCACCTACCAAAAGTGTTTTTATAACCCGTTCCTTTCCTTCTTCAAGACTAACAATACTGACACTATCCGATAGGTGATTGACAACCCATGCTTCAGATTTGTTAGGTATCGCAATGGAGACGGGTTCCATGCCGACAGGAACAGACGATTGAAATTGTAAACCTTGAGCTGTGACATTAAAAATCTCTAATGTACCGTCAGGTGTATTGAGAGCATATAGTTTATCTTTTTTTGCTGATAGTGCTAATGGTCGAACTTGACCTGACTCAAATAACGAATATGATTTTTCAGACGCAAAAGATAACGTTCCAAATAAAGTGAAGATGACTAATATTAATAAGATAGATTTAAATATGCCTTGAATAGAAGTTAATGGTGTCACTATAATTCTCCAGTACGTTATTCATTAATAATGTTATAAAATACAAATGTTCTAAATATTTTTCTTTAATTTATTGAGTATAAATAAATTATTCAAAAGTGCCAGATGATTAGACATCAACTATTCTTAATGGTAGACAGAAATTGTCTTTAACGCCATTTATTAAATAAATTTTACAACGTCTAGGTATTAATCCTTGGTAAACATAGAAAACTTGACATAATTCACTTGTAAAATTTTAGAAATAATCTAAAATTTAAGCTAGCATCATTTTAATGCTCGTCTTAAAGTGAAATAAGATAACTTAAAAATATCAGCTATAACATTAACAAGTAAAGAACATATTTTAGAAAACAATGAACGCTAACTATAAAATATAATTTGTGGCTGAAATATAATTGTTATAGAAAAATGATCGCGATGAAGTGCTAAAAATCACAGGATATAATTCTGTTCTATCCCTAAATACCCGGTTTCAACTGCACGCTCTATCGCCACTTTAGGAAACCCACGCCCCCGTAAAAAACAGCAACTTGTTCCGCAGACCGATAAACAAACCGAATATAGATCTCCTCGTCTTCATAAATGTCTTTTTTGTTTTCAGCCGCTATCATCAGGGTAGCAGGAAGTAATGCAGAACAGTTAATGAAATAATCAGTAAAACAATATCGGTTATAGAACCAGTAGGACGAAGGTATCGTTTTTTAAAAAGCGATATTGTCATATTATTCGCTTAAATCAGGAGTCTGGGAGAGAGATATTCCCAGTAACTTATTTTTCATTGATGCCGGAGAGGTCTTACCGATCATTGTGAGTAGTACAGACTCATCGATAAACGTTGAACTAATGATTCCAATTTTTGTTTTATCAACATAAACATCAATATTATCTGGAGTGATATAGTAATAAACAGATTCTCCCTTATTAACGCCCGGCATTTTTTTTAGAAATTCTTTAACATCTTTTACTTGTCGATCGCAGTCTCGAATACAAGAACTTGCAACATCTTCAGTCCATGCTTCAACCAGCTTTTCTTTTGAAACATCCATAAGAAATTCCATTTTCACGAGTTTCTTTTCTTTACTGGAGACAATTTTCTCGTAATTGCTATTCTTTTCTTCGAGGTAGAGAAAAATTTTATAAACTTCAATATTAAACCAGGTCGCTGTTTTAATATTCTGTCCATTTAAAATAAATTTGGTGTTATTAAACTCAAAGGCAGATACTGTTTGCGTCATTACTATAAGCAGCAAAAAGACGAAAAAAGAAGACAGACTTGTTTTTCTGTTGTTGATAGTAATTAATTCCATAATGCATTTCAGCCTCTTTAATATGTTTTCTGTTTCATTTTTAAGTCATTGAAACACAAGAGAAAGCGTCACAGCAACCGCTTTACCGGGATAGATAAGATGATATTTTCTTAAGAGTCGTAATTAACTGGGGCTGCCCCTATGATTAATATAAAAAAATTGGTCTCTGACACCTATTATTACATTTAATTAAATAAATGATGCCTTATCATTGCAGCCATAACATACGTTTAAAAAATCATTAAAAGAAATATTTTCGTCTTCATTAAAATTATTTTCAGTAAAGATTATTTTTTGTATGCGGTCTACCCTAAAGCTGCGGTAACTTTGTCTTAGCTCGCACCAGGCCGCCAGCGTCCATACTTTACCCCAGAAAAATAAACCCAGTGGCCTCAGTTCGCGTTCTGAAGTTTCATCTTTAAGACTAAGGTATTCAATCTGAATAATCTGATGTGCATTAATAGCTTCACGAATGTCATCAAGCAAGCCGGCTGTTGTCACATCGGTTAAAATTTCAGGAACAAAGAGCCGTGGTTTAGCCAGTTCAGCTTTTAAGTTGTCTGGCAGCACCGCTTCAATTTTATCTAGTGCAAATTCTACAGAACGTGCCAGTTTCGTACCCGCCCATGTTTTGACCATTCGTGCCGCGATGACTAAAGCTTCAATTTCATCCTTGGTAAACATAATCGGTGGAATATCGAAACCTCGACGAAGCACATAACCAACACCAGCTTCACCTTCAATTGGTACACCTGATAACATTAAATCCTGAATGTCACGGTAAATAGTGCGCTCAGACACCTCCAGTTTTTCAGCTAACCACCTCGCCGTTGTTAAATGACGATGACGAAGGTATTGAACAATCTGAAAAAGTCGGTCAGCCCGGCGCACTTTTGTCTCCCTAAATTAATGCATAGAATGAATACCGACACGATTACCCTCTGTGTCGATAAAATGTGCAATGTACCCAATCTCATCTCCAAGATGAGTTTTAGGAATAATCACTTTACCACCCGCAGCTTCTACTTTCGACAAGGCAGTGGCAAGATTATCGCCGCCATTAAAATAAACAATACTGCCGTCCTTAGAAGGTTTAAAATCCATACCGTAGATAATTGCGCCAGAAACAGATGTTTTGTTGTCATGTGGGAACAGTCCCAAATTTAATCCATCCATTTCTTCTTCAACGATATCGACATCAAGAATATCATGATAAAACTTCACCGCACGCTTAAATTTCGTTGCAGGTATTTCAAACCAGACGGCAGTATTAGAGGTATTGTTTTCCATTGTTATTTCTCCATTATTTAGTATGTCGGTTGACAATGGAGAGTTTAATACAAGCCTACTGACAGCATAGTGTCAGTAATGATTGATTAATATTTAAAGCCGATATTAAATAGCGGACAGATCAGAGCTATTTAATTGGGTGCAGCCCCCTATTAATACAATTATTGCTAATATGAGAAGAAAATGTGTTCTGCCCCCATTTATTTTATGAGGTTTAAATAATGAAAGCACTCGAAACCAAAATACCACCCCCCGTTATTGCTCTGGCCTTCGCCACATTGATTTGGTGGATGGCCAGTTATCTGCCAAAAATTGACATCGAATATATGCCGAAGATGGTTATCGTGAGTGTGCTGGTGGCTATTGGCGCGATCTTTGACCTTTCTGGCTTGATAACCTTTCTCAGAGCGAAGACAACGGTGAACCCAATGAAACCTCACGCATCCTCTGCTCTGGTGAAGACAGGAATCTATAAAATCACCCGTAATCCCATGTATGTCGGCCTGGTTTTTGTCTTAAGTGGCTGGTGTATTTACCTGAATTCGCCCGCTGCACTTATTGGCGTGGCTGGATTCATTCTTTATATCCATGCTTTACAAATATTACCGGAGGAGCGAATGCTGATTACCTTGTTTGGCGAGGAGTACATAGAATACCAATCCAGAGTTCGCCGCTGGTTGTGAAAGCAGATACCGTTTAATTTAAAAAAACATTATTTTCTTGCATTAGAAACAATTGGTCTCTGACACCAATTATTGAGAAACAATTGGTCTCTGACACCAATTATTGTTTCAGGCTTATAATTGCTTCACCCTATCAATCCAAGGTTCCAATCTTTTACCTACTTTTAGTTCAATCTGATAGCGTGGTTTCTTTGCTCTGGCGATATATTGATTATTCTTTTGACCAAACCTTACTATCTCGTTAATCTTTTTTGAATAAGGTAATGGCACATGCACGCTTGAAATAAATATCTGATTAATGCTGGCTAACAATTTTGTATTTTCCCAGTAAGGGCTAAGCTCTGCACGCAACATTAAGTATTTACTTCTGTCTTTATACTTTGCTCTTAGTGTTTGTAAATCAAGACCTGCATCAATCGCAATTAAGCGTGATTCAGAGTTCTTTAATTCAGCCAATGATTGTTCGTAAGTTTTTACTTGTTTTTTAAGAACTTTATTATCAGTATTTTTACTTATTTTTTGCTGTTCTTTTTTAAAATCGTTTTCTGCATCTTTTATTGCTTTTTTAAATGACTCACCATCATATTCAAGTACAACGATAATCTCTTCTGAATTTATTTTTTTATATTGGTAATTTTCATACTCTTTATTTTTTTTAATGTTATCAACATCGACACCTAATTCTCGCTGTTTCTGTTCTGTTAGCCATATTGGGTTACCATAGCTACTCAGCGCGTATCTTCTGTAATTTTTATCAAACATATCCGTTCTGATAACATTCCAGCGAAGTCCTAAAGCAAGCCCGCTGTTTTCTTGCCTAGAGTATGAACTATAAGGTAATAATAATTCACGCTCTGTTAGTAATAAAGATGAATCAGGATCACCAGAACGGTTATACGCAACACCCGCGAGAACAACAACATTGGTTAACAGCAGTAAGGCTATCGCCATTATGGTTTTATTATTCATAATGCTCCCCCCGCCTGCCCGACTGACTCTGTTCTCTCAAGCGTTTGTAAATAAACAGTAATAAAATAGATGATAATGCAATGAGCAAGAAAAATAGATACTTTGGCATTATGTCCCACCACCAGTCGAATAACTTGGTATACAGGAACAATACAAAAAATACATTGCCAGTGTTGATCACATCCGACCATTGTTTTTTAATACCCAGCGCAATAAGCGCAGCACTGGTCGCAAAACCAAGCAGCTGATAAAAGCCCTCGATAAAATCATGATCAAAGTTCAGGTAGCTTCCACCGCCCCAGTTTGAAAGAACCAGCACCGGAATAAGAAACAATAGACTGCCAAATACTCGGTAGATAGGTGGGAAGCCACTAAAATTTTTCTGATTAAACCACATAGGCACGCTGAAAATAATCAATGCGGGTAACAGTAAGTTTTCTGGCCGCTCCCCAGAGTATATCCAATACATACCAGACCAGCTGCCAACACGCGCAGCAATGAAGCCTGCCAGACTTAATATTGCCATTGCCAGCAATAATCGAATATCAAACGCATAGGCCAGTAAAAAACCATACACCGCCCACACCAATAATGCTTTATCAGATGGTGTGATATTAAAAATTTGTCCAAACATAACCAGATTGAGAACAAAGCAGGCAAAGCTCACCATGGCAACTAACTTTGTGAAGTAACCAGTACTTTCTCGTTGTGAAATTAAATGGGTCAGTAACAGGGTCAATAATGGGGCGGCAATGAGAATAAAAACTTGTACAGACGTGGTTAGATAACCCCAGAACTGATAAAAAAGAAAAAAGATACTGGCCGCCAATGCTAATGCACCCGCAAAGGAAGCGATTTTCATACCCGTAGAAAGTTGCTTCTGCTTTATATTAGTATCAATATCAAATTCATTTGTTAACGTTTCCAGCACAGAGGCGTGATACTGAGAAATAGATATTTTCTGTTTATCATCCAGCACAAAAATATCATCGTCTTTGAGACATTTAATTTCATCATTAAAAGCCTGAATCTGATCGGCACGTTGTTGCGCTTTGAATTTATTATCCATATAAACTCTTTTTTATTTTAAATCACTTGTTGTAGTACAAGCTACTTTTATCATGGCTATACATTACCAGATAAATCTGCTGTCAGAGATAAATATTTACTTATATTTAGAAACATTTGAGACCGAACGCACAAAGTACCGCAAGATATATTCATTGTTAATACGAAGCGACTCCAAAGCACATCTTAGTTACATAATATTTAGAAACAATAGTTTTCTAACACTCATGGTTACTTTAATTTCTTATTGCAATGAATAGCAACGGGCTTCCAGCTCGAAAGTAAGGTAAAATGTTCTTTCATTACTATTAGGCCATTTATATGCAGCTCAAAGAGATTGACAAGAAGCGTTATACTAAGCATTACAAAATAATATTTTCCGGCATCGCATTTGTTCTTTTAATTATCGCACCTGCGACTTCTGCATTACTTATATCCCTTTTCAGTAACCCGGAAGGTGCCTATTTTTATCACAATCTGGCCGGTGTCCTCGTTGGCGTGGCTATCGTCGGGATTGTACTCACTAAATTTCGGCAGCATCCTTTTATGCTTGAAGTGGTCTATGTCTGGGAATTAAAACAACAGCTAAATCGAATACGTCGCAAACAACGCAAGATAGAAGCCGCAATTGAAAATAATGATAAAGATGCCCTCATCATTATGAATTTTATGCTACATGGTTCAAAACAACTTTATGAACTAGACGATAACACCATTACCATGGAAGATTTACTAAGAAAAATCCAGGTTCATGATGAACGAATGGAAGCAGCAGGATTGAGTTCATCCGCAGACACCTATAACCCGGACATGTTAAAAAAGTTTTAAATGATGTGTTCTATTTGTTCTGGTAATTAGGTTAGAACAATTGGAGTCACAGTAATAAATAGTGAATACAGAGACCCATAATGACGAAAAACGATACTTCAAATACTAAAACTATACCGACTCATAAACCTCGCCCCATGATCGACATGTTATTTAGCATCATTATTCCTTCTGCTATCCTGATGAAATTAAGTGGAGACAGTGATCTTGGTGCAACAAACGCACTACTCGTTGCGTTAGCGTTCCCTATCAGCTGGGGTGTATTCGAGTTAGTTAAATACAAAAAGTTTAATTACATTGCCCTTCTCGGCTTAATCAGCGTATTTCTAACGGGCGGTATTGGTCTGTTACAACTGGATAACCACTGGCTCGCCATTAAAGAGGCCAGCATACCTGCCATCATTGGTCTTGCGGTACTCATCTCAACCAGAACCCGCTACCCATTAATTAAAACCCTACTTTATAACCCAACGATTTTGAACACCGAAAAAATTAAACTTAAACTCGAAGAAAAGGGTAATACAGCCGAATTTGATTCTCGCCTATTAAAAGCCACCTATCTACTCGGCGCTACTTTTGTTGTTTCGAGTATTTTGAACTACCTGCTCGCCAAATGGATTGTCACTAGCCCGTCAGGCAGCGCAGCCTTTAACGAAGAACTCGGACAAATGACACTACTCAGCTATCCAGTTATTGTTATTCCATCTATGATTATGATGGTGGGAATATTTTATTACCTATGGCGTACCATTCATGGCATGACCGGACTCTCACTCGAGGAAATCATTCATCAACATGAGAAATAATAACGCAGAAGCAGTTACCAAGAGCCCTTTAATTAAAACGGGGGCTGTGCCCAGTTATTAAAACAATTGGAGTCACAGCAGCTGCTTTACTGGTATAGATAAGGTTACATTTACTTTAACTAAAGGGGTCAGATTTGATTTAGGCTCCATTAAATCAAGTCTGACCCCTTTACTTGAGTCTGACCCCTTTACTTGGAGTTCCCCCAGTTTAACGGACGATTTATTCAATTTCTTTAATTATATTTTTTGAATTCTAATTTCAGCTTTTTTTTCAAATAGTGGGTAAGCTGATATAGAATTAGATTTTAAAAAAGCATCGTAATCCTCTTTAGCTTTGATCAAATCCCCTTTAAATTCTTCATTTAAAACACCTAACAAATAATATAAAAACTCATGACTATCATGTTTTTGTGTGTACCAATATAAGAAATCTTCGAACTCAGCTATCTTTTCAAGATTAATTTCTTTGTCTACGTTTCTATTTATTTTAACAGCACTATCATAGTGATTCATTGAGCCAACCTCATTCTTAAGACACGCATCTAAAAAGCCAACATTAATATGCCAAGCCACATCTCTAAATTTTGATTTAATTTTCATCAAGTTCTTTTTTGCGCTTATATAGTCACTATTTAGAACAACCTCCACAATAGCTTTATATGTTAAGTATTCTCCATTTCGTTTATATGCACCTATCGATTTATTTAAAACTTCATCTAGTATAGATATATGTTGTGGATCTTTTGTTTCCTTCCATAACTTATAGTGAGTGTTTGACTGCAGGCCTACTATAGTATTTAGTTTTTCAGTTGTACCAACTTTTATTGTTTTTATCGATGTATGATTAGGGTAAGAAGCTCCAATTAGATCTTTTCTTACATTTGAAAACAATATTTCTGAAAGTGAAAATAATTGTGATGCAAAAGCAGCCATAGCAATAATATACCTAGAACATAATGAAACTAACTCAGATGTTATTTCATGTAGCTCATAAACTTCATCAGCATTTTCCAATTTATATTTAGAAATCCATGCAGATGAAATATCATTTCTAAATTTCTTACTTGATTCATCAGTGAGTGGGGTGTGTCTTACGTGTGCAACTAGATTTAATATATGCCTCACCCCTCTTTTTTTAACAGTACCGAATAACAAGAACCTTCCTTTAGTACTATTAAGCAAAGGGATTGCATCCTTATCGTTATCATATCTAGACGCTATATGATATGGAACGACCTTAATATCAAAATAGTTTTCTTGATCATTCCTCATTAAAGAATCACGCAATGAATTAATAAAATCCTCTCTAACAGTCTTATCCAGCTCAGAATCCAAACTATGAACACATAAAAGTATTCCAATCTTGTCGTTTTTAAATTTTGGAATTCTGTTGTTATATATCCACAAAACCGTCCAAATAAGAACAATAACAATTAATATATACATTGCATATACAGGGAAAAACTTATGTATTGCTAGTACAAATACAAGTGCTGCAACCCAACCACCAATCAATCCTCTAACTGACCACCAGTTGTAGGGTGTTAAAATTATTTTTATTAAATCCATGTTCTTTATTAATTCTCTTAGACAAATCGTATAGTTTCATATTTATACAAGTTAAAGGGGTCAAAGTCCTTTAGCTACGAAGTATTCTTGTGAGGATGAAAACCGGTCATGTTGACCGGTTTCCACTTTTAGAGCTATCGCTCTTACTTGTGGGCTTTAGTATCGCCGTACCCCGGATTTGGTACTCGTTCAATTACTGTTTTATTCGGCCGCTTGTTGGCCTCTTTAATAATAAATAGGTGTCAGAGACCAATTAATTCTAATATTAGCGAATATTGATCTCTAACACCCATTACCATTAAACCTCACTTTCAAACTTAACCGCTTCAGTGTGATTACTTTTAATAACCACAGTTCCCGCTAGTTTGTCATGCCACCCTTGTTTTCGTTTATCAATCCCTACCCATATAATTCCAAGAAACAACGGTAACATAGAAACATAATAACCAAGGTAACGACCTATGAGCTGGCCGGTAGAAGGTTTACCTCCACTCTTTGCATCTACGATGGTGAGGTTTGTTAGCATTTTTCCTGGGGTTGCAGATTTATATGACCAAAAAACAATAACGGCTATAGCGGGTAAGATATAATTTAATAACACATCCCATGTACCTTGAACAAAAGACGTGCTTTGCCAATATTCAACGCCATAAATGCCTGTAAGGATTGGCCAGATTATGAGTAAGATTAGTACAGTGTCTATTATTGATGCCCAAGTTCTAATCCAAAACCCCGCATACTCTTGTTCGTTCATTTTAGTATTCTCCTAAAGGCATAACAGCTCATTCGACGGTAAAATAGTTTCAGATATCAATTGTTCCTAATATTTGAGTATATTGATCTCTACCACTTTAATTCATTGAAAGTGTTTGAATTTTTCATAGGCTTCTCTACCTTCAATATTCCCCATATCTGCAGCAATTTTTGCATTTTTAACGGCAGACTTCATGTCACCTTTGCGGTAATAACTACCACCACGCTCAACATAGGCTCTACTAACATTTGGATTACGTTCAATAAAATTATCCCAGTGGCTAATAATTTTATCCCACGATCTGCTTTTAGCTAATATATAATCGATAAGTAGATAATAATTAATATCATCAGAGTTTATTTTGATTGCCTGCTCTATCTCTTCTAGAGCTTGATTGAGCTTATTACTTTCAATTAATGATCTTGCCTTTCGGTAGTGTAAATCAGCATTGGCAGGATCCAGGTTTATAGCTGCGTCATATTTCTTAATGGCTTCAGTTGTTTTTTGTTTTTTACTGAGTTCATAACCTAAATATGTCATTTTCGATGCAAGCCACTTACGTTGTGCCAATATATATTTATCATATGGGTCTAATTCATAAGCTCTTTCAATATCAATAGTTGCTTTAGTATAGTTTTCTAATTTTCTATATATTTTCGAGCGCCAATAATAATAATCAGCATCTTCAGTATATGATTGAATAGCACGATTAAGATCGTCTAAAGCATCTTTATAATTCTCACGTCTATATCTGTTTTCTCCTCGTTCTTTCAGAATATTATGGTTCGGACCAAATTCAAGTGCTTTATTATAATATTCCTCTGCAACACTATATTTTTTAACAATCTGTTGCATATTAGCCAGATCTAAATAGATATAGCCTTCGAGTAATTTTAGCTTAGGGTTTCCATTTACATAACGCATTGAATCAATGACAAATAACTTCATTTTTTCATATGAGCCACCCCAGCGTGGTGTTAAAGCACGTAGATATTGTCGTCTAACATGAAATGTGTCTGAATTAAATTGAATAGCTTTATTTACAATTAGCTCAGTTTCATTTCCCTTTCCCACTGAATTGTAAATACCAATCAATAAAGAATAAGCTATCATTGATTTTTCATATATCTTTAGTGCCTGTACTATATCTTCAGCTGACCTATTGAAATAAGTCTTCATCATTTCTAATTTATCTTTTTTTGTTTCACTAGCCCATTTACCACCCCGGGCTTCCCATGCTAAGCGATAATAAAATCTTGCCCTTGCCAAATATGGTTGATACTTATCAGGAGTGGTATTAACCCAATCATTAAACGTTGACTCATATAAACTGCTCTTTATCTCAAATGCGTTGTATGCTGTGAATAAAGCATCCTCTGCATAAATATCCTTCTCAGCTGCAATTTGATGGGAATGCAGCACCTCATTTAATTCATGAAATTTTTCTCCGTCTAATAACATTCTGATACTCAGAATAATATCTTCTGAAAACGGTTTATTATTGATACTTTGTTTTTTAGCTAAAACAGATCTAGATGTTACCTGTTCGTGTTTAACTTTGGGTTTCTGATTTTTCTTAAAAGTGTAATTTTCACGTTGAGATGGATGGGGTTTATCACTAAACTGTACATTCCCCTCCTCATCTACCCATTTATATATTTTTGCATAGGCATTTTGAATGCAGATGCTTAAAACTATAACCAATGAAAGTTTGTATATATCCATATATTTTTCTTCTTTAGATTTAAAAGTAAATAGGTGTCAGACACCAATATTCGCTAATATTAGAAACTATTGGTCTCCGACACCTATTCCATTGTTAATCATTTATATTTTGTCCGAAACGCCAAAGCACTCCACATGGGTCTATAAGCGTAAAATCATACATTCCCCAGGGCTGTTTAGTTACTTTGGATATTTTCGTTTTATATCTATCAGAAATACCCTCTGAAATAAAAAAACCATGCCATTTATTGATGTCTTTTACTAACATGTGCATCATGAAATTGTTTGCATGCTTAGGTTCATAAAAGTCTTGAAGAAAAAAGCTACATTCATTATGAAAAAAATATGCGATTCCTTCTTTATCAGCCCCCATAGTAAAACCTATGTCTTTATAAAAAGCTTTAGATAATTCATAGTCCTTTGCGGGAACAAAGGCTTTTAATTCTACTGACTCTAATGTTGCCAATGTTCTTTCCTTTTATCCTAACAACGAAGTAAACAGGGATACGTCTTTTTCTTTATTAGGCAAAACGCTCTACTTCATTTTTTAATATGATTTTATTTGATTATTGAAACTCGCTCGTCCATTTTCACCTCACTCATCCATTAAGCTTTTCTTATATTCTGATAAACATTTATTTCTTGGGGGATTTTTAAAGTAACACAGTCACTAAATTTATGGCAATAAAAAAGGGGCTTCCAGCCCCTTTTTATTAAACCATTAGGAAGCAATCAACTCCCGAATACTTTCTTGAGTACCATCGTTCACTTGATTCAATTCTTTTATCACATTGAATTTTTTATTAACATTAGCTACATCAATTAACGTATCTTCTACTTCAACTTTTTTATTTTCTTTTAGCCAGATAAGAATATTTGAAAGATGCCATATCGAGGGCTTTCCTTCATGTACCGGGGTGGGAAAGGTTGTTCCACTTTTTAGCATTAGCTTGCGCATGTATTGACGTGAAAAACCTAAAAGATCAGCGACATCCGTTAATCCTACAAAGTCAGGTGTTGCTTCAACCAACGAGGCATTTGGTATCGCTTTTTTTACATCTAAAACTGCACTTGTAATCGCATCATAAGCTGATTTTGATTCACGCGTAAAATCAAATGCCATATATCCAGCCTGGCCTGTGTCTATCATCGCATCAGAACAATATTTTTCTAATGCTGCGAAATAGTGATCGGGATCCGCTTCCTGGGGAAGCTTAAACGTTAATTCAAATTGATATTCATTCATTATTGCTTTCCTCCCGCTTTTTTATACAGCGATCAACTATTTTCTTTATGTCTCTGGCGTGATTTGCTGTATTACGAGGTGTACTCCAAATACCAACCCTGCACCACTTTCCATTACTCTCACACATTTCACCGGCATCCTTAAATGGGCAATACATTTGCCCAAAAGGATGGCCTTTACTATTTTCAATACGCCAATGCTTGTCCTCTGCGGAAGGTGAGACTGAATCAGTCGAGAAGCTAGCCTGGGCTATATTGCAAAACCTCTTCAATCTCTTTATTGGGGTGTTTATTTCTTGGCATCCTTAACCCACTTTTCAGCGCTACTCCTTAGCAAACATCCTAGTGTAAATACTAGGCAACAAACCAAAGGTTGTCAAATGACAACCTTTGGTTATGTTAAATATTTCCACGGTGAGATATATTTTATGACAGAAACACGATAACTCTGAACGAAAAAAAAGGAACCGCGTAGGTTCCTTTTTTATTGAGATTGCCGAATAAACAGTGTCAGAGGTCAATATTCTCTAATATTAGAAAAGTTGTTATCTAACACCTAATTTACTAATTTTGTGAAAGCTTTATCTTTTAGTTACTTGATATAAAGCTATTGAAGTCTCTGTGACTTACTAAGTCATTGATTAATTTTTGTACTGCAGGAATAAATGCTTGTGCAACTTCTGAGCAAGCCTTATCTGCTACAAAACTACCTTCATATTCATATTTCGTATTAACTACAATACTTTTAGAATTGCTTGAAGCTGCATTTAACTTAAAGATCCAATTTGCAGTACCAATATTAGAATTAAAATCGACTTCATCCAAATGACCGCTGATAGTTATTTTTGAATTTTCATTAAACTTTCCAGCTAATTTTAATTCAGAAATTAATGCATTTTTAATATATTGGTCAAATGGAGTTTTATCTGGAGTTCCTACACCACCTGCACCACGACACGTAATTGAATTTTTTCCTGCTTCTTTTGCTGTAAATTCGCCAACATTAATTTTAGTTTTAATCGATTTTAAGTTATTAACATTATCTACACTTACACCATATTTTGGTATGTTGTAACTACAGCCCGTAGATAACACCGCGACTATAACCAATATTCCCCAAGTTTTAATTGATGTCTTATATTTCATTTCTTATCCCTTTATTTTTATAATATTAAATTTTATATACAACAGTGAATTACACAGACAAGATTCTGCTCCCTTTTAAATGGAATACTGCTTAATACTTTTTACCTACTTTTTTTTAATTAATCAAATTGAATATATTAAGTTAATCAAAACTTATAAATCCATTATCCTTTTCTTATATTCTGATAATAATTTATTTATGGTGGGGGAATTTTAAAGTAACACAGTCACTAAATTTAAGACAATAAAAAAGGAACCATATAGGTTCCTTTTTTATTAGATTGCCACGCGTTGCTCGCAATGACAGATGATGCTATTTCTTCTTCGGCATATAGATATCAGTACACGTCCCTTCCGCAACCTCAGTTGCAAAGTTCAATGTTTCTGACAAGGTGGGATGCGGGTGAATAGTCTTGCCGACATCGTCCATTTCAGCGCCCATTTCAATCGCCAGTGCAGCTTCTGCAATGAGCTCACCGGCATTTTTACCTAATATACCTGCGCCAATCATACGATGTGTTTCGGCATCATAAAGCACTTTAGTCATACCGGTTGTTGCACCAACCGAAAGTGCGCGACCACTTGCTGCCCATGGGAAGGCACCCTTCTCGTAGGCTACGCCTTCTTCTTTTAACTGGTCTTCTGTTTTACCGACCCAGGCGACTTCGGGGTCGGTGTAGGCAACCGAAGGAATGACGCGTGCATCAAAGAAACTCTTCATGCCGGCGATAACTTCTGCCGCCACTTTCGCTTCGTGTGTTGCTTTATGTGCCAGCATGGGCTGGCCGACAACATCACCAATCGCAAATGAACCTCAGGGTCAGGTCTTGTTTATTGATTTTACGATTTATCGGGCTTTTATTTGGTATTTAAGCTCATTGAAATGAACTAAGAATATCGATAATCGCTGCTTTCAAAGGCTGTAGATCTTTTTCAATTACTGCCCATGTTGTATTAATACTTACACCTAAATATTGATGAGCTAATATATTTCTCATGCCAGAAATTTCATTCCATGGAATATCTTTAAAATCTGCTATTAAATCTTCAACGCCAAAATCTTTAATGGCTTGACCAATTACTTCCAGGTTACGAATAACGGCATCTTGTGTTTTATGATCAGAGAAAAATTCATCACGCCCACCGCTTGTATATTCTTCAATTCGGCAAATGCAGTCGTAGATATGTTTAATATAGACTGAGCGATCCTTACTCACAAAGGGCGAGCCTCATTAATAATTCGGTCACGTAAATATTTATTGAGGCTATCATCAGGTATAACATCAACATTGCGTGATAAATACGATGAGAGATCTTGTTGTAGTCCAGCTAAGTCTAAAAGACTACGGTCTTGTTCTAGTGTCACTAAAAAATCAACATCACTATCAGCTGTTTCTTCTTGCCGGGAAACTGAACCAAATATACGAATATTTGAGGCCCCTCTTTTACTAGCAATAGCAAGAAGCTCTTTTTTATTCATTTTTAGTCTATCTAGTAAAGTCATAATTCTAATATTACACCGATTTTTCTCTTATTCCATCTGATAGTGTGTATTTTAGTCAGGTTAGCAATAAAAAAGGGGCTAAAAGCCCCCTTTTCTATTTGTCAGACTAAATGTCTAATCTACATCATTACGCATTATTTCTTCTTCGGCATATAAATATCCGTACACGTCCCTTCTGCAACCTCAGTCGCAAAGTTCATTGTTTCTGAAAGCGTTGGATGCGGATGAATAGTCTTGCCGACATCGTCCATTTCAGCACCCATTTCTATCGCCAGTGCGGCTTCAGCAATTAACTCACCGGCATTTTTACCTAATATGCCTGCACCAATCATGCGATGTGTTTCGGCATCATAAAGCACTTTGGTCATACCGGTTGTTGCGCCAACAGAAAGGGCACGACCACTTGCTGCCCAGGGGAAGGCACCCTTCTCGTAGGCCACACCTTCTTCTTTTAACTGATCTTCTGTTTTACCGACCCAGGCAACTTCGGGGTCAGTGTAGGCAACTGAAGGAATGACGCGTGCATCAAAGAAACTCTTCATGCCGGCGATAACTTCTGCCGCCACTTTCGCTTCATGTGTTGCTTTATGTGCAAGCATGGGTTGGCCGACAACATCACCAATCGCAAAAATATTATTGACATTGGTACGCATCTGGTTATCCACTTCAATAAAGCCGTGATCATTTACCACCACACCGGCTTTATCTGCATCAATTAACTTGCCGTTCGGTGAACGACCAATGGCGACGAGTACATTATCAAAGGTGTCTTCTTCCGGTACTTTTGCTTTTTTATTAACATCAAGACCTTCAAATTTACACACTATGCCTTTCTTGGTTGGCGTAAGTTCAGTGACTTTTGTACTGGTGAAGATGTTTTCATAACGACTCTTCAACACTCTTTCAAATGGACGAATGAGATCTTTATCCGCACCTGGAATTAAACCCGGGCTTAATTCTACAACTGTAACCTTTGCACCCAGTGCAGAGTAAACCGTGGCCATTTCTAAACCGATAATACCGCCACCCACAACGAGTAAACGTTTTGGAATGTTATGTAGTTCTAACGCATCGGTTGAATCCCATACGCGTTCATCGTCCCAAGGAATAAAGGGAAGTTTTGTTACAGAGCTACCTGCTGCAATGATGCAGTTTTCAAAACCGACTGTTGTTTTTGAACCATCGGCGGCTTCAACTTCAATAGTATTCGCCGAGGTGAATTTTCCGTAGCCATTCACCGTTTTCACTTTACGCTGCTTCGCCATTTGTTGAAGACCACCGGTTAACTTACCGATAACACCGTCTTTATGCGCACGCAGTTTAGTTGTATCAATTTTTGGCTTGGCAAATTTAATACCCGCTTCTTCAAGTTCAGGTGCTTCACTCACTACTTCTGCAATGTGTAATAACGCTTTAGAAGGAATACAGCCCACGTTTAAACAAACACCGCCGAGTACATCTTCTTTTTCAATTAAGATAACTTTTTTACCCAAGTCTGCTGCACGGAACGCCGCGGTATAACCACCGGGGCCAGAGCCTAAAACAACAAGCTCCGCCTGCTCATCAACATCGCCCGAAAAAGAAGCGGCTGCTGGTGCTGCTGGTGTGTCGATACTTGGTGCAGATGGCGTTTCAGCTTTTGCTGCTTCTGTTGCAGTTTCTTCTGCTGAAGCAGATTCAGCCGCTGCAACGGGTGCATCACCTTCAACGACAACAGTACAAACCAATGCCCCTTGTGAAACCTTATCGCCGACAGAAATATTAAACGACTGAACAATACCGCTAACCGATGATGGAATTTCCATCGTCGCTTTGTCTGTTTCAACTGTAATCAGCGAATCTTCTTCAGCGACTGTATCACCTGCGGCGACAAGAACCTCAATGACTTCGACGTCATCAAAATCACCCATATCAGGAACTTTTACTTCTACTGTGCTCATAAAACACTCCAACTAATTAAGCTCCTTCCCCCACTTCGAGGGAAGAACTGGATTTTATCCCCTCCCCCAATTCGGGGGAGGGCTAGGGTGGGGGAAGTATTTTTTACCCTCCCCCTAGCCCCCTCCCGTAAAGGGAGGGGGAATTAAAATCTTTATCCCCTCCCCCATTTCGGGGGAGGGCTAAGGTGGGGGAAGTATTTTTTACCCTCCCCCTAGCCCCCTCCCGTAAAGGGAGGGGGAACATATATTTTTATCCCCTCCCGAAACGGGAGGGGGGAACTTATTTACTCTAAATTTTTTACAATAACTTCAAGTACCGAATCTATTTCGTTCAACACTTGATTATTCCAAAACCTTAACACTTTAAAGTTTTGACTTTTCAGCCATTCATCACGTTGTAAATCATAGTCAACATTATCCATATGCTGCCCACCATCCACTTCAATAATTAAACGTTTGTCTAAACAAATAAAATCGATAATATAATTTCCAAGTACAAATTGCCTGCGAAATTTATTGCCGTGTATTTGTTTGCTTCTTAATCTCTGCCAGAGTTTTTGCTCTGCATCTGTGAGATTGTTTCTAAGATCACGTGACCTTTGCTTGAGTAACTTTTTCATCAAATCCTTCCTTGGATTTATTGATCCCCCTTCCCTTTACGGGAGGGGTTAGGGGGAGGGTAATATTAAAACAGCCCCCTCCCTAACCCTCCCCCGAATTGGGGGAGGGAATTATTGTTACAATAACAAACGACGCGCATCTGCTAATAGCTGACCAATGTAGGTAACAAAACGCGCACCCTCTGCACCATCAACAACACGATGGTCATACGATAACGATAATGGGCACATGAGTTTTGGTTCGAACTCTGAACCATTCCACACGGGTTTCATGTCGGCTTTAGACACACCCAAGATAGCAACTTCTGGCGCATTAACGATTGGGGTAAATTTCGTACCACCAATGCCACCTAAACTGGAGATAGACATACAACCCCCTTGCATATCTGATGGCATTAATTTTTTCTCACGTGCTTTAATTGAAATTTCACGCAGCTCAATAGAAATATCAACGATTGATTTTTTATCAACATCGCGAACAACAGGTACAACTAATCCATCTGGTGTATCAACGGCAATACCAATATGAAAATAGTTTTTCATAATGATGTTTTCACCTGATGCATCGAGTGAAGAATTAAAGCGAGGATATTTTTTAAGACCCGCCGCCACTGCTTTCATAATGAAAGAAAGCAAGGTAAATTTAACGCCTTCTTTTTCATACTCTTTATTTGACTGCTTACGGAATGCTTCTAGTGAAGTAATGTCTGCTTCATCAAACTGTGTCACATGCGGAATGTTTACCCAGTTACGGTGCAAGAATTTACCGGTTAGCTTATTAATCTTACTTAGTGGCTTCGATTCAATCTCACCCCACTTACTAAAATCAATGTCTGGCATTGGCTCTACGCCTAATGCCGAACTACCACCAGAATTACCACCGTTTTGCATTACCTGCTTAACGAAGGACTGAATATCTTCTCTTATAATTCTAGAGTTGCGCCCTGTTCCGTTTACTTTTGATAAATCAACACCCAGTTCTCTTGCAAACTTACGTAATGCCGGTGATGCATGCGCACTTTTAAAACGCTCAGGATTAATGTTTGCTGTCGGTGAAGGCTTATGTTCAACCTTTTGTATCGGAGCAGGTGTAGCTACTTCTGCAACAGCAACGGGTTCAGCTGCCGGGGTAGGCACCGAATCAGCTTTAGCTGCTTCTTCTTTTACTTCTGCCGCTGCTACGGCCGATGACTCAATCACAACAACCAAGTCACCTTGTGAAATGGTATTGCCCACTTTTACGTTTACTTCTTTAACCGTACCCGCATGACTACTTGGAATTTCCATCGTCGCTTTGTCTGTTTCAACCGTAATTAACGAGTCTTCTTCAGCGACCGTATCACCTACGGCGACAAGAACTTCAATGATTTCGACATCCTCAAAATCACCCATGTCAGGAACTTTTACTTCGACCATATCACTCATGGTTCTACTCCAGTTATTTTTAGAGTCACCGGATTTCTACTGTGCAGAAATCCGGTTACATATCTTTTTATGTTGTATAAATTACGCAATTAAAGGATTTGGTTTCTCAGGATTAATGCCATATTTTTCTATCGCTTCCTGAACCTTACCTGCCGGGAACTGACCATCATTTGCCAGTGCCATTAACGCGGCAACGACGACATAATGTGCATTCACTTCAAAATGTTTACGTAGTTGGGCACGTGTATCCGAACGACCAAAACCATCAGTACCTAAGGTTGTGTAATCAGCAGGAATCCACTTACCAATTTGATCGGCATAAGTGCGTACATAATCCGTTGCCGCGATAACCGGGCCACGCTTGTCTTTCAGACATTTTTCTACGTAACTTACACGTTTCTCTTTTAATGGATGCAACATGTTCCAGCGATCAACATCCGCTGCTTCTCGCTTTAGTTCAGTGAAGCTGGTGACACTCCAAATGTCCGCATCAATTGACCAGTCTTTATCTAATAGTTCTGCTGCTGCAATCACTTCTCTTAAAATTGTACCCGAGCCCATTAACTGTACTTTCTTACGACGCTTACCGCCGCCTTGTAATAAGTACATGCCTTTAATAATGCCTTCTTCAACACCTTGCGGCATGGCAGGCTGCTGGTAGTTTTCATTCATAACCGCAATGTAATAGAACACGTTTTCCTGGTTCTGATACATGCGACGCAAACCGTCTTGAATAATGACCGCTAACTCGTAGGCAAAGGTGGGATCGTAAGAGACACAGTTTGGAATGGTGTCTGACACCATAAAGCTATGACCATCTTGATGTTGTAAACCTTCACCGGCCAACGTTGTTCTACCCGCTGTACCGCCAAGTAAGAAACCGCGCGCCTGCATGTCACCGGCCATCCATGCAAGATCACCAATACGTTGGAAGCCAAACATTGAATAGTAAATATAGAACGGCACCATGTTAACGCCATGGGTGCTGTAAGACGTTGCCGCCGCCACCCAAGAGGACATTGCACCGGCTTCGTTAATACCTTCTTCTAAAATCTGACCAGTTTTATCTTCTTTGTAGAACATCACCTGTTCTTTATCTTGTGGCGTGTATAACTGACCCACTGAAGAATAAATACCGAGTTGACGGAACATGCCTTCCATACCGAAAGTACGTGCCTCGTCTGGCACGATAGGCACAACATATTTACCCATCTTTTTGTCACGCGTAATCAACGTAAGCAAACGAACAAAGGCCATGGTTGTCGACATTTCTCGATCACCTGAACCTTTCGTAATCGGTTCAAATACTGACAAGTCTGGCACTTCTAACGGTGCAGCCAAACGCTGACGGGTTGGCATTGGGCCACCCAACTTGTCACGGCTGGCTTTCATGTATTTCATTTCTTCAGAACTTGCATCCGGACGATAGTATTCACATTTCGCCGCTTGCTCATCAGAAATAGGAATGTTGAAACGATTTTTATAGGCAATCATTTCATCTTCGTCTAACTTCTTCTGCGAGTGAGTACGCATTTGCCCTTCACCTGCAGCACCCATTCCGTAACCCTTAACACTATGAGCCAGAATGACCGTAGGTTGACCATCGCGTTTTGCTGCTTCTGCATAGGCTGCATACACTTTATATGGATCATGGCCACCACGATTTAAGCGCCAGATATCATCATCTGACATGTCTGCAACCATGGCTTTTAATTCAGGGTATTTTCCAAAGAAGTGTTCACGCACATACGCACCGTCTTTGGCTTTGTAATTCATAAATTCGCCGTCGACCACTTCGAGCATGCGTTTTTGCAGAAGACCGTTGGTATCTTTTGCGAGTAATGGATCCCAGTAGCTGCCCCACAAGACTTTAATCACTTTCCAGCCAGCGCCGCGGAATACGGCTTCTAGCTCTTGTACAATTTTGCCGTTACCACGCACCGGACCATCCAAACGCTGCAAGTTACAGTTAATAACGAAGGTCAGGTTATCCAGCTTCTCTCGTGTTGCCAGTGAAATAGCCCCTAATGATTCTGGCTCGTCGGTTTCACCGTCACCCATAAAGCACCATACATCGCGGTCGCGTGTATCGGCTAAACCGCGATCTTGTAGATACTTCATAAAGCGCGCCTGGTAAATCGCAGAAATTGGACCCAAGCCCATTGATACGGTTGGGAACTGCCAGAAGTCCGGCATTAACCACGGATGGGGATAAGAAGACAGGCCATTGCCATCCACTTCCTGACGGAAGTTATCTAATTGATCTTCAGTTAAACGACCTTCTAAATAAGCACGTGAATACATACCAGGAGCAGAGTGACCCTGGAAGAAAACAAGATCGCCACCATGCTCGTGGTTTGGCGCACGCCAAAAATGATTCATGCCCACATCATATAATGTCGCGGCTGAAGCGAAGCTGGCGATATGACCACCCAACTCTGATGCCTTACGATTCGCTTTTACCACCATGGCTGCCGCGTTCCAACGAATTAGTGCACGGATACGGCGCTCAATACCGACGTCACCCGGCAGGCTCGCCTGTAAGTGAGTTGGAATGGTATTTACATAAGCTGTGTTTGAACTATGTGGCAGGTTTGCACCTGATCGACGTAGCTTGTCGATCATTTGCTCTAATAGAAAATGTGCGCGGTCTGCGCCATCTGCTTGAAGAACCCCTTCTATTGCTTCTAACCATTCTAGAGTTTCTTGCTGATCAACATCTTGATCATGATTCTGTGTAGACATTCTCTTCTCCACTTGCTACTTAACTTATGTTGGTGGCTTACATGCAACTCGCTATTATCAGCCAGTGCAGGCGATTAGATGAATAACTTCATCTAATACTTTAACTATTTGCCTGCCAGTTTAATAACCTAGCACATAAAAGCAAGCCTTTTTTACACAGCTAAAAATATAAACTTATTTTTCAATAAGTTACAACCATGAAATAATTTTATGACTAGAAAACATAGCGAATAAACACAAAAAATAGTAAATAAACACGCCCTCTATACAATTAATAGTTTAAGTCTTTATTGAGTCACTACATAAAACAAGGCAATTTTTACACGATAAAAATTATAAGTATACTTTTCAATAAGTTACGCTACAAAAATAATTTTCAAAGGATAGAATTATCCAAAAGTCTCCCATACTACAGGCAAAATACAGCTCTTTCAGGCATAAAAACCTGTACGTCTAACGTAACCAGCGCATGTATTAAATGACTAATATAAATATGCAATATTGCAAAACTACTTATAAAACAATCACTAAGTGTGTAATACTCTAATATATTCCAATAAAAATAATATCTCGCGCAGCGAAAATTCAAAAAAAGATCACAGTTAAATCAACAAATAGTACGTATTATAAGCGGCTATAGCGCAAAACGAAGGGATTGCTGTACGCAGCCAAATAAAACTAATTATGTCGAAACTGAATATTGAAAAATGGTTATCTGATCTCAGCGAGACAGCCAAAAACCATGATTTTAAAAAGCATATGGATTTGATTTCAAAAAACATTTCAACCTATGGTATGCCCAATGGAAAAATATTAAATTATGAGGGCTGGCAAACACGACGAAAAAATGAACTGCAATCTGGCTTATTAAAGAATCTCCGCTACGATAAACTATGTATTAAAAATATTGGACTCAATCGCTTAACATTTAAAGTTGAAGAAATTATGGATGGCCTGAATGGTGATCACATCGTTATCCATAAAAATGTTATTTTAGAACAGGAAAATGATGACAAGTGGCGTATGGTCGAAGAAAACATAAAAGACTGGAAAGTTTTAAACATCAACAATTTAATTTAAAGGTTTTGCCTGATGACAACAAAACAGTTTCGTAATGAACGCGATAGTATGGGTGAACTTGAGGTTCCTGCTGACGCACTATATGGCGCACAAACTCAACGCGCCGTAAATAACTTCCCTATTAGCGGGCTCTCCATGCCACGAGGTTTTATTCGTGCATTAGGTTTCGTTAAAGTTGCTTGTGCAACAGCAAATGAAAAACTGGGTTTACTAGAAAAAAAATATGCAGATGTGATTCGTTCAGCAGCAACCGACGTTGCCAATGGTAAATATGATCAACACTTCCCTGTTGATGTTTTTCAGACAGGTTCGGGCACCAGCACTAATATGAATGCCAACGAAGTGATTGCGCATGTAGCAACTGAATTATTAGGCGACAATGTTCATCCTAACGATCACATCAATATGAGCCAAAGCTCTAACGATGTTATTCCAACAACAATTCATGTCAGTGCGTGTCTGGAAATTAATGAACAACTCATTCCTGCAATGCAGCACCTTATTACCACCTTAGAAATACGCATTAAAGAATTAGATAACACCGTTAAAACCGGCCGCACCCATTTAATGGATGCAATGCCTGTTACTTTTGGTCAGGAGCTTGCAACGTGGAAAGCACAACTGACTGATAACCTTGAACGCATTGGCACCAGCCTGAGCCGACTCAGTACACTGCCACAAGGTGGTACCGCGGTAGGCACAGGTATTAATGCCCATCCAGATTTTGCCAACGAATTTAATAAAGCATTATCGAAACACTCAACGGTTGTCTTTAAACCCATGAACAATTTATTTGTTGGTTTAGCATCACAAGACGCTGCAGTTGAAATAAGCGGGCAACTAAAAACATTAGCTGTAAGTTTAATGAAAATTTCGAATGACTTGCGTTGGATGAATAGCGGTCCACTTGCTGGTCTTGGTGAAATTGCTTTACCGGCTTTACAGCCGGGTAGCTCGATTATGCCAGGCAAAGTTAACCCCGTTATACCTGAAGCAGTAGCAATGGTTTGCGCGCAAGTCATGGGCAATGATACTACGATTACGATTGCCGGGCAGTCAGGTAACTTTCAGTTAAATGTTATGCTTCCGGTAATTGGCTACAACTTACTACAAAGTATTGAATTATTATCTAATGCTTCGCGTCAACTTGCAGACAAAGCCATTGCCGGATTCACCGTTAACGAATCACATATTAAACAAGCATTAGATCGCAACCCTATATTAGTGACAGCACTTAACCGAGTTATAGGCTATGAAAAAGGGGCTGCCATTGCTAAAAGAGCCTATGCGGAAGGACGACCAGTAATAGATGTTGCCAGTGAAATGACCGATTTATCTGAGGCCGAGTTGGTCAAACTTCTAAACCCTGAAAAACTAACGCAAGGTGGCGTTAGCGAATAAAACTTACAATCTATTCTCTAACTGGCTTGTTTTAACAACACAGAAAACGTTGAGCCGTGATTGAGCCGGCTTGCGACCATAATTTCACCGCCCATTGCTTCGACTAATTTTTTAGTAATCGACAAGCCAATACCCGAGCCTTCGACACCACTACGCTTGGTTACGCGTAGGAAGGGATCAAAGATGGCACTTAATTTTTTCTCATCGATACCGTCACCATTGTCAGTAATTTGAACATGACAATACCCATCATTTTTATTTTCTACATCGATGATAATATTCCCACCCGATGGAGTGTATTTAATTGCATTTGAAATAATATTAGTTAAGACTTGTTTCAGGGAATCCAGGTCAGCGACGACACTAATATTTTCTATTTTTTCAATATCACACAAAACCGTGATATTTTTACTGTTCACTTTTACCTCAAGCATACGTAATACATTTGTAAGAACATCCGCAATATGTATCGATTGAAGCATAAGTTCACGCTGACCTGTTCCAATCTTTGTTAAATCCATAAGGTCGCTAACCATACTTAACAAATGTCGGGCAGCTAAAAGTATTTCATTTGCATTATCATTTAACTCATCAAGTTTTTTATCTTTTGTTTCATGTTCAATTAACTGCGCAAAACCCAGTACCGCATTCAGTGGTGTTCTGAACTCATGGCTCATATGAGAAAGAAACTCTGATTTTGCATTATTTGCTTTCTCAGAAAATTCTTTTGCTATCAAGAGTTCATGTGTACGTTCATCAACCCGGTCTTCAAGTTCATTTTTTACTGCGTGTAAATTTCGATTTAAAGATAAAATATATAGCGATGTAAAAATTAAAATAACAAAAACAGATAATGCGATAATAATGTGACTCGAATATGCCTCAAAAAAATATTTAAATGAATTTTCATGAAAATTTAAATAGGGCCCTACTTTCAAATCCTTCATTAAGCTATGTACAGGCTGATAATCTTCAGGTACTGTCCAGCCAACATACTTTCCTGTTATAGCAGCAGGATGTCCGGAAGGTATCGTTAATAGTACCAGTGCAACTTTTTTTGATAGCTCAGCTGAGGTATCATGCATTTTACTAAATGGCCATTCCGGATAAAGTTGCGTGCTAAGCAAAAACGGAAAACCTTTTACTTCTTTCTTATTTATTATTTTAAATTCATCCAGCTTGAATTCACCGCGTTGCGATAAACGTTCCAGCATATCTGTTCTGACTACACCGGCATCGGCATTACCCAGCCGGACAATACTAACGACATCCTGTTGTATGCCACCACTAAAACTGATTTTTTTTGATTCCTTTTCAACATCAAACCCTTCTTTTAATAGTTCACGCAAAGCAACCCGCCAGCCACCAAACGCCGTTTCCGAAACACCAACGATGCTTTTCCCTTGTAAATCTTTAATTTCATTAATATCACTATCTGCGCGGGTAAAGATCACCGAACCAAATTTACTATAGGCTTTACCCTGTCTTTTATTTCTTAAAGTAAGAATTGCTGAAGCACCAAAACGCGATTCCATTTCTACAAAAGAAGAAGGGTTGGTTAAAACAAAATCAAATCGATTTTTTGCAGTTTCCCGCATAAGCTCCTTAAGTCCAACAAAAGGCACCATCACAAATTTATGTTCAGGAATTTTTTCCGATAAATAGTCTGCTGTTGGCTTCCATTGCTGCATGCTTTTTTCAACACCCAGAATGGCACGCAAACCAATTTTAATTGTGTCAGCATGGACTGATTGTGAAACGACAAACAACGAGGCAAAAACCAATAAAGTGAATTCAAATATAAACGCTGACTTTCTAATTTGCGGACATAACTTATTAAGCATATTCTTTACGCTTTAACCTTTGTTATACTTCAAATGTACGAGAACAAAATATTAACAACGATAAAGAGAATATCGCAATAGAGTATGCGATAATACTCTAATAAATTCTGCGTTAATATAAAAACGAGTCTACTTCCATGCAAAGCATAACCATTATACGGCCAGATGACTGGCACCTCCATGTCCGGGACAATGATTACCTTGCACACGTTGTGCCACACACCGCAGCAGTCTTCTCTCGCGCAGTGATTATGCCAAACCTCAAACCACCGGTAACAACGGTTGAACTTGCTCTATCATACCGTGAACGCATACTGGCAGCACTTCCTGACGAGACAGCCTTTAATCCATTAATGACGTTATATTTAACAAACAATACTTCTGCTACCGATATTGTAAATGCAGTTAACTCAGAGCACGTACATGCCGTCAAATATTATCCTGCTGGTGCGACAACCAATTCGGATGCCGGCGTTAGCAATATTAAAAAGGCCTATACTGCATTATCAAAAATGGAAGAGTTAGGTTTACCCTTACTGGTACATGGCGAAGTAACTGATCAGAACGTTGATGTTTTTGATCGTGAACAGGTTTTTATTGATACCGTTTTACAACCTTTATTAAAAGATTTCCCTAAACTCAAAGTTGTGCTGGAGCATATTACCACCAAACATGCGGTTGAATTTGTTACAGCGGCTAATGATAATATTGCTGCCACCATAACCCCACACCACCTGTTATTTAACCGTAATGAAATGTTCAGGGGGGGGATGAACCCGCATTATTATTGCTTACCCATTTTAAAACGCGAGACGCACCGTCAAGCTCTCGTGGCCGCAGCAACGAGCGGTAATCCAAAATTCTTTTTAGGCACAGACAGCGCTCCTCATGCTCAGGATAATAAAGAAACATCTTGCGGTTGTGCCGGAATTTATTCAGCCCATGCTGCGATTGAACTTTATGCAGAGGTATTTGAAAATGCCAATGCGCTCGACAAGCTCGAAGGTTTTGCTTCTTTTTATGGCGCTGATTTTTATGGCTTACCCCGGAATGCCGATAGTATCACTTTAGAAAAAGCTGATTGGCAGGTGCCTGACTCTTATACCTTTGCAAAACAAAAACTCATCCCTTTACGCGCAGGTGAAACCCTTCGCTGGAAACGTATTTGACTTGTCATTGTGAGAAGTCATGTCTTTTTATGGCGACGAAGCAATTCCCCTATCAATGTACCAAGCTTCAAGAGCTTGCTACGGGCTGCCCTGCCCTTCGGGCATAGCAAAGCTTGTTCAAAATCGTTCCATACGATTTTATGCCACGCTATCGCTCGCAATGACAGGTAAGAAATAATAAGAGAATTTAATCTACTCTTACGGTATCCTTCACCCATGGAAGAATTAATTGAACACAAAGACCCGATTGCTAATCGCTTTCGCGGCTTTTTACCCGTTGTGGTTGACGTTGAAACAGCTGGCTTCGAATGCGATCGTCACGCATTGCTTGAAATTGCCGCTGTCACATTAAAAATAAACAACAAAGGTCAAATTGAGCCGGATAAAACCTATTCGGCACATGTTGAGCCTTTTATGGGATCTGAGCTTGATCCAAAAGCATTAGAGTTTACAGGAATCGATCCTTATCATCCTTTTCGTATGGCTAAACCAGAACGGGAAGCGGTGGAAGAAATTTTCAAACCTATCCGCAAGTTGGTCAAAAAAACAGGCTGTAGTCGCGCTATCCTGGTAGGGCACAACCCCATTTTTGATTTGAGCTTTGTTAAAGCCGCGGTTGAACGTTGTGAAATTAAACGTAATCCCTTTCATCAGTTCAGTACCTTTGATACTGCAACATTAGGTGGTTTAGCCTATGGACAAACCGTTTTGGCCAGAGCGGCGCAAGCAGCAGGCATTCAATGGGATCACGAAGCAGCCCATTCCGCCGCGTATGATGCAGAGCGAACGGCTGAGTTATTTTGTATTATTGTAAACTCGTGGGATAAGCACGCTAAACCAGCTTAATCAGGAAATTATAAATATAAAAAGCTCTGGATAAATTCAGACTTGTTTATGTGTCTTCTTTTCTTTTACGCCCTGAAATCATCGCACGAACTAAATTCTCTCCATGCGCAATACTTGAAAACAAAACACCCACAACATGTAAAAAAACCAGAAACAATGTCGCATTGGCAAGGAACTCATGAATATCTTCCCACAGCTCATGCGTTCCATTTTTATGCTCATCGTCATCAGCAAAAGCAGGTTTAACCAATTCAATATTAAAAGCCGTTGTACCAGTAAACCCTGAGCCATCAGCTTCTATACCACTCCAACTCGTTAGAAGTAACATAATGAGTAATAAAACGACCATCACACCGCCCAATGGATTATGGCCAATGTAGCGCTTAGAGTTAAAATGAAGGCTATCGCGGAGATACTGTTTCACCGTTGCAGGTTTATAAATAAAGTTTGAAAAACGTGCGTAGCGGGAACCGACTATTCCCCAGATTACCCGGGCAATAAGCAGCACTAAAATTGTATAGCCGGCGATCTCATGTAACCACATCGCCTCGTCTTCTGTGAAGTAGGCAATAAAAAAACTCACGACTACTGTCCAATGAAAAATTCTGACAAAAGGATCCCAAACTTTTATGTCGGTCATTATATTTAGCCTCTAATATATGATTACCCGTCCATTATCATGCAGTGAGCACGTTTCAATGTTGATGCAAATCATTTAATAAGAAAATATTTTGCAAAAAAAAGCCTGGGGTTATCCAGGCTTTTTTTTTATCTATTTAAGGACTTTGAAATTAAGCAACGGCTTCTTCAATTGCTTTTTTCAATTCACCTTTTTGAAACATTTCTAAAGTGATATCACAGCCACCCACTAACTCACCCGAAATATAAACTTGTGGGAACGTAGGCCAGTCCTGATAACGTGGCAGGTTTTCAAAAATCTCCTGATCCATTAAAACGTTTACATGCGCAAACTCCTGACCACAGGCTTGCAATGCCTGAGCAGTACGGCTAGAAAAACCACACTGTGGCATTTGTGGCGTTCCTTTCATAAATACAACCACTGGGTTAGCTTTAACAATTTCATCAATACGTTCTAATACGTCCATCTTTTCTACCTCACAAATTAAATAATGTCTCTGTCTCGATAATGTATCCAGACAGCAAAAATCAGTTATTGCTAATATACCACCTACAGCGCGTCTATACCAGAGTAAAATGGTGGGTTATTAGCTCGTTTCGAAATTTATAGTTCAAAACCAATATGGGGCTATTCCTTACAATTTCAAGCAGTATCCAAATGTGTTTGAAACCATAGTTCTAATAACGCCAAATGCCATAACTTACTGCCACGCAAAGCAGTAAAATGCTGATCGGGCTCAGAAAGGAGTTTGTCAACATACGGGCGGGCAAAAATGCCCCGGTTGCGACAAGCCTGAGAATTCAGCGTATCTTGCATAAAGTCTAAAAATTCACCGCGCACATATTTTAATGCAGGCATGGGGAAGTAGCCTTTAGGGCGATCTATAACCGCATCAGGAATTAATCCTCTCGCAATACGTTTAAGCACATCTTTGCCGCCTAACCCGCTTTTCAAACCCAACTTCATTTCTGGTGGCATTTTTGCCGCTAACTCAACCAGATGATGATCCAAAAACGGCACACGTGCTTCCAGCCCCCACGCCATAGTCATATTATCGACACGTTTAACAGGATCATCCACAATCAGGGTGGTGGTATCCATGCGCAGCACACGATCAATAAATTCACTTGCCTTCGGTTGGCCAAGTAACTCGGCAATTTTTTGTGTGGTAAAATCTTCGCCACGATAATCAGGTGTTACCATTTCTAAAAATTCATCATGACTGCGATCAAAATAATAACGGGCAAAGCGGGAAACATCGGAACCCTTTATATCTTTGTGCATTTGCTCAAACCAAAAGTAACCCGCAAAAACTTCATCCGCACCTTGTCCACTTTGCACGACTTTAACTTGCTCAGAAACACGCTCAGATAATAAATAGAACGCCACCGCATCCTGCCCCACCATAGGCTCCGACATTGCCTTCACTGCATCGGGAATATGCGGTAACACTTCACTGTTTGAAATATGGTACTTATGATGTTTTGTTTTATAGCGCTCCACAATTTGATCTGAAAATTCAAACTCACTGCCCTTTTCTTCCGGCTGATCTTCAAAACCAATCGAGAAGGTACGTAAATCTTTAACACCCGCTTCGTCGAGTAACGCAACGAGTAAACTTGAATCTAAGCCACCCGATAACAACACACCAACAGGTACATCAGCAACATCAATACGTTTGCGTACAGCTTCACGCAACGCGTCGTGAATTTGATCTGTCCATTCCTGTTCAGAGAGTTCTTTCTCAGGACGCGTGGCATCCAGGAACCAATAACGTTGTGTTTTTTCTTTACCATTAAGGTCCAGCGTCATCGTTGTTCCTGGTTCTAACTTACGGATGCCGTTGACGATAGTACGTGGCGCAGGAACAACGGCATGTAATGAAAACTGATTATGCAGCGCTAAAGCATCAATCGACTTGTCGATTTCGCCTGTTGCCAGTAAAGCCTGCATGTTTGAAGCAAAGCGAAAATGTTCATTTGTTTTAGAAAAATAAAAAGGCTTAATCCCCATACGATCACGGGCAGCAAAAAGTTGTTTTTTATTTTCATCCCAAATCGAAAAAGCAAACATACCGTGTAAATGTTTTGGGCAGTCCTCACCCCACTTGTGATACGCCTTAATAATAACCTCGGTATCACCTTCACTTTGAAAGTGATAACCTTCTCTTATAAATTGCTTGCGTAACTCAGGGTAATTATATATGGCGCCATTAAAAACAATCGTTAAACCTAACTCACGATCAATCATCGGTTGATTTGAGTGTGTACTTAAATCAATGATCGCTAATCGTCGATGACCAAAGGCAACCCGATCATGCTGCCATGTATCACCAAAATCTGGCCCGCGCTTTTCAAGCTTCGGTAACATCGTTTTAACCGCTTCTAGTGAAGCCGTTGATTTAAAGTTCAATTCACCACAAATTCCGCACATAAATTCTCTTCTTTATTTGTTTACAGACCCAATACCTGACGAATCCCCACGAAATCATTAATAAAATCGATCAAAAACAATAACGTAGTCAAAAAACATATTAATACTAAATTAAAACCACATCATTGTACTTAATGAACCGCTTTGCGTTTCGTCAGCATAACTCTAACCTGTTCCACACGTCATTGCGAAGGAACAAAGTGACTGTGGCAATCTCATGATGGATCACACTTTTCTGGAGATTGCCGCGCTTCGCTCGCAATGACCAATAACTCTAAATTTCGTGAGTATCCCTCAGGTCCAACACCTTCTTAATGTATTTGAAAGGGGAGTACTATGAAATTTAATTACTGTTTTCCCCAACCACCACCACCGGGTGTTTTAATGGTTAAACAATCACCTTTTTGAACATCAAGACAAACCTTGGGGGGTAACGGCTTACCATTTAATAAATTTTGCCCACAGCCACCATTAAGTCCGCCATTTAAACTCCAGGGCGGTGTCAAACGTCGTTCTGTTAAAAGTGTCACGTTTGCAGACTTTAAAAATTCAAACTCACGAATTAAACCATCACCACCCTTGTGTAAACCTTCACCACCTGAATGTTTACGAATAGCATATTGTTTTATACGCACAGGATAATTTGTTTCCATGACTTCGATGGGGGTGTTACGCGTATTGGTCATATGCGTTTGTACCGCATCAATACCATCGCCGGTTGAACCCGCCCCCATGCCACCTCCCATGGTTTCATAATAATCCCATGCTTTTATATGATTAGCTTCGTCATAATCCCTGCTACCAGTAATCGACCCCATAGCTAAATTATTCATACTGCCATGGCTTGCAGCAGGAATTTTATCCGGCAAGGCCTGTGCTAAAGCGCCCATCACAACATCAACAATACGCGTGCTGGTTTCCACATTACCCGCGGCGACGGCAGCAGGACGTTTTGCATTTAACAAACAACCTTCGGGAGCGGTTAATGTTATCGGCCTGAACGTTCCCGCACAGGCAGGTGTTTGCTTTGGCATTAAACATCTAAAAACATAATACACTGCAGCAGCGGCAACGGATAAAGGACAGTTTATATTGCCAGCAGTTTGTGCAGTGGTGCCACTAAAATCGACATGCACTTTATGCGCTTTAATGCTGATGGTGGTTGAAATAGTTAAATCAAAATGACCTAAACCATCATCGTCCATCACATCATTAAAACGATATACACCATCCGGGATATCTTTAATCACACTTTGTGCTAAACGTTCGCCATAATCATTTAAATCCGATAATGCAGTTAAGAAACGGTTGCTACCTAACGATGTTAATAACGCGATCAAGCGTTCAACGCCGGCATTATTTGCACTCATCTGGGCCGAAAAATCACCTTGTGCTGCGCTGCCACTACGAATGGCATTAAGAATCTCTGCCATAAACGTATTGTTCATTTTTCCCTGTTCAATTAAATGCGTCGGTGGAATGATTAAACCTTCTTCATTTAAACTTTTTGATAGTGGCATTGAACCCGGTGAATCCGCACCGATATCAGCATGATGGGCACGGTTTGCTATAAAGGCTACTAACTGCCCCTGAAAATAAACCGGCGCAATCAGGGTAATATCAGGTAAATGTGTTCCTCCTAAAAAAGGATCATTGACAATCACCATATCGCCCTCGCGCCAATTTAGTTGACGCACAATCCCTTTCATTGCATAAGCCATGCTGCCTAAGTGCACCGGAATATGTGCGGCCTGCGCACAAAGCTCACCTTTGGCATCAAATACTGCACAAGAAAAATCGAGTCGATCGCGAATATTGGGAGAAAAGGCGGCTCGTTGTAATACCGCGCCCATTTCATCACACACGGCATTAAGACGACTGCTAAACAGACTGAGTTCTATGCTATTCAAAATATGAGCTTTAAAGTCTTTGTTTTATAAGGATATAGAGCTGTATTGTAGCATTGTGGACAATAAGATCTATTAATGGGGGTGCCCAGAATAGTAATACTGTAGTAAACTACTCAGTAAATAGTATTACACAACACCTGAACAAAAATAATTAGGGGAGTTCTATCATGAATCCATTAACGTCTATTAAAGGCACATTAATCTCCGGCATAATTTTAGCCGTCATAGCAAATTACGCTTTAAGCACAGGCGAAGGTACCATTAACCCGTGGGAATTATGGGTATGGCTCCATGTTCTCGTTGGCATAACTTGGATCGGTTTGCTTTACTACTTCAACTTCGTACAAGTTCCTGGCGTTGGTGCTGCTGTAGCTGATTCAGATGGCCCAGGCCCTGCCGCAATCAACAAATATATTGCTCCAAAAGCTTTACTTTGGTTCCGTCACGCAGCCTGGTTAACCTGGCTTACAGGTGCAATGGCTCTTGAAGCAATGCACACAGCACCAGGCTCAGGTTTCGTTGCTGCCTTCACTTTTGCTGACGGCTACCAGGTTATAGGCTTAGGCGCATGGTTAGGATCAATAATGTTATTCAACGTTTGGGTACTTATTTGGCCAAACCAACAAAAAATCTTAGGTATGAAAGACGCTTCTGCTGATGAAATTGCTAAAGCTAAATTTGTTGCATTGATGGCTTCACGTACAAACACAATGCTATCAATTCCAATGCTTTTAGCTATGACAGCTCAAGGGCACGGATTACTTTTCTAGATAAAACAATGTAATCCTAAAAACCTGGTCTCTGTGTTATGGGGCTGGGTTTTTTTATGCCTATTAATTAAGCAAAAACAGGGCAAATATTTGCTGAATTGTTCATCTAAGGCTAAAATTGTCCTTTAATGGCGGTCCGTCTTTAAAAACGGACTGCCTTTTTGTTTTTGGAAACAAACAATTGAACTAAATTTTATTGGAAAATCACAAGCAATGACCGACACATTAATGCACAACTATGCACCGCTGCCCGTTAACTTTGAAAAAGGTGAAGGCGCTGTTTTATGGGATGATCAAGGTCACCAGTATCTTGACGCTTTAGGTGGCATTGCGGTATGTGCATTGGGGCATGCTCACCCTGCGGTAACAAAAGCCATTTGCGAACAAGCCGGTAAACTCGTTCATACCTCAAACTTATACGGTATTAATAAGCAAAAAGAACTGGCTGATAAACTTACTTCTGCTGCCAAAATGGATAATGTCTTTTTCAGTAACTCTGGTGCAGAAGCCAATGAAGCCGCGATAAAGCTTGCACGTCTTTTTGGGCATAGCAAAAATATTGAAAAACCGGCCATCATTGTTATGGAAGGGAGTTTCCATGGCCGCACCATGGCAACACTGACTGCCACTGGTAACCGTAAAGTACATGCGGGTTTTGAACCCCTTGTGCAGGGTTTTATCCGTGCACCTTACAATGATATTGAGGCTATTGAGAGCATCGCTAAAAATAACCCAAATGTTGTTGCGGTAATGGTAGAACCGATTACCGGTGAAGGCGGCATAAACATTCCCTGCAGCGATTATTTAAATAAAATTCGTGAACTGTGTGATCAGCATGACTGGTTAATGATGTTAGATGAAATTCAGACCGGAATGTGTCGCACCGGAAAATGGTTTGCCCATCAACATAATAATATTACGCCTGATGTAATGACTTTAGCGAAAGCCTTAGGTAATGGTGTACCCATTGGTGCCTGCCTGGCAAAAGGAAAAGCAGCAACATTATTTCAACCTGGCCATCACGGTTCAACCTATGGCGGTAATCCTCTGGTGACTTCTGCTGCCTTAGCCGTGGTTGAAACAATGGAAAATGAAAAGCTCGCCGAACGGGCTGCTTACCTGGGTGAGCATATGTCAGCAAGTTTTGCTGAACAATTAAAAGACCTTGAAGGTGTTGTTGAAATACGTGCCAAAGGTTTAATGCTCGGTATTCAGCTTGATAGGCCTTGTGCAGAGCTCGTAAAAGCAGGACTTGATAGCGGCATATTAATTAATGTTACTGCAGGTGATGTCGTCCGTTTACTGCCGCCACTTATTATTACAGATGAACAAGCTCATGAAATAGCCACTAAAGTGAGTGAGCTTATTCATCACTTTTATTCATAACATATGACAAAATTTAACCGAAGACTTTGGAAACAGAAGAATGACTCAACACTTTCTAACACTTATGGATTTAGACAAAACGGCTTTAAATCAACTTATCAGTCGCGCCATTGAACTTAAGGCGATACAAAAGTCAGGTGAAATTTATGAGCCACTTAAAAATAAAGTCCTGGCTATGATTTTTGATAAATCATCTACCCGTACACGTGTTTCTTTTGAAACAGGCATGGCACAATTTGGTGGACATGCTATTTTTCTTTCGCCGCGTGATACTCAGTTTGGGCGTGGAGAACCGGTTGAAGATAGTGCCCGTGTTTTATCGCGTATGGTGGATTGTATTATGGTCAGAACGTTTGATCATGAGATGCTGGAAACCTTTGCTGAATACTCCAATGTTCCGGTCATTAACGCCTTAACCGATATGTATCACCCGTGTCAGTTACTTGCAGATATGCAAACCTATTATGAACATCGCGGAGACATTACGGGGAAAACGGTAACCTATATAGGTGATGGAAATAATATGTGTCATTCGTATATGAATGCTGCCCGCCAATATGGTTTTACTTTAAATATTGCCGCTCCCGAAGGTTATGATCCTGATGCCGAACTGTTGAATGAAACCAAAGATCATGTAAATGTTTTTCGTGACCCTAAGCAAGCGATGGATGGTGCACATATGGTAACAACCGATGTATGGGCAAGTATGGGACAAGAAGAAGAACAAGCTATACGTGAAAAAGCCTTTGTCGGCTACCAGGTGAATGATGAACTGATGTCGGTTGCCGATAAAGGTGCCGTATTTATGCATTGCCTGCCTGCACACAGAGAAGAAGAAGTCAGTACTTCTGTTATCGATGGCCCACAAAGCGTAGTATGGGATCAAGCCGAAAATCGCCTGCATGCTCAAAAAGCATTGCTTGAATTATTAATGACAAAAAAATAAGCTGGTCTATACTTGCTATGACTTTAACCTGTGTTCCTAAATTAAAGTGATGTTTAAAATTATGCTAAAGCAGTTTATTTTATTTTTATTTCTTACTCCCTTACACCTCTCAGCAACTCTGGCCGCAGAGCTTGAAGATGGTTTTCAGGCTTTCAGTGCGGGAAACTACGAACAGGCTCTGCGTTTATGGTTACCGATTGCAGAAAAAGACAATGCCGATGCGCAGTACAATTTAGGTATTTTGTATCAAAAAGGTTTAGGTGTTGAAAAAAATCTAAAAACCGCCTTTATCTGGTACAAACGCGCTGCAGCAAATGGTCATACCGATGCAATGTATAACCTTGGAATTATGTATGACAAAGGCCGGGTGGTTTATCGTAGTCCAAAAGATGCAACAAAATGGTGGAAAAAAGCCGCTGAGCTGGGTAATGCCTCAGCACAATTTAATATTGCCGTTGAATATTTTTATGGCCGCACTTTAGGCAAAGATGTTCCTCTCGCCATAAGCTGGTGGAAAAAATCAGCAAGGCAAGGTAATAAAGATGCGCGAGCGGCTTTATATAAAACATATAGCGAAGGTTTGTATGGAACAAAAAAAGACATGGCAGAAGCTAATCGCTGGAAATAAAAAAGCCCTGTTAAAATAACAGGGCTAAAATGATAGCACTTGCTGCTACCTTGTTTTGCCTAATTTTTATAATGAGATTGATAACATCCTTGTTATCCTTATCTTCCATGTGTTCATTTTATTTATCAGCTTAGAACTTATAAATTAAACCAGCTGATATTGATGATGGATTACCGCCATTGACAGTTTTAACTTCATCACCGTGTCCACCATCAACCGCCTGGAACTTGGCATTAGCATCATTATCAGTAGCGCCATAAGCAACATAAACCTGTGCTTTTTTATCAAGTTTGTGGAATAAACCAAGGCTCATTTTAGTCGCACCCGTGTCTGTCGTACCATCAGCATCATCAACAGCGATATATTGTGCCCGAATATCTGTCGCTTTGTTTAATTTGAATTTAGCATTAAAACCATATGCATCGCGTTTCCATTCATTCACACTCTCAGAATCAATTGATTCATAGATTAAACCCAGTTGAACATTACTACTTACCTTGAATTTAGCACCAAGACGCAAGGCATCACCATTTTCTATTTTGCTGTGCCCTTCCCATGTTTCCTGAGCAACACCAATCCACACAGGACCCGCTTTATAAATTAAACCAAGACTCAAAACATTTTTCTTAGAGTTATCAACTAAACCATCTGAACCTGATTCGGGATCAACGGCATACAAGGCCTGAAATTTTAAGGATTTTGTTTTCATTTCATACATCATGGAATTTTGCGCACGCTCATTTAACTGATTGCCTTTTGAATAACCAGCACCCAACACTGAACGACGTTCACCAACACTGTCACCAAAAACACCCCATTTAGATGCTACTGTTTTGAATGGAGTATCATAATTACCAACAATGAATTTTCCGAAATCACCTTTTAAACCTGCATATGTATTACGGTTTGCCAGCTTACCACCAGCTTCGTCGTAAAAAACTTCAGACTCAACCTGATAAACAAATTTCAATGCCCCTGCAGGTAACTCACCCTTAAATCCTAAACGTGAAGAGTTACTTGAAACACTGGTACCATCCGTTGTAACCAAACCATCTGTATCGCTTTGGTCAATGGAAAGGTGTAATTTACCGTAAACGTTAAGTTTTTTACCTGCTACTTCAAGTGCAGATGCGGAAGTCATTGGTAATGCCAAACCTGCTGCAACTGCAACAACAATTAATTTTTTATTCATCAGTAATCCCCAAAAGTGATTTTTATTAAAATATACGTTTATTAACGGGAGACAAGACTAATCGGAGAAGATGACAAAAAGATAACAGTTATATGACAATAATATGAAAACCGCCTGAAAAGCTCCACGAGTACTAATTTCCGGACAAAAGAGGTATTATTTACCCGACAAATACTACAAACAAGCCAGTTTAAATAGAAATAGAAATCACGCTGGAACCAAGTCACAGCATAAGTTATCAATAAGCGTCAAGACTTGAGCATTTTGTCAAAAAGTGTATAAATGTCTTCCTATACTAATAATAAGGTACTACTCGGTGAAATCAGTCAAAACACGCTTCATATATATTTTAGTCGCGAGCTTAACTTTAAGCCTATCCCCACTTCTTCATGCAGAAACAAAGTATGTCAGTGATCACCTCGTTATTACTGTACGAACGGGCGAAGGATCAGAATTTCAGGTAATTAAAACACTTGGAAGTGGTGAGCATGTCGAAGTACTGCAAACCTCGGATAGTGGGTACACACTCGTTGAAACTGCAGATGGTACCGAAGGCTGGGTACGCAGCCAGTATCTTCAGTCTGAAGTCACCGCGAGAAATAAATTGGCTGGCGTAGAAACACAACTGGAAAAATCAAAAGCAGCATTAAAAAAACTAAAACAAAACTATGCTGAACTGAATAAAAAATATAAATTAATATCACAAAATCAGGCTAAATTGAGCGCAGATAAAAAGACATTAGACTCAGAATTAGCACGTATTAGTGAAGTTGCCAAAAGACCCATTATACTGGATAAGCAAAATCGTAAATTACAACATGCCAATGTTAATTTAGAAAAAGATCTACAGCGTTTAAACCAGGAGAATCATTCTCTGAAAGATCGTTCACAGCGTGAATGGTTTATCGTCGGTGCTTTAGTGTTATTTGGAGGTATCATTCTTGGC
>Ga0316206_1000483_pt1 | contig 52048 bp, 53 predicted proteins | sample 6monthpyrite_MG_FD_204942 | JGI IMG/M metagenome (GOLD analysis project Ga0316206, IMG submission 204942) | Microbial mat bacterial communities from mineral coupon in-situ incubated in ocean water Damariscotta River, Maine, United States -... | ecosystem: Environmental > Aquatic > Marine >...
TTCAGTGTATCTGCTTTAGAATTAACATACTCTTGTACACCATCTTTAAATCTATCCATAAAAATTGCACCTTCATCATTTTGTAGAGATTCAATGTCTATGAACCTATCAACAAAAGCTTCAAATTTTATATGCTCTGCAGAAGCGATTGCATGAAGTTGCATACTAAAAATAAGTGTAGAATCATCTGTTAGAATACTAAGCATTAAAAATAGTTCACTTGCACCTTTAAAGTCACTGTTACTGTAATGATTTATAGCATATTCATAAAGTGCTCTTAGAGTGTAGAGTTCTTCTTCATCATTAAGGTTTAATATCTCTTTAGATTCTAGTTTATTAGCAAATAGTTCAAGCGCAATCTCTAAAATATTTTGATATATATTATTTACTCTATTCTCATCAGATTCGGTGCCACTTAAAAGATCTAACACTTCATACAGGTCTGTTAATTTTTGCGTCTTTAGTGCGTTCTGCTCTAATTCATTTAATTTTTGTGTAAATTGTGGGTCGTTTTTGTTCTCAATCATTAAAGTTTTCCAGACAATCTTTTATTCGCATTAATGCATCTTGCGTGCGTGAGGCTGATTCTACTAAAGCTATTCGTACATAACCCTCACCAGCTCCCTCTCTACCTAAAAATGAGCCAGGTAGTACTTTTACATTGTAATCTTTGTATAGTTTTTTAGTAAACCCTTTATCATCTTTTACATTTAACCAGATATAAAAAGTAGCTTTTGGTTGTTTAATTCCCAATATATCATATGCTAGTTTCATATTGTAAGTATATGTTTTTCTAAAAGTATCAACATGATCATCATAATTCCACGCTATTGTTGCTGCTCTTTGAAGTGGAAGCGGTGATGCTGCACCTACGTAGGTTCGGTATTTCATATACTCTTTTAAAATTGTTTTATCGCCTGCTATAAAGCCACTTCTAACACCTGGGGCACTACTTCTTTTTGAGAGTGAATTAACTACTAGAATATTTTTAAAACTATTATTTCCTACAGCGCGAGCAGCTTCAAGAAGTGATGGCGGTTTCTCATCAAAATATATTTCGCTATAACACTCATCACTAAGTAGTAGAAAGTCATTTTCAATTGAAGATTTTACCCACTCTGAGAGCTCTTCTAAGCTTAAAACAGATGCAGTCGGATTGTTTGGCGTGTTTATTATGACTAAATCACACTCTTTTAATCTCTCATCTTTTGGGTCTGGTTTAAACTCATTCTCTTCATTTAAGTCCAAAAAATATAGTTTTGAGTTTGATGCAATTGCTGCGCCCTCATAAATTTGATAAAAAGGATTTGGACATGCCATAGTAGGGTTTTTTTTACCATGTAGAAAGAACTGTGGAAAGTTAAATAGAACCTCTCTAGTACCAAAAGTGGGTATTAGCTCTCCTACCTCAAGAATAATACTAAATCGCCTTTGTACAAAACTCAGCATTGATAGTTTAAGTTCAGGTTCACCTGCCGTTTTTGGGTACTTATTTAATAAAGAGCTATTTTTTATTAGCTCATCTTGAATAAAGTCAGGTGTTTGAAATTGTGGCTCACCAATTGTAAGGTTAATTAGTTTTTTTTCAGAAAGTGCTGGGACATTTTCTAAAAGTTGTTGTAATTTTTCAAATGGGTATTGTTCAAACTGCATGGAATCTATGCCACCGGTAATTTAAATTTTTGTGTATTTAGTTCACCATCATCATCAAAAAATAGATAATAGAGGTAATCTTTTTTTACTTTATACTCTGTTAGGTATCTAAGTGCTAAGTTTGCTTGAAGTGAGGCGATGTGCATAACAATAGGTGCAGCAATTCCAGCTGGTGTTTTCTCTGTTATTTTAAATACATCAAATGATGCCTTATCGAAAAAGCATACTTGACCATTATACGCTTCTACTGAGCCATAAATCCAAGGTGTATCTGCAGATTTAGCATAGTTGTCAATTTTTGCCCTAGTTGGTAGGTTATCAGTTGCATCAATAATTAGATCAACTTCAACTTTTCGTTTAGCAAATGCACCTAAATCTTCATTATATGATATTGCCTTAACATATGGACATCTAGATTCAACCAAAGAGGCAACAACTTCGCACTTCTGTTTCCCCTCATCACCTGTTTTAAAAGCTATCTGTCTATGAATGTTGTGTAGGCTTACTTCATCAAAATCAACTAAGTGAAGTTCGCCTATCCCACTTGAACCAAGTGCAATAGCTAATGAACTTCCAAGTCCACCACACCCAATAATGGCAATTTTTTTTGTTAATAAATCTAATTGTGTCTGTTCGCCCCAAAGTTGCACTTGTCTATGAAAATACTCTAACATCACACGCCCCTTTTTTGTAGTGAATTAAAATGCCAATCTTTACGCGCCTCTTTTACGCTATCTTTAGATATTTGAGATATCATTAACTCCTCTTTATCTGTTAAAAATGTCTCTATTTCACCTGTAGGAGATGCAAGAAGTGAGTCTCCATAGAAATTCCAAGGACCATCTTTACTTCTATATTCACCAATTCTATTTGCACGTAAAACGTAACAATTATTTGTGAAAGATCTCATTAAACAAAGATTACGCCATCTATCATTTGATCCAAAAGTTGAACTTGTAGGTAGTAAAACAACATCTACTTTCTTCTCATTTACCTGCATCCAAAATCGGTCAAAATGCAGTTCAAAGCCACTTAAAACTGCAAATTTAATACCTTTATATGTAAAACTGTTAATCTCTTGAAACTCTTTTATCTCATTATCAAAAAACTTAGCTTCATTCCAGTGTGGATAATCCATTAAAATTTGCTGGTGGTAATAAAATATTTTTCCACTTGGCATAACTCGTGCAACAGTTTTGTAGATTTTTGTAGACTTAACAAGAACAACAGGCGCAATTAACACTATTTCGTACTGTTTTGCCAGTGATTTAAGTGATGAAATCTGAGCGCTACTTTGCTCTTTTATCATCGATTTACTCATGCTCTCTAGCTCTTTAAAAAAGCTACTCATAACATATTCACCAAGCATTAAAAGCTCAACTTTTTGAGATGAAGCTATTCTTAGATAGTAGTCAAGTTTTGCACTATTTAGTCCAATTGAACCAAGTTGTAAAATGGCAGTTTGTATCATTTTATGACTTTTTAGGAGATTAAAAACAACATTATAACACTTTTGGTATTCTAGGTGCTTGTTTTGAAAAACGAATTAATGCTTCTGTTGTTTTAATGTTTTTATCTTTTTTATCTAGTAAAATTTTTAAAAGATTTGTAGTAGTCTGTGCATCATCTAGTGCTCTGTGGTGTGAAGCTTCTGGATTAAGCTTTAGTGTATCATTTAAGTGACCTAAACCATAACGCTTAGATGCAATTGTTCTCTCAGCTAAATCTATGGTACATAACTTTCTATTTCTAATTGGCTCTAATCCTAGTGAATCTAAAGTGTGGGATATAAACCCATAGTCAAATTTTACATCGTGGGCTACAAAAAGAGTCTGTCCTAAAAACTCTTTAAATTTAAACATTACAGGTTTAAGTTGAGGTGCATCTTTTAGCATCTCTAATGTTATGCCTGTAACACTAGTTATTGTTTTATTCATTTTATCTGTATGAACTAAAGATGAAAAAGTGTCTATTATTTTTCCATTTTGAAACTTTATAGCACCAATTTCAATTATCTGGTTTACACCTAACTTACTTCCATTTGTCTCAATGTCAACAATACAAAATATCTCTTCTTCTATCTTTGTAATAGTAGTTTTAAACATAAATCTGCCATCATGTTTAATAAGTGGCATACCTTGTGCCATTAAAACTTGCTCCACAAGTGAGGTCTCACCATACTCATGTAGCCATGCATAGTAACTATGAGGTTTTAGTCCCTTTGTAGAGAGAACATGTTCAAGTTTTTGAGTTAATTCAACCAAGTTTTTTTGCCTCTATTATAAAGTCATTGACCTTTTTTGGTGATTTTTTTCCATGACTATCTTCAGTACCACTACTTACATCAACACCATAAAAACCAAAATCTTCTATAGTGTGTAAGTTATTGCTATCTAATCCACCAGCTAAGATTATTTTAGAGCAGTCTATATTTTTAAAATAGTCTAAATTAAGACGTTTTCCACTACCACCATAAGATTCATGGTAAGCATCAACAAGACGGTACTCATTTGAGTATTTATTAATATCATCTTCATTTTTAGCACGTATAACTTTAATATGAGAAATTTCAAGTTCACTGTATAGTTCATCTGGTGCATCAAAATGAATTTGTGCTAATGATATGTTAGCACTTTTGCAAATTTGATTTATTGTTTTTGCATCTTCATTTACAAATAGTCCAACACGCTCAATGAATGGTGGAAGTTGCTTAATAATTTGTGTTGCATTTTCTGGTGAAATGTATCTAGGCGATGGTTTATAAAATACAAAACCAAGTGCATCAGCACCAGCTTTAATACTCAAAAGTGCGTCATTTAAATTAGTAATTCCACATATTTTAATGCGCACTACAAATATCTCCTTCCCACTGAACAAAGCCCAGTAGAAATTCCTTTCACTAAAGCTTCAGCTATCGCTGAGAATGACACAACTAAATATTGTTTCATAACCGAAGGCTTTTAATTGCCTCTTCATAACTTTCATGTTTAAAAACATAACTTCCAGCAACAACAATATCTACACCAGCTTTTCTAAGATCATGTACATTTTTGTCATTTACTCCACCATCGACCTCTATTAAACATTTTGAATTGTGTTTTTCAATTAACTCTTTAAGTCTAGATGCTTTTGGAATTACATTTGGAATGAATTTTTGTCCACCAAAGCCTGGGTTTACACTCATTAAAAGAACCATATCAATATCTTCTAAAATATACTCAATTTTTTCTGGTGGAGTATGAGGGTTAAGTGTAACAGCAGGTCTTATTCCAAGAGAGCGTATCTTTTGAATTAGCCTATGTGCATGTTTTTCCTCTTCAATATGAAAAGAGATAAACTCTGGTTTAAGTGGAGCGAACAGGTCAACAAAGAATGTATTATTTTCAACCATCAAGTGAATATCAAGAGGTTTTGTAGCAGCCTTTGCAACGGCATTTACAACTACTGGTCCAATAGTTAAGTTTGGTACAAAGTGACCATCCATAACATCAACATGTACATAATCACATCCTGCGTCACAAATTGCACTTACATCGCGTGCTAGATTTCCAAAATCTGCAGATAATATACTTGGGGCTACTTTCATTTAATTATTCCTTTTTGAACCAAGTCCCAAAAGGACTCTTTAGCAGAGGGCTCTCGTAACCTTGTTACTCTTAAATTCATTTAATTATTCCTTTAACGTGTTAAAAAAAATGTAAAACGTTCACCTTTGAACGTTAAATTAACTTGTACACCTTTTTGTTCTGAAATAGAGTTTACTAAGGTATCAATTTTTTCATAAGTTCTTGGTAGTGTAATATTTATTGCAGTTCCTTTTTCGGCTAAAAGTGATTTTAGTCGTCCTGCTATAATATTTACAAATTCTGCTAAAGTGTCAAGTAACTCTTCTGTCTTATCACTAACTTCACCTAAAAGAAGCTCACATGCACGTTTAGCAATTGTGCGTGGAAAGATGAGTATCATCATTCCATCAATATCACCATAAAAGCCAATAGAGCTCGCAAGTTTATCTTCAGTTGAATCAATAGTAATTTTTTGAACGGCAGCTGACTCTTTTATTGCTTTTGTATTAGTCATCATCTCTAGTGTTGTAACAGTGGCAGAGATAAAGTTTGGTAACTCATTTACAATAATTTTTGTCAAAGATTTTTTTGAGTGTTTAATTGAACTCTCATCGCCACCAAGTTCATCCATAATCTCTTTATTATCTAATAAATCTTCTAGTTTTTCAAAAAATAGAATACCACCATCTTCAAGCTCTTCTTGGAATGCTCTTGGTGTTTTATCAAACGATAATCCAACAATTGCAATTGATGCACCAAACTCAGCCCCAGCTGATGCAAGATGTGAGAAAAAGTTTACTCCATGGACATTCATAGCGATTACTTTATTCATATCAAATACAAAAAGTGTAAATCCAACGCTCAATGAATTACGATGGTAAGTCATGTCGAAAATATCATTCATTTTTGCATCTAAAAAGCCATCTATTGAATAAATAATAGCATTTCCAACGACTCTAGTGCCAATTTTTTTCCCAAAAAGTCCAAGGTGTGTGTTATTTACAACTTCATAGAATGTCTCTTCGCTTTGACGTTTTGCACTGAACTCTTCTCGTGTTAGTGTTGCAATTGGGTTGTAACCATGTTCATGTAGTTCTATTGTAATAGCATTTCTTTGAGATGGATCATCACTATAAACTAAAATATTTTTCTCTTTATTATCACTTGTAGAGGGTCCAAAAAGTCCTGCTACTTCAGCAGTTCTAAAAAGGCTTATCGAATAATCATCGTTAAAAAACTTCATCATAGTAGTAAATTTAGAATCATCATAATCACAAAAACCTAGAGAGATAGATGAGTCATTTTTTTTACATTCACCTAATAATCCAACTAAAATATCCATCCCATTTTTATTAAAGAAAACAACTTTTTTTAAAGATACTAATAACATATCCATTTTTAGACTACTTGTGGCTGTTATGTCAGCCGGTGCTAAAAAGTTTCTAGCATTTGCACCATCTATAAAACCCTGAGGATAAAATATACCAATACTATTTTTTACTACTGCTCTCATTGTTCAACTCCTACGATAGATGCAAAGTTGTCATAAACATCTACTATAAAGTCTGGTTGAAACTCTAAAAATGTATTTAATCCAGTGCCTGCACATTTTGGTTTACTTAGTGCATAAAAGAAGAGTAGGTGCATATATTTTCCAAGTTTAAGAATCTTCTGGTCTTGGCTAGGTTTAATACCAGATGCACATTGTAAAATTTCTCCAATATTATTTGGCATCTCCCATTTTTTAGAAATTTGTGTTGCAACATCAAAAAGATCCATATCGCTTAGTCGTTTTAATATTGTATTAAAATCGATATTTTTTACACTCCTAAGAAGCTCAACATCCTCTTTCTTTGAAGCAAAAATTGCTTCGCAGACTATAATTGATGCTGGGAGTAGGGCAATTGAGGAGGAGATGTCTTTATCGTCAATATTTTCATGTGAGAGTATTAGATTCCAATTAACATTAAGGAGTGCTTGTAAATCTTCAAATACTGTGTTACTAATAGAAAAAAGTTCCCATTTTTTTGGAACGATTAAGTGTAAAAAGTAGTTGCACAAGATTTGTTTTGCATTTGAAAGACCCAAAATACCAAAAATCTGTTTAAGATCTTTTACCTCATTTGTAAAACCATATATAGGACGGTTCACAAGAGTACGTAAATAGTGAGTGAGTGCTTTGTCTTCTTGAGCTTTTATTGATGCTTTGACTAAATCTCCACTATCTAAAAGCGCAATAGTCTCTTGCAAAATTTTTGGTGCAGGTGGTATTGTTTCTATATATTTGGCTAATTCTTTTGCTGTAACCATCTTTAATTTTACTCCTACACCATTAGTTTAACTAAAGGAATACTATCTTTTTTCATATTAAAAGTGATTTAAGCAATAATTTTGATATTTTCTACTATAATCCCGAACTTAAATTTAACTTTACAAAAGGATGAGCTGTGTCTAGAAAATGTGCAGTGACCGGAAAAGGTCCAATGAGTGGAAATAATGTCAGCCATGCAAAAAATAGAACTAGAAAGAGATTTTTACCAAATCTTCGTACTGTTCGTATTACATTAGAAGATGGTACTACGAAAAAGATTAGAGTAGCAGCTTCAACACTGCGTACAATGAAAAAAAAGTCTTAATAGTTCCCCCTCACGGGGTAGCTGGTATTTATTTTGCTGTTTTCAAAAATAGCTCAATTACTTAATTGGAAAGTCACCCCTAAACCAGACATCGACCCCTCAACAGAGTTATATCTTCAGTTAAAAGCATTTCGTTTACCACTAATACTTACAATTTTGACTATGATGGTTGGTACACTTGGATATGTTGTAATTGATGATTTCCCTTTAATGGATGCAATATATCAGACTGGTATCACTTTTACAACAGTTGGTTTTGGAGAAATTTCACCTATTTCAGATGCTGGAAGATTTTTTACCATTACTCTTGTAATTGCAGGGTTTGCAATTTTCTCTATTGCTATTGGTATTTTGGTAAGTGAGATTAATAATGGAGAACTATTAAGACTTCTTAAGGAGCGTCACATGCTTTATCAGGTTGCAAGACTTAAAAATCATTTTGTTATTTGTTATCAGAATGAACACACAGTAGAGGTTACAAGACAGCTTCAAGAGAACCATATTCCTTTTGTTGTTGTTGATGAAAATGAAGAATTAGGAAAAATTGCTAAAAAAAACAGTTACTCATATTTCATTGAAGAAGAACCACACAGAGAAGTTGCGATGTTAAAAGCACATCTATCAAGTGCAAAAGGTGTCATAGCACTTTCAAAAAATATGGCAGATAATATCGCTTTAATTGCGTCTGTACGTTTATTTGAAAAAGAACATAATCTTCAAACGCCTCTATTTATTATTGCAAATGGTAAGTCAGATAGTGATGTTGAGAAGTTGAAAAAATTGGGTGCTGATAGTGTAGTTTCATCTACAAAATTATCAGCTCAAAGAATTACAGCAATGGCCGCGCGACCAGATATGGAAAATCTTCTTGAACAGTTTTTATATAAAACGGATACTCCACTAGATATGGAAGAGATTGTTGTTCCAAAGTCTAGCTGGTTAGTTCTTAAGAAACTAAAAGAGGCACATTTGCGTGATATTGCAGATATTAGTATTATTGGGATTAGATCAAAAGATGGCAGATTTAACCCAATGCCAAAAGGTGATGTTTTAATCACAAGTGGATCAAAACTTTTAACAATTGGAACATCAAAAGGACTTAAAATCATGAAGTCTTTAGTTATGGTTAAACACAAACCAAAAGAGCTTAAATATGTATAATCTATTCTCAATAAATGGTGGTGTATGTGCATCTAATGGCTTTTTCGCAGATGCTGCTAGTGCTGGGTTAAGAGCTGATGGCACTAACGATGTTGCTGCAATTTTTAGTGATGAGCTGTGTGATGTGGCTTCTGTATTTACAACCAATAAAATGGTGGCAGCTCCAATTAGACATTTCTTAAGATATAAAGATTTTCAAACAAATTTTGTTTTAATGAATGCAAAAAATGCCAATGCAATGACAGGTCAAAAAGGTATTGATGATATAGATTTCATTTTAGATTCTGTTAAAGAAAAGTATTCACAAGTAAGTAATCCAATAATGAGTTCAACTGGTGTTATTGGGGTGCCATTAGATACGGAAGCTATAACTAATGCTGTACTTTCATTAAATCTTTCAAATAAAAATTCAGCAGATGCTGCTAAAGCTATTATGACTACAGATACATATTCAAAAGAGATTGCTTTTAAAATTGAACTTGAAGATGGTAAAAGCTTTAGTATTGGTGCAATGGCAAAAGGTGCAGGGATGATAGACCCATCAATGGCCACTATGCTCTGCTTCATTACGACAGATGCTGATGTAACAGCGCAGCAGATGCAAAAGCATCTAGATAATGTGACAAAAACAACATTCAATGCTATTAGTGTAGATGGTGATACATCTACAAATGATACAGTTCTTCTTTTAAGTAATAAAAAAAGTAGTGCATATGATAGTGAAGCATTTGAATTTGCTCTTGAACGTGTTATGAAGAATTTGGCACTTTTAATGGTTAAAGATGGAGAGGGTGCAAAAAAGCTTGTATCATTTAATGTAACAGGTGCGTTAACTGCTGAAGAGGCTGAGATTACTGCAAAAGCTTTAAGTGATTCTCTTCTTGTAAAAACTGCCATATTTGGTGAAGATCCAAATTGGGGAAGAATAGCCTCAACGGTTGGTGCATCAGGTGTTGAGTGCAAAGAAGAGAGTTTGACTATCTCTTTTGATGATATAATTGTTTACCAAAAGGGTGAAATCTTATTTGATTCTGAACAAGAAAATAGAGCTGCAAAAATTATGAAGCGTGATGAATTTGCTGTGAATTGTGATTTGGGTATTGGAAATGGGAGCTTTACAGCTTATGGGTGTGACTTAGGTCATGAGTATGTAAGTATTAACGCAGATTACAGAACTTAAAATATGGGTTAGTTGTGACTAAAATATTTTTAATATTTTTATTAGTCTCTTCTTCCTCATTCGCATATGAATCTGAAGATGAATTAAAAGTTGTTCTTACTGGAAAAATTGCAAAATTTATAACTTGGCAAGGAGATGGTGAAGCTAAATTTGTAATAACAGTCATAAAAAATCCATATAAAAATCTATTTGAGAAAAAGTATAAAAATAAAAAAATTAAAAACAAACCAGTACTTATAAAATATATAGATGATATAAGCGACTTGAGTTTTACAAATATTTTATATATTCCTAAAGTAACTTCAAAAGAGTTGTCCTCGATATTAAAAAAAACCACACAAAAAAATATCTTAACAGTTAGCACTATGAGAGCTTTTGCTCAAAAAGGTGGGGCTGTTCAACTCTTTTTTGTCTCTCAAAAGGGTAGATTGAAAATAAATTTAGATGTTATAAAAAAAGAAAATTTTAAAGTAAAGTCATCTTTTATTAGAATCTCAGAAGTTGTTAAAGGTATGGTATATTGAAAATAATTACAACCATAAAAACTCATTGTAACAAATCTTTAAACTATGTATGTAAAAGGTTAATTATAACTACTATTTTACTATTGAATACTATTCATAGTAGTGATGATATATATGAATCTAGTTTAGAAGATTTACTTAATATGGAAATAGAGTTAAAAGCAAATGTTGGTTCGCGTAGCGGGTCAATAGATCTCCACGATGCACGTTCTCCTACTGATGTAATTACAAGTGAGCAGATTGAACACTCTGGGTTGACCTCATTGACAGATTTTTTAAGATATTCAGTAGCTGGTTTTAACGCTCCTGAGACTTCAATAGCCGATGGAAGTGATCATGTTAGGGCTTTTACTTTTAGAGGAATGTCACCAGATCAAACTTTAATTTTGATTAATGGAAAAAGAGTTCATACTTCTGCACTTTTACATGTAAATGGAACAATTGGTCGTGGCTCAAGTGGTGTAGACCTAGATACTATCGCTTTAAAATCAATTGATAAAATTGAGATACTTCGAGATGGAGCCGCCGCTCAGTATGGTTCAGATGCTATATCTGGTGTTATAAACATTATTTTAAAGGGAATGGGTCATAAAAATAGTATTAGCATTCATACAGGACAGAGAAAAAAGGGAGATGGTGAACAACTTTTTACAGACGCATTTATTAGTCTGCCTTTAAAATATGATGGTTTTGTAAATGTTACTCTTGCAGCAAAAGGACAAAATGCAACTGATCGTTCAGGGTTAGATAAAAGAGTAAGTCCAGCAACTTCAACAACAGATGTTGGAATTGCTGATGCTAATAGTTATAATGCAGTATTCAATATGGAATTGCCACAAAAGAATGACACAATTTTTTATGCTTATGGATTATTGAACCATAGAGATAGTAAAGCAAACGCATTTTTTAGACCAAAAGATGATAATGAAAATAGTGAGTTACTCTATAGAGATGGTTTTTTACCTAGTATTAATGCAAAAATAGATGATTACTCCTTTTCTGTTGGTATGCAGGGTGAATTTAGTGGCATATTTTATGATTTGAGTAATGTTTATGGTAAAAATAGTTTAAATTTAAATGTAGAAAATAGTATGAACTATACATTAGGAGCCTCATCTCCTACATCATTTGATAATGGTACTTTAGAGGTTTCTCAAAATACTATAAATTTAGATTTGAAAAAAAAGTTTAATAATATAGATACTGCAGTTGGAACAGAATATAGGTATGAGGACTACGAGATTGAACAAGGGGATGTAAACTCATATATAGGTAGTGCTTCTCAGGGTTTTGCAGGTTATAGACCTGAAAATACTGTATATAGCTCACGCAGTAGTTATGCATTATATTTTGATACTACATATCACATGAATGAAAGATTGTTTTTAGAAGGCGCTGCCAGGTATGAGGACTATTCAGACTTTGGAACAACGTCTAATTTTAAAGTAGCATTTGGATACAAAATATTACAAGAACTTCTTTTTAGGGCTACAACAAGTACAGGCTTTAGAGCGCCATCCTTGTCACAATCGTGTTACTCTCAAACTTCATCTTTTGTTGACACAACTACAGGAGAATTATCAACTCAGGGTACATTTAAACCAAGCCATGAAGCATCCCTCTCTTTTGGTGCAAAAGAGCTGATGCCAGAAGAATCAAGACACTTTTCAGTAGGAACTGTTTATCAGCCAACAAAAAATTTATCCTTTATGGTAGATTACTTTTTAACTAAAGTTGATGATAGGATAACTCTTTCAGAAGAGCTTGGAGCAAAGACACAAGAGCAGATAGATATATTTGCTCTAAATAACATTAGTAAAATTAGATTTTTTACTAATGCAATTAATACAAAAACAGCTGGTGTTGATATTAAGTTCAACTATAAGTGTAAATTTAATACCAATTCTAATTTAGAATTTTCTGCTTGGTTTAATTATAGTAAAAATGATATTTTAGGTTTTAATAGGACAAAAGAGTATAAAACAGTTCTACCTGAACAGCTAGATAGAATAGAAAATGGACAACCAAAGACATCACTTAAGTTATTGAGCAGATATAAATATGACGATTTTGATTTTGTATTAAATCTAAATAGGTTTGGTTCATATCAGCAGGCAATAAATAATTTAGCATATACTTTTAATGCAGAGTGGATAACTGATTTAGATATCTCATATAAATTTTCAAATGGTTTTAATTTAGCTATTGGGGGATTAAATATCTTTAATTCTATCCCAAATAAATGGAATGGTTTATCTGGTACATTTTATGGAGCTGATGGTATTAAGCCATACTCAAGATACTCTCCTTTTGGTTATAGTGGAGCCTATTATTATGTAAGAGCAACGGTAGAATTTTGAAATCTATACGTACTAAGTTAGTCTTTCTACTTAGTCTTAGTGCAGCTATTGCTCTTTTACTCTCTTCTGTTACTATCTCTATCTATAATTATTATGAAAAAAAAAGAGAGAATATTCGAACACTATATGAGCTTACTCTTGTAATTACAGAAAACTTAATTGCTCCAGTAGAATTTTATGATGAGAGTACTAGTAAAGTAATATTAAAAACTCTTCAGTCAGATAGTGACATAAAAGGTGCTTTTGTTTTTAACTCTAAAAATACAATGTTATCTTCATATATTAAAGATATAAATAATTCAAAAAAACTTCGAGAAATAACTTATGAAATATATAAGTTTAATGATATTAAAGACTCTTTTAAATATATATATCTTGATTATGTAGTTATCAATCATCCAATACTATCAGATGGTGAATATTTAGGTTCACTATTAATTATATCTGGTACTGATAGTTTAGATGAAATGGTTATTAATGGTCTACTTTTACAAGTTTTAGTATCTATAATTACGTTGATTATTATAATTTTATTAGCAATAAGAATGCAGAGAATATTTACTGTACCTATTCTAGAGTTAAAAAATGTAATGCAAGAAGTTACAAATAAACATAATTATGACATCTTAATAAAGTTAAATAGTAGTGATGAGTTTAAGACACTAAGCGATGGGCTTAACTCTATGCTTGAGACTATAAGAGAGAGAACAAAACAGATTCAGACTCTATTAGATCATGCCGATCAGGGTTTTTTGTCATTTTCTAAAGATTTAATGGTACATAATCAATACTCCAAAGAGTGTATGAATATTTTTTCTAAAAAAATTGGAAATATTAAAATAACAGATCTTTTATTTGATGGTGATGATTCTAATAAAGAGTTTTTTGAACAAACTTTAATTGATCTATTTGAAGATGATGAAGAGACATCAAACCTGATTATCTCTTTGCTTCCAAAAGAGTTTTATGTTAACAATAAATATATTGATGTGCAGTACAAACAGTTGGATTCAGATAGATTTATGCTTATTTTAACAGATGCCACAGAACAAAAAAGATTAGAAAAGGAGTTAGATTCTGACAAAAGTATTCTAAGAATGGTTGTTACTTCTGTTAGAGAAAAAGATGATCTATTTGAACTTTTAGAAAATTATGAAAGTTTCATCAAAAACGTTAAAGATAATGTTAGTCCTGTATTGATTGCAAGAGATAATATAGCAAAACTGTATATTGATGTTCATACATATAAGGGACTATTTTTGCAAAAAGACTTTATAAATATACCAAAAGGTCTTCATATTCTTGAAACAAAATTGTCAGAAATGTTAAATGATATTTCTCAAGAAAATAGAAAATTATTAGAGTTATTAGATAGAGTAAAATTTAGTAAATGGCTCGAAAATGATAAAAATATTTTAATAAAGGCAATTGGAGAAGATTTTTTTGATGATAAAGGTAATATTATTGTAAAAAACTCTAATTTTGACAATCTTGAAAATAGAGTAAAAGAGTTACTTAAAACATCTACTAATACTCTATTGGATGAAGAGGTAATAAATTCGTTAAAAATGTGTAGATATAAGAGTTTATTTAAGCAATTAGAACAATATAGTAAACTTGTTGAACGTCTTTCTATAACATTGCATAAAAGAGTTAACCCACTTGTAATAGAAGGGGATGATACTATCTATACTTCAAAGGAGTTAACACCTTTTATTGAGTCATTAATACATATCTTTAGAAATAGTGTTGATCATGGTATAGATAGTGCTGAGGAGAGAATATATTTAAAGAAACCTGAATATGCGACTATCTCTTGTAATATGTCAAGAGTCGATAATAATATAGTAATTGAAATATCAGATGATGGTGCAGGAATTGATATTCAGTATTTGAAGAAAAAAGCAAAAGAAAAAAATATTTTTGCAGATGTTGAACTTAATAAAATGAGTGAAGAGGAAATAATGAATATAATTTTTAATGACTATTTTTCAACATCTGAAACTATAACAACCATTTCTGGGCGCGGTATTGGACTTAGTTCATTAAAATATGAAGTTAATAATCTTGGTGGCAAAATAAAAATTTCTACAAAAGTAAATATTGGTACAACATTTACAATAACTATTCCAAAGAGTGAATATGTTATATAAAAATTGTGAAGATACACTTTTATCACCATTAATAGAAAGAGCTAAATCATTTTTTATTGAAGACATTGGTATTGATGTTGTAGAAGAAAAAAATGAAAAGTGTCAAAATGAGATTTTGTTTTTTTACCATACATCGATAATAGCTCTGTCTGGTGGTATAGTGGGCTACTTTTTAATGAGTTATGAAAAATTAATTTTAGAAAAAACTGCGGATTCTTTTGTGTATGGTGGTGTAGATGAAGATGAAAAAGAGGAGATTATAGAAAGTCTTGCTGATGAAGTTACAAATATTATTTTAGGTAATGTACTTGGTAGTTTTACAATTAATGGAGTGGATACGAATACAACTCCACCTATTCAAGTAGCAGGTATTAGTGAGATTTTAATATTTTCAAAAAAGGAGACTATCTCTTTAAACATAAACACAAGTTATGGTAAAGTACTACTAGCATTTTCAGCAGATGAAATAATTTTCTAATGGAATATTGAATGAATAACGATACAAATATTAAGATATTGGTGGTAGATGATTCTTTAATAATGAGAAGAAATATAAGAAAAATATTTAAAGAGTTAGGGCACATAGTTGTTGGTGAAGCTACTACTGGAAAAGATGCCATAGAAATGTATAAAGAGTATAGGCCTGATGTAATAACAATGGATATTACTATGCCAGACATGAATGGTATAGAAGCTGTTGAACTAATAAAAGATTTTTCACCTGATGTTAAGGTAATTATGATGACAGCGCATGGGCAAGAAGATATGGTTATTCAAGCTATTAAAGCAGGTGCTAAAGCTTACATTTTAAAACCAGTTACCGCTATTAAAATAGTTAGTTCTATAGATAAATTATTTAATTTAAAAAACGTAGAAGAAAAAACAGAAGAGTATAAAGATATAGTTGATGACTTTAGTATGTGATAGAGAAAAGAGTTAGTTTATCTCTTTACTCTCTTTTTTCCTTTGAATGACATCAACAATCTTTGAAACCATCATATCGGATGTTACATTGAGTGATGTTCTAGACATATCTAATATTCTATCAACTGCTACAATTAAAGCAATGTACTCAACAGGTAAAGACAGTTGATTTAAAATAATTACCATCATCACAAGTGATGCACTAGGCAGTGCAGCAACTCCAATACTTAGTGCAACAACAGTGATTCCCATCATCAATTGGTCACTAAAACTCAAAATGACTCCACTCAAATTTGCAATGTAAAGTACGGCAATACTTAAGTATGCTGCTGTTCCATCCATAGAAACAGTAGCACCAAGTGGTAATACAAAACCAGCAGTCTTAGAACTAATGCCACCTTTTGTCTCAGCAACTTCAAGACTAACTGGAAGAGTAGCCGCACTTGAAGCTGTAGAAAATGCCATTAATGGCACCTCTTTAATCTTTTTTAAATAACTATATGGATTTATACGTGCAAAAGCGCTCATAAGAATAGGTAGTGTAAAAAATGCATGAATCAAAATTACTCCAATTACAAGTAATACATATTGCCACAATCCAAATATAGCATCAACGCCTTGAAAAGCTACTACATAAGATATTAAACTAAATACCCCAATTGGCGTAAGTTTAATTACCCACTCTGCCATTTTAAGCATATTACTATTTACTGCACCAAAAAAGATAAGTAGACTGTTTTTGTGATGTGATTGAAGTGAAAAAGAGGCAAGAGCAAAAAGTGTACTAAAGACAATGATAGGCATCATAGAACCTTCGCTCATAGAAGAGAAGATGTTTGATGGTATAAAACTAAGTAGCATGTCAGAAAATGAAAATTGAGCAACTGTATTAGCTTTCTCATATGTTAATCCAACACTTTTGGTAACTTCGCCTATATTAAAAACATTCATCGAACCAATTGCAAGAATGACAGATAGTGCAGTAGTTAAAAGGTAAAGTCCTATAGTTCTTAAACCAATTTGCTTTAAGTGTTCAGCAGAGCCAAGACCAGCAATAGCAAGATAGATACTACTAAAGACTAAAGGTATAACTAACATTTTTAAAAGTGAAACAAAAATTTGTCCAATGACTTGTTGTTGTATTGCAATCTGAGGTAGATATAGACCAAATATTAGACCAACTACTATGCCATAAAGTACAAAGGCATTAAATGATTTCATTAATTTTTATCAAACTTTTTAGAAAAATTACTTGAAGTACCTATAAAAATTGAACTTGCGATAACAAGAATAGAAAAAATTCCAATAATTACAAAAATTGTTATTTCAGATGACATGTAAATCCTTTAATTTAAGATTTGAATTTTATCATAACTTTGGCAAGCTCCATTTGTATTTGTAAGATAAAAGGCGCAGAGTTATTGAAAATAGTGCTACACCGCCAAGAGTTGCTGAGTTTAAAATAGAAAAAGTATCAAGTAGATAAAGTAGAGCACTACTTAAGAGTGCAATAGAACCATAAAAGTCACTTATTAAAATTGCCGGTACTTCATTAATCATTACATCACGTATAACTCCACCACCAATGGCAGTTAAAAAGCCTACAATTAAAACACCAAAGAAGTTAAAATCTGCTTCTATACCAAGTAGTGCACCTGCTAAACTAAATGCGACAAGCCCAATAGTATCGCTTAGAACAAAAAGTTTTGAGTCTTCAAGTTTCTCTTTTGTTTGTAAGTTTACTAAAACAACAGTAGTTAGAGTTATAACAATTGTCAAAGAGGGGTAGGTGTGTGTAAAAGCAAAAGGTGTACGATCAATTAATATGTCGCGAACAATACCACCACCTATAGCTGTAAGAAATGAAGCTATTAAGATTCCAAGCAGATCTAAATTATTTTTAAGAGCAACTAAAAATCCACTAATGGCAAAAGCTATAATCCCTATTATGTCAGCTACAAAAAATAAATCCATTATTACTTGTAGCTATTTTTAAACTCAACATATCTCGAAGCAGAAGCATAAAGTTCTTTAATCTCCTCATCATTAAGAGTACGTACAACTTTAGCAGGACTTCCCATTATAAGTGAGCGTGGTGGAAATTTTTTATTTTTTGTAACTAGTGAACCAGCACCTACAATAGATTCTTTTCCAATGACAGCGCCATCTAAAATCGTTGTTGACATTCCAATTAAACAAGCATCTTCTATTGTACAACCGTGCAACATAACACGGTGACCAACTGTTACATCATTGCCTATAACTGTAGGGTTACCATCGCTTCTATCTGCTTTTTTGTAGTGTGTAATGTGTACCATGCTCAAATCTTGTATATTTGTTCTATCCCCAATTGTTATATAGTGAACATCTCCTCTAACCACACAACCAAACCAAATTGAGCAATCTTCACCAATTGTAACTTCACCAATTAAATCAGCACTAGGTGCGACCCAACTATTTTTTCCCAAATTTGGTGAGTACTCTTGATAGTCCATAATCATTTTTTCAAATCTTTTTTCCTCTTTTTTCTGTATGTGAGTGCTAATTTTTCCATATTCTCTTGAGAATCATTTGTCTTTTTGTCATTTTTAACTTTTACATAACTTCCATCGTTTTGAAGCTCATGACTTAGTGTATTGTCTTCTAATTGCATACGCATAAATTGCAATATTTTTTCATCTTCTATTGGTGTTAAAAGTTCAACTCTACGAGATAGATTTCTAGTCATCCAATCAGCACTGGAGATGAAAAGATTAGGCGTTGAATTTTTAAAATAAAATAGCCTTGCATGTTCTAAATATTTTCCGATAATTGAAATAACACGAATATTCTCACTAACACCTTTTACTCCAGGGCGAAGACTACAGATACCTCTAACAATAAGTTCAATTTTAACTCCAGCCATAGAAGCACTGTAAAGAGCTCTAATAACATCTTCATCAATCAAGGCATTCATCTTAGCGATAATATGACCATCTTCTTTCATTTGAGTTTCATGTTTAATTAGACTTAAAAGTTTCTGTTTTACTTGAGTAGGTGCCATGAATAGAGTGTCTAGTTTACCCTTTTCAAAAAAGCCAGTTAAGATATGAAAAAATTTCATTATGTCATTTGTTACACTCTTTTTTGATGTTAAGTAGCTAACATCTGTATAGACTTTTGATGTACTAGGGTTATAGTTACCAGTAGCAAGATGGGCATAATGTTTTAATCCATCTTTGTATCTTTTTACAATTAATGTAGCTTTTGCATGAACTTTAAACCCACTAATTCCATAGATAACATGTGCACCAGCATTCTCTAACGCTTTAGCCCATATAAGATTATTCTCTTCATCAAATCTAGCTTTTAGCTCAACCATTGCAGTTACCTGTTTACCAGATTCTGCTGCATTTATAAGTGCTTTTACAATTGGTGAGTCACTTCCAACACGGTAAAGCGTCATACGAATTGAGAGAACATCAGGATCTTCAGATGCACTTTTTATAAACTGAACAACTGGATCAAAACTCTCATATGGATGAAAAAGTATTAAGTCTTTTTTATCTAAAATTGTCAAAATATTTTTATCTAGATTAAGTGGTGGTAAAATTTGTGGTTGGTAAGATGGACGCACTAGATGAGCATAACGTTTATTTGAAACTATTTGCCATAACGAACCTAGGTTTAGTGGAGTACTTAAGTAATAGATATTATTTTCATGAACATGTATGTGGCGATTTAAAAATTCAATAAGTTCTACTGGTGCTTTTGAATCTACCTCTAGACGTATAATTGTTCCTTTTCGTCTAAGTTTTAGTCCCTCTTGTAAAATTTGCATGAAATCATCAGCTTCTTCTTCTTCAATTGAGAAGTCAGCGTTTCTTGTTACTCTAAAACTACTGTACTCTAAAAGCTCAAATCCCATGAAGAGTTCATGTGCATGTTCAGCAACAATACTCTCTACAGTTACGAAAACACCAGCTTCAATCTCAATAAATCTGCTTAGTACTCTTGGAATCCTTACAAGTCCAAAGTGTGTACTTTTCTCATCATCTTGAGATTTTAGTTTCAAGACAAGACCAAAACTAAGGTTGTTTAGATGAGGAAATGGATGTGTTGAGTCAACGGCAATTGGAACTACTACAGGGTAGATGTGAGTTTTAAAATAGCTTGTAGCCTTCTGTTTCAGGTCATCATTTAATTTTTCATAATTTGTAATGTATACCTGTTCATTTTCAAGGTTTGAAATGATTTGATTGAAAGTACTCTCTAGTATTTTTTGTTCATTATGAAGATAACCACTTATGCTTTTCAACTGTTCAAGTGGTGTTAAATGGTCAGCCCCAGTTACAATTATTCTAGCAGTAAAAAGTTTTTGTAGTCCTGCCACTCTTATCATATAAAATTCATCTAAGTTTGTACCATAAATTGCTAAGAATTTTAGACGCTCTAAAAGTGGAAGTTTTGTGTCTTGTGCTTGCTGTAGTACACGAGTGTTAAATTTTAACCAAGAGAGTTCTCTATTAATATATAGTTCTGGATCTTTTAAATTCATCTATTATAACCTTCTGATTTTTTCAATTTCATCACGTAATCTTGCAGCCTCTTCAAAGTCGAGCTTTTTAGCAGCTTCATGCATCTTTTTTGTCATCTCTTTAGTTAGCGCTTGACGTTCAGACTTTGGCATTTTATCCATTTTCGCGCGTTTCATTTTCGCATAAAGTTCACCATCATCATCGACTTTTAAATCTTTATCTAGACTTCTTGAAGCTGAAGTTGGTGTAATATTATGCTCTTTATTATGCTCTTGCTGTTTTTTACGCCTATATGAACTGACATCAAGTGCACGTTGCATTGATTTTGTGATTTTATCAGCGTAAAGTATAACACGTCCGTTAACATTTCTAGAAGCCCTACCCATTGTTTGTATCAATGAGGTTTCAGAACGTAAAAATCCCTCTTTATCTGCATCTAAAATTGCGACAAGCCCAACTTCAGGGAGGTCTAGACCCTCACGAAGTAAATTAATTCCAATTAATACATCAAAATTTCCAAGACGCAATCCACGAATTATCTGATTTCTCTCAATCGCATCAATTTCAGAGTGTAGATATTGTACCTTTACACCTAAGTCACTGTAGTGTGTTGTTAGTGCTTCAGACATCTTTTTTGTAAGTGTTGTGATTAAAACACGTTCATTTTGAGCTACAGCATTTATGATTTCATCATGTAAATCTTCTACTTGATTTGAAATAGGACGAATTTGAGGTTCTGGATCAACTAATCCTGTTGGACGGATAATGAGTTCTGCACTATTAGTTGAGAGTTCAAGTTCGGTAGCTGATGGTGTAGCTGAGACAAAAAGGTAACGGTTTGCTTTATTGATGTACTCATCATATTGAAGGGGGCGATTATCTAGGGCACTTGGAAGTCTAAAACCATAATCTACTAAAACATCTTTACGACTTCTGTCTCCTGCATACATGCCACGAAACTGTGGCAAACTAACATGTGACTCATCTACAATTACTAGATAATCTTTATGTTGCTGCTCCATGTAGTCAAGAAGAGTATATGGAGCTTCACCGGGTTTTTTACCACTTAAATGCCTTGCATAGTTTTCTACACCTTTACACATACCAGTAGTCTCTAGCATTTCTAAATCAAACTCTGTACGCTGTTTAAGTCTTTGATGCTCTACTAAACGATCCTCTTTTGAGTAGTATTCAAGCCTCTCTCCTAGCTCTTTTTCAATAGCTTGTGTTGCTCGAACTAGTTTCTCTTTTTGTACAACAAACTGACTCGCTGCAAAGATTGTAGTTTTATTAAAACTTTCTGTTTTTTTGTTACTTAAGACATCAAAACTATAAATTGATTCAACTTCATCGCCAAAAAATTCAATTCTAACCGCTTCTTCTTCACTATATGCTGGGTAAATATCTACAACATCACCATTTACACGAAAATCGCCTCTGTCAAAATAGTTATCATTCCTCTTGTAACCCATCTCCACAAGTCGCAAAAGCATGGCACGCTGATTTATATCGCCACCAACTTCTAGAATTTGAACCATTGTTCTATACTCATCTGGATCACCCAAACCATAGTTTGCTGAAACTGAAGCTACAACTATTACATCATCATATGTTAAGAGTGAAGCTGTAGAACTAAGTCTCATACGTTCAAGTTCATCATTTATAGAGCTATCTTTTTCAATAAAAAGGTCTTGACGAGGAATGTAGGCTTCAGGTTGGTAGTAGTCATAATAACTTATGAAGTATTCAACATGATTTTTAGGAAAAAAGCTTTTAAATTCACTATAAAGTTGAGCAGCGAGTGTTTTATTATGAGTCATAATAATAGTTGGAAGTTGAGTCTTTTCGATAATTTTCGCCATAGTATATGTTTTGCCACTACCTGTAACACCAATAAGAGATTGGTAACGATTACCATTCATGACCCCAGCAGATAGCTTCTCAATGGCTTGCGGTTGATCTCCTGCTGGTGAATATTTAGAAACAACTTCAAATCTAGCCACACAAAGCCTTTTACTAGGAAAATATTGGTAGAATTATACCATTAGACTTCTTGTAGAACTAAAACAAGTGTTGTTTTAGTTCTACAAGAAGTCTATTATAATTAAGGATTAAGAATGTCAGAAAATATGACACTAACACAAAAACTTGGAAGTAAGATAGATGGTATTGTATCTCAGATAAATGAGTCAAAATCAGAAACAGAAAAGCTACGTACAGAGCTTACAACAGCAAAAGCAGCCTCAGAAGCTAAAGATGCGAGAATTGAAAAGTTAGAAGAGGAGATGTCAATGAAAGATATGGAATTAGAAGACATCATTAAAAAAATAGAGAGTATATTGCCAGAATCGGTATAGATAAATGTCTAAAACAAAAAAGGTAACTCTAAAAATTGGTGGAAGTGAGTTTAACATAAGTTTGGATGCAGAATTTGCAGATTCACTTAGTGACGAACTTTCAAAATTTTCTGAAAAAAATAACGATGTTAAAACATTGCTTCACGCATACATCCAAAAGAGCCATGAACATTACATAATGGAACAAGAGCTTGAAGAGTTAATTAAAAAAATCATATAAAACTTATTACAATTCAGTTAAATATAATATTTTTTAATTTACAATACCCCTTCAAAATTATAAATAAGTATAAAAACTTATTATATAAACGCAAAAAAGGGGAAAGTATGCGTAGAAGTGGTTTTACAATGATAGAGTTAATTTTTGTTATTGTTATTTTGGGGATTTTAGCATCGGTAGCAATACCGAAGTTGGCGGCTACTAGGGATGACGCTAAAATATCAGCAGCAGCTACATCAATTGGAAATGCTGTTTCAGAAGTTAGTTCATATTATACGGCTAAAGGAACATTCGCTATGCCAAACTATGCTGAAATGTCAAATTCATTAGCTGAAGCTGATTGGTTATATGATAGTACAAATAGCGATGAGAATTTGACAATTATTCATTATCGTACAAATGGTAATAACTGTATTGGATTATTTATTGCTGGATCGGATGTTAATATTTCTCATGATAGTAATAGTAATATGAATGAAGCAGCTGATAGCACAACAGACACTTTATGTACAAATTTAAGAAAATTGGTTATTGAAAGAAATAATTCTATTGGTGGAAGTGGCGTAACTTACTAAAAAATGTTAAATACTAAACCTGCATTTACAATGATAGAACTTATTTTTGTAATTGTAGTACTTGGAATTTTGGCATCTATTGCCGTTCCAAAATTTGCAGCAACTCGTGACGATGCTATAGTTTCAAGAGCTAGAGCGCAAGTTTCTGCAATTCGTTCTGCTATTATGACTGAACATCAACGAGGAATTTTACAGGGTCAATCAAGTTGGCCTCCTCTCATTGATGATGCACATGAAGTAGTTGGTGAAGAGTTATTTGATGGGAATAGTTCTAATAAGCTTTTAAACTATCCTATCTATTCAAAAAATTCACAAGGTGGATGGATGAAGTTACGAGATAATGATTACCAGTTTTACGTTACATCAACTAATTTAGTAGATTTTAATTATTCTACTGTAGATATGACTTTTGATTGTGATCATACAGATGCAAACTGCAAATTATTGACTGAATAGACTTGTACTACTACGAAGTTGCGCTTAGCAATTACCCATTAGAGCCACTAACTTACAAAAGTGAGAACAAACTAAATGTCTATATTCAAGTAGAGGTTAAACTACGCAATAGAAAAGAGATAGGTACTGTTTTAAAAGAGGTAGAAGAGCCTAGTTTTAAGTGTATTGAGGTTCAAGAAGTCTTACCATTTACTCTAAATAAAGAGACGGTTTCTATCGCTAACTTTATGGCTCAATACTACTTTTGTTCTATTGGTGAGGCTCTTGCTCAATTTGTTCCAGCTAATGTGGATTCTACAGATGTTTCAGTTAGTAATCTCAGTACTAAAATTAAGCTCTCAGAAAAACAACAAGAAGCATATGAATTTTGTTCTAAGCGTTCGGTATCGCTAATATTTGGTGACACTGGAAGTGGGAAAACAGAAATTTATATGAAGCTTTTTGAGAAGATGTTAAGTGAGGGTAAGCGTTCAATTTTTTTAGTTCCTGAAATTTCTTTAACACCACAGATGCAAAAAAGGTTAGAGGCTCATTTTGGTGAGCATGTTGCTCTTTGGCACTCTAAAATTACAAAAAAGAAGAAAGAAAAGATATTAGATAGAATTAGAAGCGGTGAGATATTTATTGTGGCAGGTCCACGTTCAGCTCTATTTTTACCAATTGAAAACCTTGGTTTGATTGTTGTAGATGAAGAGCATGATGATAGCTATAAAGCAGGTTCACGCCCACGTTATCATGCACGAGACATGGCACTTTTAATTGGTGCAAAGCAAAATGTAAAAGTTGTATTAGGTAGTGCAACACCATCACTTAGTAGTTATGTAAAGTTTGATACTTTTCGTCTTCGTGGTGGTTTTTATAGTTCTGCGAGGCAATTTACTTTTCACAACTCAACAGATTCTATAACACCAGCAATAGAAGATACAATTGAAAGTGTAGTTAAAGATAAAAAGCAGGCTTTAGTTTTTTTACCAACTCGTGCAAATTTTAAGTATTTACATTGTGATGATTGCGGGCATACACATAGTTGTGTTTTCTGTTCAGTTGGAATGAGTTTGCATCGACATTCTAATTGTGTTCGCTGTCACTACTGTGGTTATACTGAGCCTATTCCACATATTTGCTCAAAATGTGGTTCACAAACTTTAAAAACATCACGCCTTGGAACAGCTGAAGTAGTGCGGTATTTTCAAGAACAAAAGCCACATATTCGTACTGCTCAATTCGATAAAGACACTATCACAACACAAAAGAAACTTGTAACGTTACTTGATACGTTTAATAAAGGTGAGATTGACCTTTTAGTTGGTACTCAGATGCTCTCTAAAGGGCATGATTACCATGATATTTCTCTTTCAGTAATTTTAGGAATTGATAATATCTTAGGAATGGCAGACTATAGATCAAGAGAACGCGCTCTATCATTGGTCGTACAAATTGCAGGAAGAAGTGGACGAAGTGCTGATTCAAATGTAATTGTTCAAACTTCAAATAGTGAATTTTTTGCTGCTTACTTAGATGATTATGAGCTATTTTTAAAAGATGAATTAGAATTTAGAAAAGAGTTATATCCGCCATATAAACATTTTGCTAGAATCCTTTTTGCTCATATAAAGGTTGAGAGTGCAAGAGGTGATATGGAGCAGATGCTTCAAAATCTAAATAATTTTAAAGATGTTGAAGTAGTTGGTGCTGGTGTTGCTGCGATTGAGCGAATTGCAAATAAGAGCCGTTTTTATATACTTTTACGAGCTAGCAAAAGAACAAAATTACTTAATGCAATTAGTTTAACAAAAACATCTTTAGCTGAAGTAGATATTGACCCTATTGATTTTGTTTAGGGTACAATCACACTTATGAAAGATAGATATAAAACTAAACAGATAAATGTTGGTGGCGTACTCGTAGGTGGTGATGCTCCTATTAGTACACAATCTATGACGTACTCAAAAACTGCTGATGTTGCCTCTACAGTTGAGCAGATTAATAGGCTTCATTTTGCAGGGTGTGACATTGTGCGTGTTGCAGTTCCTGATTATGAAGATGCAAATGCGCTTAAAGCTATAAAAGAGCAAATTTCATTACCACTTGTAGCAGATATTCATTTTAACTATCGTCTTGCACTCATTGCTGCACAAAGTGTAGATTGTATCCGTATTAATCCTGGTAATATTGGTGAAAAAAGTCGTATAAAAGAGATTGTAAAAGCTTGTACAGATAGTAATATTCCAATTAGGATTGGTGTAAATGCTGGAAGTTTAGAAAAAGAGTTTGAGACTAAGTATGGTCAAAGTGCTAAAGGAATGGTTGAATCTGCTCTTTACAATATAAAGCTTTTAGAAGATGAGGGTTTTACAGACATTAAAGTTTCAATGAAAGCAAGTGATGTGGAACGCACAGTTGATGCTTATAGGTCTCTTCGTCCTTTAGTTGATTACCCTTTTCATTTAGGTGTAACTGAAGCTGGAACTCTTCATCACGCGACTATCAAATCTTCAATTGGGCTTGGTTCACTGCTTCTTGATGGTATTGGCGATACTATGCGTGTTTCAATTACTGGTGAGCTAGAACGTGAGATTGAAGTCGCTCGTGATATTTTAAAAGATAGTGGTCGTTCAAAAGAGGGTTTAAATATAATCTCATGTCCAACTTGTGGACGTATTGAGGCAGATTTAGTTAAAGCTGTTGCTGAGGTTGAACAGCGAACTAAACATATAAAAACTCCGCTTAATGTCTCTGTTATGGGGTGTGCGGTTAATGCAATTGGTGAAGCTAAACATGCTGATGTTGCAATTGCATATGGTAGTGGTAATGGCTTAATTATGGTTGCTGGTGAGGTTGTAGCAAAGTTAGATGAAGAAAACTTAGTAGATAGATTCGTAGAAGAGGTAGAAAAAGCAGCAAAATGACAGAACAACAATTATATAATTTAGCGATAGAGCGCGCGATTTTAAGTTCAGTATTTTTTGAACCATCACAGTTTGAAGATATTACTGCGCGTATAAAAGTAGGTGATTTTTACCTAGGGGCACATCAAGATATTTATGAGACTATGATTGAGTTGCATCAAAAAGAGCAACCAATAGATGAAGAGTTTGTAAAAAATTCCTTGATGCGAAAAAAGCGCTTTGATGAAGCTGCATTTATTGAGATACTCTCAGCAAATCCAATAAGCAATACTAACGCCTACTTGCAAGAGATAAAAGACAAGTCCTTAAAGAGAAATTTACTTACTCTTACGACTGATATTAAACGTGTAACAGTTGAAGAGGAACTCCCAAGTTCTGATGTTATAGATTTAGTAGAAAGAAGATTATACGAAATTACGCAAGATAACGTCCAGAGTGATTTTAGAGCAGCAGACGAAGTTGCATATTCAACTCTAGATTACATTAATAGAATGAAAGCACTTGGAAATAAGATTCTAGTTGGAGTTGACACAGGTTTTAAAGATCTAAATAAGATGACTACTGGTTTTGGTGATGGAGATTTAATCATTATTGCCGCGCGTCCTGCTATGGGAAAAACATCATTTGCATTAAATATAGTATTAAATCTTATTAATCAAAACAAAGGTGTTGCATTCTTTTCTCTTGAAATGCCAGCTGAGCAGTTGATGTTAAGACTACTTAGTATGCATACTTCAATTCCAATGCAAAAACTTAGAATTGGTGATATGAATGATGATGAATGGAGTAGGTTAAATGGTTCATTTGACTCTATTTCAAAACAACCACTTTTTATTGATGATGATAGTACATTGAATATTAACCAGCTTCGTTCAAAACTTCGTAAACTAAAAACCAAGCATCCTGAAGTTAGTTTGGCAGTAATAGATTATATGCAGATTATGAGTAGTGCAGGAACTCGTGATCGTCACATTGAAGTTAGTGAAATTAGTCGTGGTATGAAGGTATTAGCTCGTGAACTTAAGATGCCAATCGTTGCACTTTCTCAGCTTAACCGTGGGCTAGAGAGTCGTAATGATAAGCGACCTATGCTTAGTGATATTCGTGAATCTGGTTCTATTGAACAAGATGCGGACATTATTATGTTTGTTTATCGTGATGATGTCTACCTCTATAAAGAGGAAAAAGAGCGCGAAAAGGCTGCTAAGAAAGATGGTAAAGAGTTTAGCTCTAGTTATGTTGAAAAAGAGAATGAAAAAGCTGAGATTATAATTGGAAAACAGCGTAATGGACCAACTGGTCATGTTAATCTGGTATTTCAAAAACGTTTTACTCGTTTTGTAGATGATACACCAGATCAAATTGAAGTCGTTTATGAAAATACAGATACCTCTTCGGCAAGCATGAATGTCAGCATGCCAGCTATCTAAACCGTCACTTTTTAACTCTAATAAAGAGCGCCTAATAGCTTTAGGTGTTTTCTTTTTTCTATTTCTTTTACATATAACATGGAACTACTATAAATATTTGGATTTTACTAAGTTTGATGACTATATTTGTGATGTTCAAGTTCAAAATCACTATCTTAAAAATGGTCGTTCTATTTTAAAACTGCAAGCTGATGATTTTACATTTTTTACAAAAGCATCTTCAGATTTACGACTACTTCAAGGTAAAGTAATATCTGTGAGAGTTTTCAATTCTAAAGTTACATTTTTAGATTATATGCGTGGATTTTATGCACCGTCTCATCTTTTAGGTCTATATCCTAATGAAATCTCATTGAGAGATAAAATTGTAAATAGTATAGATTCACAGCATAGCAAAAAGCTTTTTAGCTCTTTGTATAAGACACTATTTTTAGCACTTCCTACTTCACCTGAGTTAAGAGAAGTTTTGACTACTTTTTCAATCGCACATTTAGCGGCACTTAGTGGGTTTCACCTTGGACTGCTTGCGTTTATGTTACATCTGATCTTTGTTCTTATATATAAGTTCTTTCAACAAAGATATTTTCCATGGCGCTCACGAAGTAAAGATATTATCTATCTTAGTTTGATTACTCTATCTTTTTATGTAGCATTTACAGATTTTCCACCATCACTTTTGAGAGCATTTACAATGATGTTAGTTGGTTGGTATATGTATGATAGAGGTTTGGAACTACTCTCTTTTGAGAATTTAACACTTACAATATTAATTTTATTTGTGCTATCACCATCTTTAGTTTTTTCAATTGGTTTATGGTTTTCAGTAGCTGGAGTATTCTACATTTTACTTTTTTTAAGACACTTTTCTAATCTTCATAAAGCGTGGCAATTTTTATTTATACATCTTTGGATTTTTATTTTAATGATTCCAGTTGTACATTTTGTATTTCATGAGTTTACATTTTTACAACTACTGTCCCCACTTTTGACAATGCTATTTATACTATTCTATCCGCTTGTATTGCTTTTACACCTAGTAGGTGAGGGTGGTGCATTAGATGTTTTTTTAAATAATTTGTTTGTTTTAAAGTCAGAAATTTATACTATTCATACACCATTATGGTTTTTAGTTTTGTATTTAGTTAGCTCACTATTGGCTGTGAGATATAAGTTAGTGAGTTTTGTAACTTTAGTATTGGCTTTATCTATATTTTATCAGATGTATTAAAAAAGTCACAAACATTTACATTTAAAACATCTGCAATCTTTATTAAATGTTCAATATTAAAGTGTTTATTATTTAGGCAAAGTTCAGCCATGGATATTGTTCCAACAGCTTTATGCCCAATTGCTAATGCAAGTGCAAGTTGAGAAACATTTTTACTCTTTCGTATATTTTTTACATTTAATCCAATTTGTTTATAAATTTCTAACATTTTTTTATCAGAAATATTATTGTTTTTCATTGATATACCTATAGTTAAACTTACCATAAGTGTATATATGTTAGATTTTTATAACAACTAACTATAGTTAGTTGCATGGGAGAACTTATGAAAAAATTATTTTTATTACTGATTTTAGGTATCACATTAAATGCAGAATCTATTTCTTTACAACTTGGATGGAATTTAATCGGTTCATCTTCAAAAATTAATATTTCAAATTTTAGTCAATATGGAATAGATGAGGTTTTTATGTATGTTAATGGAGGTTGGAAAAATTATAAAAAATCTTCAAATATAAATAATATAGGTAGTGCAATTGAAAAGAACAATGGTTTTTGGATTTATTCAACAGCGAATACAACTTTAAATTTTGCATTTAATAATACTTATAGTATAAGTTTAGAATCATTAGCTGGAACATATAAGATACTATCATCTAATTTAACGTCATCACTAATCCAATCTTATTTTTTTAGTGAAAGTGATTTAAGTGGCTCAACTCATACCATGAATAGTAATGGAACATATGCAACAAAGACTTATTACAAAGAAAATTTAATCCAATCAACAAATGGAACTTTTTCAATTTTAGATGGAAAAATTATTTCATATGATAATGCAACAGGTAATGATTCAATTTCAAAACTAATTGTATCTGGAAATATGGTAACGCTATCTAGTAAAAATTCAATTTTTACAGCTACAACAATTTTTCAAAAAATAAATTAGGAGAAATAAATGAAAATTTTAATTTTAATTTTATCAGTATTTAGTATGTTATTTGGTTCGAATACTATTTTATTTGAAAAGTCAGAAATTATACTTAATCAAGATAACCAGAGTGTTGAATACCTATTGTCTGAAGTAGTAAAAGGTAAAAGCAGTAGCTTTACGTTGGAATTTGATTATCAGGCTACTTGTGTTAAAAAAGAGACAGAAAGAAAGGTATGTCAAAATAGTTTGGGTGAAGAGATTGCTTTTACACAAAATGGCATGAACTATAATGCTGATGGGACTGAAAGTATAGCAAATCCATTTGAAAAAAGTGAGAATACATGCGCTGGAACATTGATAACAAAAATCGATACAACATACCCATGCTCAAGTGCAAATTTGTATTTTGTACAAAATTCCTTAAAAGTACGAGATAGAATTAATTTTCAAAGTAACGTAGAAGTTTATGCTCAAAATCAAATTGGATTAAAAAGTCCATCATTTTATCAAAATAGTACAAAAACAAAAAACATTCATGTAAAACTTGACTACACATTTGAAGATGTTGATTCTAAGATTAGCTTAAGTGTAAAAGATAATGATTTAAAGACTACTATATATGAAAAAAGTGCTTATGGAGAACTTTCAACATTTGATGGGTTGATTTTTCAAGGGAAAGGATTCTGTGTTAATAGTTCAATTTCCTCTGGAGAATCAACACCAAATCCATTTGGCAGTGAAAGTTGTGATGAACAAACATACAAAATACCATTAACTTTTAACAATTTTACTTTATCACTCATTAAACCAGTAAGCACTGTTAGCTTTCCTGTAGTTCAAGGTTGGAATTTAAAAGGAATTGAAAGTAGTGTTACAGACTTAAGTACAATATTTAATTCTGAGTGTGTTAGAACAGTTTGGACATACAAAAATGGAGGATGGAAAGCATTCTATCCATCACAAAATGGTAGTAATTTAAATACTTTAGAAAAGTATGACGGATTTTGGATTAATGCAAAACAAGATTGTCAAATAGGAGTACATAGTTTAACAAGTTTGGAATCTAGAGTGCCACCAAATTTTAATTAAAGGAGGCGGGGCGTAATGCCCCGAATGCTAAAAAACTTTTGTGATGATTAACATCAGCAAAAGCGTTATAGTAAGTAACCTTAGCATTTCAACCTCCTAAGTGGTTTTTGGCTGCCATAAAAAAAGGCAAGGGGTAATTAATCCCTTGCCTTAACTTTGACAGCCATTCGACCACTTAGTTTTTAAAGCTACTTACTACGAAATTATATCAAAAATTCTTAGCTTTGTCTATTTTCGATTAAATAGCTTAGCTTTATTCCATAGAGATAAATAATCCATGACAGATATATCCATAAAAAGAAAAATAGTAAAATACTAAATGAGCCATAGAGTGAGCTATATGTTTTGTTATGAAAAACGTAGTAGACAAATATGGTTTTTGCTATGTACCAAACTGTTGAAGTTGCAAATGAGCTAATTAGAGCAGGAGAGTTTTTTGCAAAAACTGATATTTTAAAAGCTACAAAAAATAGTGCCCAAGTAATGAGGTATGGCAAGATATTAATCATATTTACTGCTGAGCTTATACCACTTTTATTTAGCAGACTATTTATTTCAGATGAGAGATAAAAAGAGACTACTAAGGCAATAGGAAGTAGGGTTACTAGTGTCCAGTAGGTACTAAGTGAATCCCAAAAACTTCTCTGTTTTGATCTGTATATTTTATTTACAATGAATTCATAATTTTGAAAAAATAGCATTGAGGCTATTAAGACAGATACGAATCCAACTACTCCTAATTTTCCTGAGTTTTGTAAAAACTGGTCAATATATTCAGAGATTGCCGAGGTATGTGTAGGCATAAGAGAATCAAAAATAATCTCTTTTATTGATTGGTAATAGTCCTCAAAGCTTGGCATATATGTAAAAATACTGAGGACTATTAAAAGTAGGGGGATGATTGTAAAAATCGTATAAAAACTTAAACTTGAAGCATAATAGGTAATTTCATCATCGTAAAGATTCTTTAAAAGGTTTGCAAGATTCTTTACGTGATGTTTCATTCTAGTCCCATCTTATGAGGGTTTAAAATATTGTTAGGGTCAAACGCTTTTTTAATGTCTGTAAATAGAGCCATCTCTTCAGGTGTAAAAGCCATGTTCATATATGGTGCTTTACTTAGTCCAATGCCATGTTCTCCGCTAAGTGTTCCACCCAAATCAATTGTTGCTTGAAATACCTCTTCAATAGCTTTGTATCCAATCTCAACTTGCGCGGGATCTTTTTTATCTACCATTACATTTGTATGAACATTTCCATCACCTGTATGTCCAAAACATGGGATATTAATGTTATATTTATCTGCAATTGCATAAAACTTTTTAAGTAGAGCTGGAAGGGCGCTTCTTGGAACTGTTACATCTTCATTTATTTTTTTGCTTCCATAGATACTAAGGCATTGACTAGCGTTACGTCTTGCAAACCAAAGCTCTGCTGCATGTTTGTCATCTTTTGCTCTAACAAAGTCTGTACATCCATTTTGTTTAAAAGTCTCTTCAATTTTATCAAGTTGGTAATTTAGGTCATCTTCTAGATTTCCATCAACATCTGTAATTAAAATAGCTCCCGCTTCAGTTGGTAAGCCTTTATTGTAAGTCTTTTCAACTGCTTTAATGGTAAGGTTATCTAAAAACTCCATAGCAACTGGTGTTACACCTGCTGCCATAGTTTTATAGACTGCTTCCATTGCTTTTTCTACACTATCAAAAACACCCATTGCTGTTTTAGTAAGCTTTGGTTTAGAGATAAGTTTTAGAGTAATTTCTGTTAAAACAGCTAAAGTTCCCTCACTTGCAATTAATATCCCTGCAATGTTATAACCAGCTACATCTTTAATGGTACGTTTTCCAGCTTTTATAACATCACCATTTGGTCTAACTGCTCTAAGTGCCATTACGTAATCTTTTGTTATTCCATATTTTGCAGCGCGCATTCCACCAGCATTTTCACTAACGTTTCCACCAATTGTAGAGTAGTCTTGGCTTGCTGGATCTGGTGGGTAAAATAGACCAACCTCTTCAACAGCTTTCTGTAAATCCATATTTATAACACCAGGTTGAACAACTGCAACCATATTTTCCATATCTATCTCTAATATTTTTGTCATATGTTTTTCAAAAGCTAAAACAACACCACCCTCTGATGGTAGAGCGCCACCTGTAAAACCACTTCCTGCCCCACGTGAAGTTATGATGATTCTGTTCTCATTGCAATATTTTAAAATATTGCTAACATCAGCTTCAGTGCGAGGAAAAACTACAGCATCAGGTTTAAATCGTTCACGTGTTGCATCATAAGAGTAAGCTATTAAATGTGCATTATCACTATAGATATTATCTTCACCTACAATATCTTTTAAACCTTTTATATGTTCAGGTTTCATTTTAGTTAACTTCTAGTAAAGAGCTGTAATACTCTGTGTAATTAGCTATTTCACTACTTCCAAGGTTAAACCAACCAAGCCAGCTTGTATGAATTTCGCCTATTCTATTATAAAATGGTTTCATCTCTTCATCAGAACTTGAGTTTAAATTTTCACTTTCAATAATATTAAAATTATTACAATCTACTGTATATAGAGCATTTTTAATTTGAAAATATAGAAGTCCAATTGTATTTACTTGGCAAAACATGTTAAATGCATCTTTTGTAGGAGTTCCTTGTGCTACTGTTGATAGGTTAGATGCAAATAGGTCAGGGTGAACCCACTCTCTATTTTTGTTATTTTTTATTTTTTGAAAATTCTCGCTATTATTGGAGATAATCATAGCTCTATGGTAACCATAACCAAGTATTAGTTTGTCTCCAATTACAGCACTTTTTTGACCATAAGGCAAAGACTTTTGTGCTGTTGGTATATATGGCTCTAATGTAAGCTCAAGTTCATTTGAAGAATTTTTACTTATTACTGTAGCTTTTGCAATAATTGCACTCTGTTTATTTTCAAAAGTGTGTATAATCACGCCACTCATTCCAATTTTTGCCTCTTTTGATATAGCTTTTGCATTATTTGCATTAATATTATCAATTGTGGTCTGAATATTGCTTGTAACTTGAGCAAAAGCTGATGCGCCAAAGATGCTTATGAGTAAAAGGGTTCGTTTTAACACGTTTATTCCTTATTTGAATATGGCGATGATTATACTATTAAAAGGGTTGAAGTGCGATTAATTTTGGTTGTTTTATTTAGCGTGGTATCTTTACTTGCGTCATCATTGCAAACATTGAATTGGCAAAATGGTGAAACATTTTTAACATTTTTAGAATCCAATGAGTTAAATTCTTCAATATATTATGAAGCTCATAAAGATGAACAGCAACTTTCAGAAGAGATAAGAGCTGGTGTTAGATTTCATATCTTAAAAGATGATAATGGAAAAATAGAGCAAGTTCTTATTCCTATTGGTGATGAAATTCAACTTCATATTAAAAAAGAGAAAGATGGTTATTCACTCTCTACTGTAGGATTATCATACCAAGTAAAGCAAGAGACTCTATATTTAGAGATTAAAAATTCAATTTATCAGGATATTCTTGATGAAACAGATAACATCGCATTAGCACAAGAGTTTATGGGGGCATTTAAAAATAGTCTAGATTTTAAAAGAAGTCTACGTAAAGGCGATAGACTTGTGATTATGTATAATCAAAAGTATCGTTTAGGTAGACGAATGAATGCTCCTACGTTAGTTACAGCTATGATTGAAACTTCTAAAAAGAAAAATTATATTTATCGTTATGAAAATGAGAGATATTATGATGCAAATGGTCATGAAGTTGAGGGGTTCTTATTAAAAAGGCCTGTACGTAACGCTAGGCTAAGTTCAAGGTTTACATATAAACGTTGGCATCCAATCTTAAAAAAATATCGCGCACATTTAGGAATTGATTATGCAGCACCTCGTGGTACACCTATCCTAGCAGCAGCTAGCGGTAGAGTTACATTTGCAGGTTATACAAGAGGTTATGGAAAACTTGTAAAAATCAGACATAATGATGGTTATCTTTCACTATATGCTCATCAGAAAAAATTTCGTCGTGGAATTAAGAGTGGAAAATGGGTTAAAAAAGGTCAAGTAATTGGTTATGTTGGTTCAACTGGTATGAGTACTGGTCCACATTTACATTTTGGATTGTATAAAAATGGTCGTGCTATAAATCCTGCAAAAGTAATTAAAATAACAACTTCAAAACTAAAAGGTAAGAGCAAACGTCAATTTAATGATATGCGTTTAGCATACAATAAAAAGATTGATTTGCTTTTACTTCAAAAGCAACCACCAATTGTGGCTGAGTCTTTTAAAAGTGTAGATTATCTTCGCAAGGTATCAGACAAGCAAGGTTAATGTGTAGATGAAAAAAATAGATGAGATGCTTCGTACACTAGAGCTTTGGCTTGAAGATTCAGAACAGCAATCAATGCATGCTAGTGTAATTGCAAAACTTTTAAAAAAAATAAAAAAACAAGATGATGAGAGATTTTTTGAGTATTTAAAAAAAATTCCAACTGATATTTTAGGTGATGTCCTTCTTGAACTACCTGAAAAGATAAAAGATGAGGCTATCTCACATCTTTCAGCAGAAAAGCTAGGTTTTGCAGTAGAAGCACTAGAATCAGATGACGCAACCGATCTTATTCAAGATATTGGTGATATTGATGGAGAAAAAAGCGAAAATGTCATCGCAAGTTTGGATGAAGAAGATCAAGACGATATTGAAAAATTACTTCAATATAGTGATAATCAAGCTGGTGCATATATGCAGACAGAAGTTTTTGATGCAACTTTAGATGAGAGTATAGAAAATGCTGTTGCTAGGCTAAAAACATTAAAAGAGAGTGATGAACTTGAAAATATACATAATGTTTTTATAGTTGATGATGATCATCACTTGATGGGTGCAATTTCATTAGAAGATTTAATTACACTAGATTTTTCTACAACATTTCAGTCAATTTTGTCTTCTGGTGATTATCAGACACAAAAAGCTCGTAGTATTGATCTTATAGAAGACGTAGCACATACTTTTGAACAGTTTGATTTAAATGCTATTGCAATTGTAGATTGGGAAAATAAGTTAGTTGGTAGAATTACTGCTGATGATATTATTGATGTTATTGAAGAGTTAGCAACCGATCAAATCTATAATATGGCAGGTGTTGATGAAGATACTGAGTATGAAGAAAATTTAAAAATGGTTACATATAGACGTGGTAGTTGGTTATTTGTAAATCTTTTAACAGCAATTGCAGCATCTTTTGTAATCTCTATGTTTGATGAGACACTTCAAGCTTTTATCCCTCTTGCAATACTTATGCCTATTGTAGCGTCAATGGGTGGAAACTCTGGGACTCAAACACTGACTGTAATGGTTAGGCAGATGGCATTAGGTGATATTGATACAGAAAATGCAAAAGAGGCTATTACAAAGGAGTTAATAGTCTCTTTTTTCAATGGAGTTCTATTTGCTTTTATTATGGGGATTGTGGCTTTTTTCTGGTTTGATAATGTAATGCTTGGAGTTGTTATTGGATTTGCTATGATTATAAATATGTTAACAGCTGGAATATTTGGTGCAATTGTCCCTCTTTCATTGAAAAAATTTGGGATAGACCCTGCAATTGGTTCAACTGTTGTTTTAACAACTGCAACAGATATGATAGGCTTTTTTGCATTTTTAGCCTTAGCACAGGCTATATTATTATGAGTAGTATTACTGACATTTCGTTTAGTGAGTGTGTTGACTCTAAGTTTGTAGAATTAAAACGAATGAATTACAAACAAAATAGTAAAGAGAAATCTTGGGATGTTGTTAATGTTCATGAGAGCGTATGTATTTTATTGTACCATACTGATAGAGATGCATTTATCTTAGTTAAGCAGTTTCGTCCACCAGTATATTTAAACAATAGTGATGGTTTTACACATGAGCTTTGTGCTGGAATTGTAGATAAAGATATGAGTTTAGAAAAAATCGCAGCTGAAGAGATTGAAGAAGAGTGTGGTTATAAAATTGGTGCAAATAGATTAGAAAAATTAAATAGTTTTTATTCAGCAGTAGGTTTTGCAGGTGCTCTGCAGACTCTTTTTTATGCTAGTGTAAGCGAAAAAGATAAAATTCATGATGGCGGTGGAATCGATGAAGAGGATATTGAAGTTGTCTATATTCCAATTAAAGATGCACAAGAGTTTTTAAAAGATAGCTCATATGCAAAAACTCCTGCGCTAATGTATGCTTTTATGTGGTATTTTGAAAAGGTTACAAATGGTTAAAAATATATCTATTTTACTATTTACAAGTTTAATATTTAGCGGATGCTTTTGGGATGAAAAAGTATCAGTACCAAAACCTCGTGGTATTGATTACTGTTATACAAATCACTGTATTGATGACTCAGATTTTCGTTATCACTACAATGATTTTGATAGATATTAATTACTAAAAGAAGTGGTAAGTTTTAATTACCACTAGCTCCTAAAGTGATATTTCTACCATCAGTAGAAATTGATAGTGTATCAAATATTTTTTCTACACTTCCACCACTAATAGGTGTCCATGTAAAGTTAGTTAAACTATGCTCCCATAATGTTGTGGTATCTGCACTCTCTCCTTTTCTCGTATCTGCAATGAATACTCTTCCAGAATTTGTCATCCAGAAAAACCATTTAATTGGATTGGCACCGGTAAGTTCATTAATATAATCTTGTTTTGTTGATGATGTTGTAGTTATTGGATTACCCAAAGTTATAGTTCTTCCGTCACTAGAAATTGAAAGAGTATTAAAAAGTTTTTCTACACTTCCACCACTTATCGGAGTCCATGTAAAGTTAGTTAAACTATGCTCCCATAATGTTGTGGTATCTGCACTCTCTCCTTTTCTAGTATCTGCAATGAATACTCTCCCAGAATTTGTCATCCAAAAAAACCATTTAATTGGGTTAGAACCTACAAGCTCATTTATGTATGATTGTTGTTCTTGCGTGAATGTACTTGTTACTGATGAACTTGTAGATGATGACGAATTACTAGCTAAAGTTTGTGATGGCAGTGCTGTGTCAGTTGATGTAATTGTAATGTTAATTGTTTTGCCATTGCTTAATGTTATTGTTGTTTTTCCACCTATTGCATCGGTTGTTGATACTGAAAGAGTATTTGAATCAATAAATGCAGTCTTTGGAAGGAATGTACCTTTTGTATTATAGCTAGTAAGTACATCTATTTTTGAACTTGGCACAACGTATAACGCGTAGGTTTTATTCGCTTGAATTGTAATGTCTGAAGAGTTTGTAGTAATCTTATAATAGTCATACCCTATGCTTTTAGTTGTAAAACTCCACTCCGATATTTCAGTTACACCGTCTACACTATATACAGCTTTTGCTGTATATTTACTATTCCAATCTAGTCTAGTAAGTGGGAAAAGTGCAAACTCATGTGTTGTCATTTTACTATTTGGGTCATTGTCCTTTTTTAACAGTCTTGTATTGGCAATTTCATTTTTTGCGCTGTCAAATAGTTGAAATGAAGTAAGTGAGACCGTCTTATTAAAGTAGTCATTGAACTTTAAACTAATAGGGTAACCACTTACGCTGTAATCTGGAAGTGGGTCTGGTGATTCTTCGAAAAATACAGGTGATACATTAATTTGATTGGCATATGGCCAAAGTACTTTAGATGGATTTGAAGCTTTATTAGCATTTTGAACATTTAGATAAACACTCTCTTCTAATTTAAATGTAGTGTCTGAGCATACACCTGTGTAGTAACGTCCAGAACCACTAAAACTCGTTCCTCCACATGCGTCATTTAGTTTTTTGTTACCCATATTATATGTATATGCCCCGGTGCCTGAAAAATTCACACCAATACCTATTTCATCTATATCAAAAGCTTGAAAACCAAAACGGTGATATATGGCAGAGTACAGGCCATCTATGGATTCTTCAATTGATGTTTGTCCTGTTGATACATTCTCGCTGATACTTGATAGATAACCAGCATATGCACTTCTTTCCCATGGTTGAACACCTGTAAAACCAGTTTTACCCGCTGTTTCATAGTGTCCTGATATATTATTAGTAACTAGATAGTTACTATGATTTAATGCAGAAGTATTTAGTATTACATTTTCTACAAGTAATGTCTCTCCTGCACCAGTACGTAATTTATTTAAATAGATAAGTGCTTCTTTAGAACTTACAGAACGTACACTCTTAGGTATTACATGCGTCTCATCTACTGATAGACGCCATGAATTAACTGTTTCATTAACAGTAGATTGAGCTATACCAAAAATTGGTAATACTAATAATATAAGTGAAAGTATTTTAATCTTCATTGAACATTTCCTATAGTTAATTTAATGATACTTTAAAGTTTCCAGTACAGGTTTGACCAGTTGGAATAGTGTAATTCCACTTTCCTACTACTGTATTGTCAAGTTTATTAATCGTTCCAATTCCAAAAGGAACATTATCACTAGTAGCTAATAGTATTGTAGCTGTAGTTTGGTCAATATCTTGTATACGACCAAAACCATTTACGATAAGTCCATTTTTATCTGCACTAAATGTTATAGCTGTATCACTAATTGTAACTTCAAGAGGAAACTGCGTTCCTGTTGTATCACAAACTAAGTCATTGAAGGTACCATGGTATGTACCTATTCCACCACTAGAAGTAGTAGTGGTTGTATCTACTTGAGGCTCATTGTTTATAGGTAGTATATCTATAGGTTGTGAATTTAAATCCTTTAGTTTCTGCTCAGCTTTTAATCTATCTGCAAAAATATATGCGTTAGCAACACTAAACTCATCAAAAGTAACTTCAATAAAGTCACTGTTAGCCTGTTTGATACGCATAGTAAAACTTTGATCTTTCCCAACTATAAATACAGAGCCATCTGGCTGGATAGTATATGTTTCACCTCTTGATGTTGTTTTTGTTTCTCCATTTAGGTAAAAGTTGTTATCTAGCTCATATTGATTAAATGCTCCCACTATAAGGAACAGTCTTCTATTTTCTATTATTTTTGTAAATTTACTAATACTACTAAAATCTATTAGTGTAGTATCTGCAATAGCTCTATTTTTACTTTCAGCATAAGCTTTTGCTTTTTCTAGACTTAAATATACACGTGAGCGCTCTTTCCAAAACTCTCCTTCTGCATGTTCTAAGATAAGATAATCGCTATGTGTTTCAATTATTCTAGTTGTTGATGCAACTATTGGTTCATTTACAAAGTTATCAGTGGATGAAAAGTTTTCATTATGATCTTCAATCTCTTGTGATGTTGCAATTCCATTATTAATGCTGTATTTATCTACACCACTATATTTTGCACCGCTAAGATTTGTAAAAATCACATGAGTATCTGTAAATCGTAATTTATTAACAGCCCATTTAAAGTTAAAAGCACTTTCTGGTTCATCAATTTCAAAAAACACCTCATAAAATGTTCTACCATTAAGTAAATCAACACTCAACTCTTTAATACCATCAAATGTTGGAAGTGGGGCGCGAATTAAATTTTTATTTTTTAGGCGTACTGCATCGAGTGCTAAATCTTTATTTACATACATGAAAATGGTCTCTTTGGAACCATCTTTTAAATTTTCTATTTCAATAGTTAAAAAATCAGGTTGAGAACTTATAATTTTTATAAGCTCATTATCATAATTATTAAAGAGATGAATTTTTCCATCTTCTAAAAGATATGTGTCTTCACCGCGGTCATCAATATTAGATAAACCTGCAAATACTATTTTTTTATCTTCAAAGCGTAACTCTTCAGCACCCCATAGACCGAAAAGTTCACTTCCATAATCGTGAACTTCATTGTAAACAGCAAAAAAAGTTTTTCCAACTAATAACTCTTTTGTAAATACTGTAACTGATTCTAAATTATCTTTTGTTAGTGTTGTAACTGCTCCATCAACTGGTGGCTTAAATATGATATTCTTTTTAGAATCAACAATAAAACCATTACCAACATCAACTTGTTTTTTTATATCTGTTATGATTGTAGCTCCATTTGTAACTACATTTTGATTAATTATCGACTGTTTATCAGTTGGAAGTTTAGCAATATTGTTTTCTATTTGTTGTTTAATAAATGCTTGATCAACAACTAAGCCTTGTGCTTGTTGTTTTACGATTCCCTCATAAGATTTTACAGCAGCATCAACAATATCGCGATTAAAATCTGTACCAAATATATTGTCAAATTCTAGTTTCTTTTGGGAAATTCTAGCATCACTAAATAGATTATCTGCAAAGGCTTTTGCATCTATTGTCTGTCCATTTGCACTAAATGTTTTAACTTGCTCTTGTATTAAAGCTTTAGTTCCCTCAACTCCACCACTTATAGCAATAGTTTTGATGACATCTTTTACGCCTTGCACTTGTGTAGCGAAATCTACTGTTGCTTTTGCTATGTTTTGAGCTTTTTCCTCTATTTTTCTAGTTACAATTTCTAGTGATTTTTGTACAGCTTCAATTTGAAGTTGCACATCTCCTGCTGTGTCAGTGATAATTTCATTCTCTTTAATTTGAAGAGTTATATCAGTAGAGTTTTGAATGACATTTTTTGCAGCATCAAGTTTTTCTTGAGGTTTTATAATTGTTTGAGCAAGAGCAGGTTTTTTTGATATTGCCTCATTGACTTTTGTAATGGTGTTTGTAATTAAGGTACCAGTATCTGCAATTAATGTTTCAAAGTCACCACTGCTAGTTGATTTAGAAATTGAGCTGGCAAGAGCTTTAAATGCTGAAGTTGTTACAGTGTTAAATGAATCAGTTTCTGTTTTATCTACAATAGAGCTTGCCATCATTTCAGCAGTCTTTTGAATTGCAAGAGATGTTTTAATTATTTTTGCAGCAGCTGCTCTAGTATTTTCATTTTCAGAAGTTCTTAGAAGTATTTGTGGATCACTATTTATGTAGGCTTTACTTATTCCTATTGAATCAGCAACTCTTTCCTCAGCTGCTGCGATTAAGTCAGTAATTGAACTATTAGCACGTGATTTTGAGTTTGTACCTTTAGTATCAAGTACAGTTTCAGCAACAAGTGTGGTAATTGGTGTAATATTTTGACTAACTTGAACCTCTGCGCCACAACTATCTGTTGAGATAACACCTTTTAGGATACCTTCATAAGATTCTCCTGTGGACTCATCAGTCCCTGAAGTTGAACTAATTGTATAACCACCATTATCAGGGTTCATAATACTGATAGTAAATAGACCATTGTCACTACTCGTCTCACTACTATTATTGTCTGCTACAATTGAGATACTACTCCCAGTCTCTAGTGAAGCAATTTCAATTCTTGCATCTTTTACGTATCCATCACTTATACTTCCTGTAATTGTAAGTGTTGGTACTAATGTTGTCTCTTTTGAGCTATTAATCCAAAAACCTCTCCCTTTGGAAATTGTACTAAGTTGTGAAAAGTCACTCGTAGTTGATGTTGGCTCATAAAGTTTCCATGCACTGTTTTCATAAGAAAATACTGCATTTACACTATCTGAAGCAAAAAGTTGTGAACTACATATCTGGCTTGTAGCAGCTACTAATTGCCAACCACTTTTTACTGTTAAAGATCTATTAGTATCTTCTGTACCGCTTAAAGTAATAGTTTCACTATCTGTACCATTTATCCAGAAACCTTCTCCTGAATCTAGACTAGAGAGTGTTGCAAAACCTGAATTAGCGACATTATATGCTGCCCAGTTAGCATTTTTATATGCATAAACCTCATGAGTTGAAAATTGACTTAAGTCAGTTACAGCAACTCCAGTACCTAGTAGTTGCCATCCCTTTGCAATTAGCAACGTTTGAGCATTAATTTGTATTGTAAGCATAATAAGAATAGGTATTATTGAGTGTTTTATTTTCATACTAAAATCGCTCCTGAATAAATAACGTTAAGTATAGTTTATTAATTGTAAAGAGTTTCTTATATGATATAATTGCCTTAGATGAGGAGTTAGTGATGAAATCAGTTTTAATTATACTTTTTATGCTTATAAATCTTATTGCAAGTGATAATACGCACTTAATGAAACGACTAAAAAGTGGTGATGTAATTGCAAAAAACATACATAATCGTCAGCAATGTGTTATACCAAAAGAGTTTACAAAACTCGAACACCCTCTAAATGAAGGTGCTAAAAACATTTTAAAAGGTAAAAAAAGTATTGAACGTATATTTAGTAAGAATTTGAAAGCCCTTTTACCATTACCAGATGGTGTTAAAGTGCGTCCAAATATATTGAAAAAAAGAATTAATTTAGTCTATAAATTTAAATAGCACCAGCTTTTTCTTTGTAACTATCTAGTTGATTATTAAGATTCATAAACTCATCTAACTTGTCTGAATTCTGTGAAAGCATTTTATTAAATTGTTCTTGCGTGCGAATAGGCTTATTATCTGAGGTGAAGGTATCAAGTAGCATATTTGAAGTTCCAGATATAACTAAGTAACGCCTTTTCTGAAATTCTAATAAAATAACTTTATTGTTCGCATCAATTGGTTTTTGAAAAATTATATCTGCTGATTGTGTAGATGTAGCACTAAGTCCTCTACCGCCCATTAACCAAGAACCACCTTTTGCTGCATTAGATACTTTTTTACGAAAGAAGTATAGAACAATAACAGCTATGATAAGTAGTGCTATAGCTATGTAATAACTAGTAGATAATTTTACTGAAGAGCTACGTTTTTGTGTTGGTAGAGACTCACTAATAGAAGATGTTGATGTCTGAACAGTATTTTTCCCTGAAGATATTTTTTTGCTAAGTCTAAGTCTTAATCCATAACCATCTATTGTTTTTGATGCTTTTAAGTCTATTTTTGATGGGGTATTTAGAATTATTTCAGCGTGATCTCCAATTGGAGCTATTGTAAGACTAATTAAAAAGTCATTACTTAAATTTTTCATTATAGGTTCTTCTACAGTTGCACCATTTAGTGTTAATTTAATATGATTACTCTGTTCATTTTGGTATAGAGTACCCTCATATGGTGTGTCAAAAGTAATCATTATATCTATTCTATCTGTTCTTTCATAAATATTATGACTTAATATCTTAGCAGAAAAAGCGATTGTAGGCAGTACAATTAAAACAAGAAATAGCCTTTTTATCATTCCAAGTTTCCCTCTTTTGATAGATAATAGATAACACCGTTAGAATCCAATACTTCATTTATACGAATTGCCAAGTTCTTTTCATAAACCATGACCTCACCCTTACCTAAAATTCTCTCATTAACATAGGCTTCAACACTCTCACCAGCTGGTTTATTGAGGTCAATAACAGAGCCTTTTTGTAGTGCTAAAATCTCTTTAATACTTAGTGAAGTGTGCCCAAGTGTAGCTTCAAACTCAACTTCCATATCTAAAAGACCATCATAATCCATCCACTCAAGAAGTCTTCTAATATTTTCAGCATCTTCTTTATTAGCACCTTTTTGAAGGTCAGCTAAATCTTCAGCAAGTCCCATTAATCAACTAACCTTTTAACAGCAATAGTTAAACGTTTTTCATTTATGCTTAGTGTTGCTGAAGTATCATAATCAATATCAAATTTTTTCTCACCTAGTGAGATTGGTGTAGATATATTAAAACTTGCTAACTCTTGCTGTTCGGCAAGAACTTTTGCGCTACCTATAATAATATTATTAAGTTCTTTGTTTAAATCATCCATAGTAGCAACGTCTGGGTTATCATCAAATAACATAACATCTGAAATAATTCTTAAAAAGTCACTGCAACAAGATATATAAACTTCATGTTTATCTTTTATTGTAGTTGCAGTTATAAGACTTACATAGCCCTCATCAACTAATTTATCACAATGAATTGTTGAAAGTTCCAAATCGTTATTTAAAAAATTTTGTGCTGCTTGAGTTATAATCTTAATCATATTATTCCTACAAATAAAAAATTATACATTAATTAAGGTTATATACATATAATCGTCAAAAAAAAAGAATTTATTTATGGAAATTTACGCTTTATTGCCTATTGGAATTTTAACTGGGATAATCTCTGGTTATTTTGGTATGGGTGGTGGTACTATTTTAGTCCCAATTTTACTACTATATGGTTTTGATATAAAATCAGCTGTAAGTATTGCAGTTTTACAAATGTTTATGGGTTCTATTTATGGAACATATTTGAACTATAAAAATACAAATGTTAGCTTTAGAGATGTAGGTTTTATTGTTCTTGGAGGTTTTGTAGGTGGGCAAGGAAGCGTTTATATAATAGAAGTATTTTCAGAACTTACTTTACAAATAATGTTACTTTCATTAATCTTTCTTGGTATGTTTAGAATTATTAAGAGTGTAGAAAAATCAGCTATTACAGTTGAAATTTCACCAATAAAATTATTTGTTATTGGTGCATTAATAGGACTATTTGCAATTTCAGTTGGTGTTGGTGGTGCATTACTTTTAATCCCGATACTTGTAGGTTATTTTTCATATTCAACACAAAAAGCTGCAGTTGCTGGGCTTTTCTTTGTTCTGTTTTCTTCATTTTCTGGTGTGATAGGCTTAGGTATGGCAGGTGAACTCTTAATAAAGGAGGGGCTAATTACTGGACTTGGAGCATTAATAGGTGTTTATATTGGTATAAAAGCTACAAGCAAGAGTTCTGCAAAATTGCATAAAAGTCTACTTCTTAGTTTATATATTTCTGTCTCAATTATAGTTATTTATAAAATCGTTAATGCTTTATAGTTGTAAAAAATGATACTATTTCTTTAAATTTATTAAGTTAGGTATTAGATTATATGAAAGAAGATAAGTTATTATCAATTATTGAAGACAATTTAGGTGATTGTGAAGAATTTAAAGATAATTTTAATGACTTATTAAAGCACTATAAAAGAAAAAATAAAAGATTAGACAAAATAATTAAACATAGTGATACTCAACATAGAATGATTTTACAACTTAATAGTGAGTTAAATAGATATAAGACAAAATTAGAAGATATTCATGATTATAATGTGCAACAACAAAACATTGCTAGAAAAAAGGTCGAGGCATCTATTGTTAATGAATTAAATAACGATAATAAAATAAAAGTTGATATTATATCTGTTGCAAGTGATATATTAAGTGGAGATTTATACTCAATATATAAAAAAAAGAGTGGTTCGATACTCTTTTATTTAATAGATGGTCAAGACCATGGAATATCACCATCTCTTACAGTGTTTTCAGTATCTTCAATAATAAATAGATATGCAAAAGAGGATATTCCACTCCAAGAATTATTAAATAAAGTTTTACCATTTATAAGAAACTTTTTGGCAGATGAAGAGCAACTATCTTTTAGTATTTTAGAATTAAATAGCGACTTTAGTAAAATAGAGTATTCAATTGGCGGAATGTATCCTACTTTAATATATGATGGTAGTGAAATAAAAGAGTTAAAATCAAACTCTTTACCAATTTTGAATTTTTCGACAGATATGAAAGTAAATGAGTTAGATATAAAAAATTTTAAAAAAATTGTAGTTTATAGCGATGGGATAGTTGAAACTATTGATGATAGATTGTTAGAATATTCTCCTAGAAAGATGTTGTTTGATTCAGTATTAATGGAGAAAGCAAGAGATAACATTCCTTCATTAGATAGAGATGATGATATTACAGTATTGTCTATATCTAGAATCAATTAAAACTATCAGGAATAATATTTTGAAAAAATCAAGTTCTATTTTTAGAATAGTTCTACTCTTTGGTATTATATTTATTACAACAATATATTACAGTTCTTATCGTGGTAATGAAATAGTTGATAAATATTATCCTTTAGTAGATGCCGCTATGGAAATTAAATTAGAGACTGCTTATGCATATATAGAATTTAAAAGTGTAAAAAATAGTATTGATGATAAAAATATAGATGCAGTTTTAGAATCCATTAATAGAGCTAAATGGTACTCTAATGCAATGGTTTATGGTGGGAAAAATAGTGAGGGTACTTTTTTAGGACTTAATAAGCAACATATAAAGAGTAAGATAGATTTAATTTTATTAGATTTAGATGACTTTGTATCGTCTATGGAACAATACCTTAAAATAGATGACTTAGAAGAAAGGAGTAAATTAACTAAAAAATGTAATTTGCTATTTTCTAATATCATGCATAAAACTGATAATATTGAAACAATACTTCAATCAACTATTAGCAGAGATTTAAAGGAGTATAAAAGATTAAAAATTGGGTTGACTATTATTGCAATTTTATTTTTGATAATGCAGTTATATGCAATTTACAGGAGTGAAAAAAGCCGTTTGAATTTCATTTCTATAATAGAAAATCAAAAAGAGGAGTTGTCTGCAAAAGTTGAAGAAAAAACTAAAGAGTTACAAAATTTAAATAACAATCTAAATTTAGCTTTTGAAGAGACAGAAGATTCTAAAATATTTTTTCGTACAACTTTAGATGGATTAAAGTCTATGATAATCGTTATGAGGAATTATGAAATAATAGATGTAAACAGAGCTTTTTTAAACTTTTTTGATGTTGAAACACTAGAATATTTTAAAGGTAATATCTCAAATAGTTTAGGAAATTTATTTGAACAAAATACTACACATGATTATCTTCATATGAATCGTGATGGTATGACTTGGGTTGAATATGTTCTACATTATAAAAGTGAAGAACACAAAACATTAATTAAGAATCATGTTTTTCAAGTTAACATAGAAAAGTCTATTAAAAACAGAGATACAATATATGTTATAACTTTAAATGATATTACAGAGTTAGAACAAGCGAAAATTAGTCTAGAAGATTCTATAGAGTATGCATCACACATTCAACATTCACTAGTTCCAAATAATGAACTATTTCGTAAATATTGTGATGACTTTTTCGTAATATGGCACCCAAGAGATGTAGTAGGTGGAGATATATATCTGCTAGAAGAGTTAAGAAATGATGACGAAATGATGTTAATGGTTGTTGATTGTACTGGTCATGGAGTACCTGGTGCATTTGTAACTATGCTTGTTAAAGCTATTGAACGGCAAATTGTTGGACGAATTAATAATAGTGATGAGGTTGTAAATCCAGCTAAACTTTTATCAGTATTTAATAAAAGTATGAAACATTTACTTAAGCAAGAAAATAGAGATTCAATTTCTAATTCTGGGTTTGATGGTGGTTTGCTTTACTACAATAAAAAAGAGAATAAATTAATATATGCTGGAGCTAAAACACCATTATATGTTGTACAAAATGGTGAATTGAAAGTCTATAAAAGTGATAGACATTCACTTGGGTATAAACGTTCTAATTCAAGTTATGAATTTACAAATTATGTTATAGATATAACAGGTAATACTCAAATTTATATTACTACAGATGGCTTTATCGATCAAATAGGTGATGAGAATGGATTCTCTTTTGGTAAAACAAACTTCATGAATCTAATCAATGAGTACTCAATGGAAATATTATCTGATCAACAAGAGATTTTTTTAGATGCTCTTTTAGAACATCAAGGTGAGACACCAGCTAATGATGACATCACAGTAGTTAGTTTAAAGTTTAAAAGATATAATTAATATTTAATTTTTAAGTTGGTTAGGAATACTATGGCAACATTTTTGATTATTGATGACTCTAAACTTGCAAGATTTAAACAAGAAAAAAGTATTGAAGCTGCAGGTCATGAAGTAATTGCTATGGCAGAAAATGGGCAAGAAGGTGTAGATAAATATAAAGAGTACAATCCAGATTTTGTTACACTAGATATAGAAATGCCAATTTTAAATGGGATAGAGGCAACAAAATTGATAAAAGAGTATGATGAAAATGCAAAGATAATTATTGTAAGTTCTGTTGTTAATAAAATAGTTATTAAAGAGGCTTTTAATGCTGGGGCACTATTTAATATGAAAAAGCCATTTAAGTCAGAAATTCTACAAAGGCAAATTGTACGTTATATATCAGAAAATTAATATAGGAGAATTTATATGAAAAAATTAGATTTTTTAAAGCTTGAATTAACTATAAATGATGTCGTACTTTTTGATTTTAACGGAGTTGTAACTCAAAATACAATTGTATCTATTTCAAAAGCAATAAGAGCTATATTAATTGAAGCCGCAGAAGAAGAGGCGCGTATTCGAACTATTTTTGCATTAACTATAGAGATAATGCAAAATATTCTTAGTTATTCAGCAGATAGTGTAGATTTAGGTAATAATACATATAAGAGTCGTGGAGCGGTTTTGATTTCACATAGTAGCGGAGATAATTTTTATAAGATACATAGTGGTAACTATATTTTAAAAGAGCAACAAAAACCTTTAGAAGAGAATCTTAATAGAGTAAACGCTATTGCCATTGAAGATATAAAAGAGGCATATAAACATCAACGTCGTAGTGGTAAAAAAGTCCATTCTCGTGGTGCGGGGTTGGGCTTTTTTGATATGGTTCGTAAATCAAAAAATAAATTAGCTTATCGTTTTCATAAATCTGATGAAAACAGTAGAGTCTATTTTGAATTAGATGTAAAAGTAAAAGGTGCAAAAAAATTATGAGTGTATTAATTAAAGAAAAAACTGAATATACTCCTAGAATTGTAATGGATAGCAATAAACATCTTATAGATATAGAAGGAGACTCTTTTCCTGAAAATACGTATGATTTTTATAGACCCATGATGGATTGGATAAACAGCTACTTTTCTACTGTTTATAATGAGATAACAACTGTTAATATAGAAATTAACTATTTTAACTCTAGTAGTTCACAGCTTTTTTTTGATTTTTTTGATATTTTAGAGGAGTCTGTAAAAAATGGCTCTAAAATAGTTATTAATTGGATATATGTCGCAAAAAATGAGAGCACTTTAGAAGCAGGTGAAGACTTCTGCGAAGAGTTTGAAATACTTAATATTAACATGATAGAAAAATAGGTAGTATAGAATTTTATGAAAGAGATTATAAATGAGAGTGCAAAAATTAAAAAAACATTAGCTTATTTAGAAGATTTCATAGATACAGACAATGGTGAGTTACATGAAAATGTAGAAACTCTCTTAAATGATTATAAAAAGAAATTACATAGATTATATTTAATAATTAAACAAAGTGATAATCAGCAGTTACAGCTTATGAAACTAAATGAAGAGTTAGATAAGTATAAAAATAATTTAGAACAAAAAGTAGAAGAAGAGATATTAAAAAGACGAGAAAAAGAGGAGATGCTACTTAAACAGTCTCGTATGGCAGCAATGGGAGAGATGATTGATGCTGTGGCACATCAATGGTTACAGCCAATAAACATTATTAGTCTTCAATCTAGCATATTAGATGAAATATTTAAACGTGGAAAGTTAGATAAAGATTATATTGTAAACTTTCAATCAAAAATACAAAAACAGATAATGCATATGAGTGATACGTTAAATACATTTAGAAATTTTGTTAGACCATCGACCAAAATTTCAACATTTGATGTAGATAAAATGATTTCTAAAGTTCTATTATTGGTAAAAGATGAGTTTATCAAGAATAGAATTAATATAGAAACGAATGTTGTGAAAGATTTTAGGTTGTCTGGGAATGAGAATGAGTTTATTCATTTGATAATAAATATTATAAATAATGCAAAAGATGCTTTCAATGAAAAAAATATTAATGATAGAAAAATAACAATTAATATTCTAGATAACGATAATATAAAAAGTATAGAGTTAATTGATAACGCAGGAGGTATACCATTAGATGTAATTAATGATATATTTAAAGCAAATGTCACAACAAAAGAGGATGGTAAAGGAACAGGTATAGGTCTGTATATGAGTTCTTTGATTGCTCAAAAGTATAATGGCATATTGAGTGTTGAAAATGTTGAGAATGGTGCTAAATTTACTTTTTCAATTTATTGACTTCTTAAACCTCTTGCAAAACTAAAATATTGTTTAGCTTTGTAAAGATAATTTTAATTTTCTTTTCATTTTGATATAATGAGAGATTCTAAAAATTAGGAAACAAATTGCGTGACACAATTAAAATTATCGGTGCGAAAGAACATAATCTAAAAAATATATCTTTAAATATTCCAAAAAACTCTTTAGTCGTATTTACAGGGCTTAGTGGTAGTGGTAAGTCTACTTTAGCTTTTGATACTCT
>Ga0316206_1000484_pt1 | contig 52013 bp, 42 predicted proteins | sample 6monthpyrite_MG_FD_204942 | JGI IMG/M metagenome (GOLD analysis project Ga0316206, IMG submission 204942) | Microbial mat bacterial communities from mineral coupon in-situ incubated in ocean water Damariscotta River, Maine, United States -... | ecosystem: Environmental > Aquatic > Marine >...
AACTATCTGACTAGGAGTGAATCTAGCTAAAATTCTCGTTTAAGAAAACTAGCTAATTTATGTTTTGTCCGACATGTTATATGTTCAAAACTCTCTAGGTTTATGATAGCTTAATTGCTAGTTGTTATTATATGAGTTTTTAATATATAGTCGTAGTTGAGAATGAAAACCATCTTCAGTCTGAAATCCAAAAATTGAACCATCCGTTGCAATCAGTTTATACTCAGGAAAAAAATCATCATAATGCTTACCTAAAATAGGTTCTTGCACACCGTATATAGTATTTTCATCTTTTTTCTTTTTTCCCTCTTCAATATTTCTGAGCAGTATATATTTTGGATTTAGCTTAGCGATATAATTGCAGTAGTTTTGTACAACATCGGCTTCCATCTCTTGAAAAGAGATAAAATTGACAAATAAATCTATATCGCCCTGAAGTTTTGGCACTTGCCATGAAGCTATATTGATAGCCTTATATTTTTGCTTTAAATCTTGTATATCTAAGGTGTCATACTCCCTTAAATGACTATAATTTGCAATATTACTAGAACCAAACAACTCTTTAAGATAATAAGATGATACAAAAGAGACAGGGGGAATATCTGCATTGATATAAAAACATTCACTTTTCTCATCAGAGAGCAAAATCTCCCCCAAAGTACCAAATCCACCGCCAATTTCCATCACTGTTTTTATATCCGGCTTGTGAATATGCTGTTTTAAAAAGTTAATTCCTAAAAGATAGTTTAAAAATGAGCGTGAAAAATTACGCCCATCAAAACTGTAATGCTCTAGAGGATTTCCGATTTTACTCTCCGAGACTCTATCTGTAAAGGGCGCATAATCTTTGTTGCTAGAAGCCAGCACTCTGTAGTCTGCAAAGGCTTGTAGTTGACCTAAAAACAATAACTCTAATTTCAAGTTTAATCTTAAATCGGTTGTGGCCTTTGATAGTTCTAATTTTGTAGCGTCAAAGAGAGTTTTGTCTTTTACATAATCCGGATATGAATAAATAGGGGCAAACATACTTAAAGATGAGGAAAGTCTTCTAAAATCTTTCATGCCGTATTTTTCTATATCATCTATTATGATTTTAGAAGCCTCCTTCCAAAAATTGGTTGCTTTGTAGAGCTCAGATTGATTTTCCATGTCGCTCAACATTAAAGTCAACTCTTTTTTTTCATTCTCTCGCATTAGAAATCCTTGTAAAGTTTTATTGTATATGTTCCCATTGAATCGGTGTTGCAAAAGATATATCTCTGGAGGCTTTTTTACCTAAGATATCCTTTAAATATTTTGGATGCAAGCCGTAACCGGGTCTTACACTCCTGATATTTTCTTCTGTAAATTTGTCACCTTTTTTTACATCGCAGGAGCTATAAAGGCTTCTTGAAAAGCGGCGGCTTTTTTTCTTGTTTTCATCCATGCTATAGTCAACTTTTCCAAGCAGTTTTTCAGTATCTCTAATTGCCTGAACCATCTGTGCAAACTCTTGTTTATCCATAGAAAAATCAGCATCAGCACCGCCTATGGATTTATCAAGTATAAAATGTTTTTCAATCACTTTTGCACCAAGTGCAACAGCGGCTATTGGGGCGGTACTTCCAAGTGTATGGTCTGAAAAACCCGAGATTACTCCAAAAGTCTCTGCCAAATTTGGAATAGTTTTTAAATTTGCATCTCCAAGAGGAGCCGGATATGCAGAGGTACATTTCAGTAAGACAATATCATGGTTTCCCTCATCTCTGCAAATAGCAACAGCGTCTTGAATCTCATCAATTGTTGCGATCCCTGTGGAGATAATCATAGGCCTGCCTTTGCTGGCCGTGCATCTTATGAGTTCATAATCCGTAATCTCAAAGGAGGCTATCTTATAAGCCGAGGGGCTTAGTGTCTCTAAAAAATCAACAGCACTTTTGTCAAACGGTGAAGAAAATATATCTATACCGATTGCTCTTGCGTAATCAAACAACTCTTTGTGCCACTCCCATGGAAGATGGGCCTCTGTATATAAATCATATAGTCTCTTATCATCCCAGAGAGTCCCCCCTTTGATGATAAAGTCCTCTTTATCACAATCCAGAGTAATTGTATCCGCCGTATACGTTTGCAGTTTAACAGCATTAGCACCTATCTCTTTGGCTGCTTTGATAGTATCTTTAGCGATAGATATGTCTCCTCCATGATTTGCACTCAGTTCGGCGATGATATATGTACCCTCTTTTTCCAAATCAAAATTACCTATCTTCATTTTTCAACTCCATGCAAATTATCTCTTGATTGTTGATTGTCTTTGTTGTAATCTCTTTAAAGTGAAATCTCTTATATAAACGTATCGCCTTTTCATTTCCTTTAAACACTTCTGCTGTTAGTCTGTCCAATTGTAAAATATTAAAACCATATTCACAAATAGAATTTAACAAGACATTTCCCATCCCTTTTAACTCAACATTTGCATATAAACCAAACTCAGATATTTTATGATGTTTATCAAGATTGCTAAAGTCAATTACTCCAATATATGCATCATCCTGCTTTACTAAAAAGTATATTTTATCATGAGAATTTTTCAAATAATCGATAAATGCCAAATGATTCTCCATCGAAATAAGATCGTTATTGTGCATCCACTGTTTCACATTAGAATGGTTTCTCCATGCTAAGACCATCTTTTTTTCACTTAAAGTCAAATTTGTAAAGTTAATTAAGCTTATATTATTTAACATTTTTATTTTCTCTTTTGAGCAAATGTGTAATAGCTTTTTTTAACTTCTTGTCTTGAAAGTTCTCTAAAACTAAAAACTTTTTGCTTTTTAAATATTTATACATCTCATCTTGATTTTGAGCAGTTTTTATCGCTATAAATGGTGTGCCCATAAAATATACTTCATTGGCAGTCACACTTGGGGTTATGATAGCAAAATCACTTTTCTTGATTAGTTTTGCTATTTTATTTGAGTTTATGTGTAGATTTATCCACTTTCTTCCCTGAACATAGCTTTTTAATTCTTTGAAATTTCTGTTTGCTGTTGTGATTGCTACATTTACTTTTAGATTATCAAATTTTTCTAAAACTTTTAAAATTTCTCTATTTATATTGCTATGGTCTGCTCCGCCCATAGCTAAAAATATAGTTTTAATTTTAGTCTGTGTTTTTTTTTCTTTTTTCTTTTTTTCTTTGATGAACTCAGCTCTTAAAAGTGTATATTTTGCACCACATCTTAATTCACAATTTTTAGGCACTAAGTCTTTATATCTTTTTTTATTTGCACTTATATTATGATTTAAAAGTATGTCGCAATTGTGTTTTTCATGCGTATCATCAAAAGCCAATATTTGCACACTGCAATGTTCTTTTATATAAAGCTCATATTGATAATCTATTTCATAATTATCAATAACCAGCATATCTACATGGCAAGCTTTTAAAATTTCTATCAGCTCGTCTTGCCCATTTGTTTTTAACTCAATGATTTCATATCCTGATTCACTGATTTTATGATTTATATTTCCCTTGAAATTCTGTGTTGCAAATAGTATCTCTGCCTGTGGATATTGCTTTTCTAGCTGTGAGGCCAAAACCAAATCCCTCATAATATGTCCCGTACCTATAGTGGCGGAGGAATCAGTTCTGAATAAAATAGTTCTCATAAACTGTGCATCTTGTTGATAACTTCATACATTATTTCAGCTCTTTGCCAATCTTGCAAAGTATCAATATCCTGGACTAAATATCTAGGTAAAATTATGGGGACACTGTCTTTACCAAACATTATCTCATCCGATGTTTGCTTTAGTTTTGTCCAGTAAAATTGTCCAGCATCCTGATAAGCCTCTTCCAAATCCTGGCTTCTTGTCAGGTAATACTCAGGAGTAAACATCTCACATCTTCCACTACTGTTAAGTTTAAAAGTTCTTTGAATCGGGAAGGGCATAGAAGTCGCACTAAAAGCATTTATGGCATCACTCTTTTGAAGTTTCTCAAGCCCTTCGATTAAGTATTTGAATTCTAAAAGTGGAGCAGTCGCATAAATGGTACAGCAATAATCATAATGTTCATGCTTATCGCTTAAATACTTTAAGGTATGCTCAACAACTTCCCCGGTTGCAGTGAAGTCATCTGAGAGCTCTCCTGGTCGCATGAAGGGAACTTCTGCCCCATATTTTCTTACAATGCCCGCTATCTCTTCATCATCAGTTGAGACAATGATTTTATCAAAAAGTTTTGAGTCTATAGCTGCTTGTATAGAATAAGCGATGAGAGGTTTCCCAAAGAAATCTTTTATATTTTTTCTTGGAATCCTTTCACTGCCACCTCTAGCAGGGATAATTGCTATAGCTTTTATGCTCATTAGAAACTGCACCCTCTGTAGCTGTACTTATCTATAATCTCTAAAAATCTATCTGCCACAAATTTGGCATCTTCTAAACTCATTTGCTGATGGCATGGCAAGGAAATTTCGGAGCGGTAAAAATCATTTGCTACAGGAAGTGAGAGTTCACCAAACTTCTCTTTATAAAAACTATTTTGGTAAATCGGTTTATAATGAACCTGCACACCTAGCCCACTCTCTTGGAGCTCTACAAATATATCTTCTTTTGTACATTGAAGTTCGGGGTTTAGTATGATGGGATACAGATGTCTTGAACTGACCTGATTTGGCTCTATTTTTTGAGTTAAAAAGAGCTTCTGGGTTTTAAATCTTTCATCATAGTAAGATGCTATCTCATTTCTTACTTTTATAAATCTATCCAGTTTCTTCATCTGTGTGACACCAAGAGAGGCAGCTATCTCCGTCATTCTAAAGTTGTAGCCTAGGCTCAGTATGTCAGAGTTCCACAAGGCTTTTTTTACCATGCCATGAGAGCGGATAAGTCTTAGTTTTTCTGCATATTCATCATCATCTGTTACAACTGCCCCGCCTTCACCCGTAGTTATAGGTTTAATTGCATGAAAACTAAATACACTCATGTCAGCAAATGAACCTATCTTTTTTCCATCTACACTTGACCCTAAGGCATGCGAAGCGTCGTCTATAAGAAATAAATTATGTTTTTTTGCAATGAGGCTTATCTTTTGCACCTCAACGGGTTTGCCCCCAAAATCAACAACTACTATAGCCTTGGTTTTTGGAGTTATCAGTTTTTCTATCTGCTTTTCATCTATGTTGCCGTCTAGTTTTACGTCACACCAGATGGGTTTTGCCCCGAGAGTTATAAACATGTTTGAAGTTGCTACAAAACTTATCGGGCTTGTAATGATTTCATCGTCCTCACCTATCCCGCATGCCGAATACGCACCAAAAAGAGCTGATGTCGCAGAGTTAAAAGTGATGGCATGTTTGGTACCCGTGTATTCACACAAAGCCTTTTCAAACTCTTCTACTTTTTTACCCTGAGTTAAATATGGGCTTTTTAAAACTTCTATAACACCGGCTATATCATCCTCTTCTATGAGCTGAGTAGAATAGTTCAGGGTTGTCATCTATTTTTCTTCATCTTTTGTCTGTTGTATTTTCTGACGTAGCTCTTCATGCCTTAGCCATATTTTATTATCGCGAGAATTGTACTCAAACCCGACTTTTACACTCTTCCCTTTTTCTCCAAGATTATTGACTGTATAATCAATGGGCGAAGAGAAAGTGATACTCGGTTTTATAACAAAGTGGCCATCAAACTCCAAAGTTATATGAGAGTCATCAAGTGGGCACATCACCTCATGAAGTTTTTCCCCTGGACGGATACCTATTATCTTTTGTCCTAAATCAGGCGCAATTGCTTTTGCCAGATCTGTCATTTTCATAGAGGGGATTTTTGGTACAAATATCTCCCCGCCTTTCATGCGCTCGAAGTTTTTAAGAACAAAATTCACACCTTCTTGAAGGGTAATCCAAAATCTTGTCATATTTGGCTCAGTTATTGGAAGCTCACTTGCACCCTCTGCTATGAGCTTCTCAAAATAAGGGATAACTGAACCTCTAGAACCTAAAACATTTCCGTATCTGACTACGCTGAATTTTATCTCATGGCTTCCCGCCAGATTATTCGCAGCTACAAAAAGTTTATCGGAGACCAGCTTAGAAGCGCCGTATAAGTTTGCCGGTGCAGCTGCTTTATCTGTGGAGAGTGCTATGGTATTTTTTACATTGTTTTCTAAACAAGCATCGATGACATTTTGAGCACCCATTACGTTTGTTTTTATGCACTCCATAGGGTTGTATTCAGCGATAGGAACATGTTTTAGAGCTGCCGCGTGCACGACAAAGTCAACACTTCTCATAGCTTTTTGAAGCCTTGGCAAGTCTCTCACATCACCGATAAAATATCGCATGCATCTATCGTTAAACTTTTGAGCCATTTCGTACTGTTTTAACTCATCTCTCGAATAGATGATAATCTTATTGGGTTTATAATTTTTGAGAATTGTACGGACAAACTGTTTGCCAAAACTACCTGTTCCGCCGGTAATTAGTATATTTTTGCCATTTAGCATCATCAATCCTGCATATTTAATTAACACTATAGAGCAAGTTAAGTACCAACTCTAGCGGTTGATAAGCACCAAAATTAAAAAGTTAAGTTATTAAATCAGCTAAATTATATCGGACATAAATTTTTGTTTATTTTTCACTCTCATGACCACCGCTTCCCCCACGAGGAACTAATTCATTCATCTTATCCCCGCCGATTAAATAGGCATCGCCAAAACCGAAAGTGGCTTCACCCGATTTTACCTCTAACTCAAACAAATAAAAGTCCGTCATCTTTTTCAGCATGTCAACCATAGCACTGTCAAACTTTTCACTAAACAAAGTAAACACCTCTTCAAAACGTTCACTATCTCTCTGTACTTTTACTGATGTACACTGTAAAGATATCCGTTTTCTGGCAAAAAGGTTTTCACTCTTGCTTTCATCTTCTATAAAGAATAAAGAAGCGTTAGATTTTGTTTGTATATTTTTTGTGTGTGTTGCTATCTTGGATATGTATATATAAAAACGGTTATTGTCATAAATGTAAGGTGCATACGAAGAAAAAGGGAGATTATCCTCGTCCACCGTGCCAATAATTGCTGTTTTGATCTTTGAAATAAAATTTGTCATGTATTCTCTTTTTTAATGATTTTAGCATAATTAAGTGATAAGACAAAAATAATAGTGTATATATCTACATATCTAAGTTCTCAACAACACTCCTAAAAATCAAAAATGTCATCCAATAAAGATTCCAAATCACTATCCTTACTCATTCCATCATATAAATTCAACATCATCTTGATTTGTGCTAGGTCTGCTTCAAATGAATTATCAAGAAAATTTAATTCTTCTTCTGTGCTAAAAAATAATTTTTCCTGCCAGAATACGATATTACTAACAAAGGATTGTAATAATCCTCTAAAATCATTTCCCAGTCTAAGACAAGCATCACTATAAAGAGATAAGATGACAGAAAGCTCAGCAATAATATTACATATTACATTTAATTGCGGATAAAAATGCAAAAAACTTGAGTAGTAGGATAATGCTGTTCGATAAGCGGTCAGCTCATCCAAACTAAAAATTTCATAGGCTTTTTCATAGTTGGAATCTTGCAATTTTTCAATGCAATTTACCATCTCTTCTAAATCATCTTTGATAATAAAATCGTGCACTTTACTTTGTAGTGGCTCTACTTTTATTTTTTGGACTAAGCTTTGATCTCTTTTTTGAATTAAATATGAAAGAATATTGTTTTCATATTTATATGGTAAGTTTAACATTTCGAGTCTCTTCTTAAGCGTCTGAACAAAAGAGGTAATTGTTGTTTGGAAAAATAAAGAATATTCTTCACTCGACTCTTTCAAAGTAATATTTATATATTCTGAGGATGACAAAATTGTTTTGTAGTCAATTAATAAGTTATATAATCTTGCAAAACGATCATATACGTATTCACTTTCTACCAGATTTAATCTAAAAATACAATAAGACCACAAATCATCCAAATTTTTTTGTGAATTTATTTTGAAAACTGTTTCATACGAATAAAAATTACTTATTTGCTGAAATAACATGATTTACTCATTTCCTTTCTATTTCTTATCTCATTATTATAACACTGAAAATTATTTTTTAATATAACTTTTGTATAATTTTTAAGCATTATAAAACTGAAAATTATTTTTAATCTAACTAGTGTATATATTTTAATCTTTATCTTACATGGGAGGGTATACGCAAAGGAAATTATTGCTATATTTAGTCTAATAACTCCGTTATGAAGAAGATTTAAGAAAATATTTGAAGTAAAGCACAGAGATGATTACCAGTTAGTTAGGAACTTTTTTAACTCTTCAAAAGAGAGGGGTTTGCTATAGAGATACCCTTGACACAAGTGACATTCCATCTCAGATAGAAGTTTTTCTTGTTCAATGTTTTCTATCCCCTCGGCTATAACTTCAATATCTAAACTCTCGGCCATTGCGATAATAGTTCTAATAATTGCCTTGTCTTCCTTAAAGTCTACAATACCGTCAATGAATGATTTGTCAATTTTTAGATATGAAATTGGAAATTTTTTCAAATAGTTTAATGATGAGTACCCAGTGCCAAAATCATCAATTGAAATTTTAATATTATGGCTTGTTAATTCTTTCATCATATCTATAGCTCGTTCAACATTTTGCATAATCAAACTCTCTGTTATTTCAAGCTCCAAATTATTGATGTTAAATCCATGTTGCCTTATCTTTGCTATTATTTTTTCAATGAGGTTTACATCTTCAAACTGCTTAGAGGAGAGATTAACGGCTACACTTAGCTCAGGATAACCATTAGCATTTAGCTCTTTAATATCCTCTAAAGATTTTACAAAAACTTGTTCACCCATTCTATGTATGAGCCCGCTATCCTCGGCTACACCAAGAAAATTGATTGGAGATAAAATACCCTGTGTATGATGATTCCATCTAACAAGCGCTTCAACACCAACTATTTTTGCTTCTTTTGGATTTATTTTTGGTTGATAATAAGGAACTATTTTTCCTTGAGCCAGAGCATCTCGAAGCTCTACTTCTGTCGTTCTATTTTTAATACTATCATCATGCATTTGAGATTGAAAAAATCTATAATTTCCTCGACCTGAATCTTTTGCTTTATACATTGCCAAATCAGCTGATTTGATTAATACATCAGCATCCTTTCCATCGTCTGGAAAAAAAGCTATTCCAATACTTGAATTTATAAAAACTTCATGTATATCAATAATATAGGGTTTGCAAAGTGAGTCTATTATTTTTTTGGCTATATACTGCACACTCTGTTTTTTAACTGGAGGGGAGAGTATAATAGTAAATTCATCACCGCCTATGCGTGAAACCGTGTCAGACTCTCGCATTAAATTTTTTAATCTCTTCGCAACAGCTATTAAAAGTTCATCTCCTATGGGGTGCCCTAATGTATCGTTTACTTTTTTAAACATATCTAAATCAAGTAATAAAATTGCTCCTTCACTTTTATTTCGAATAGCAATATCTATTTGATGTTTTAGAATATTTTTAAATTGTACTCTGTTGCTCAATTGAGTCAGAGAATCGGTAAAAGCCATAGTCTCAAGCTCTTGTTTATGGTTATTTTCTTTTGTAATATCGCTAAATAAGCCAACATATTTTTTTGCAATACCATACTCATCTTTTACACTGGTAATTGTAAGGTCTTTTAAAAATAATTCACCGCTTGCTTTTGTATCCCAAATTTCACCCTTATAAACACCATAATTGAGCAGTTTGTACCACATGTCTTCATAAAAAGCTTTATCGTGCTTTGCAGATTTAAAAATATTTGGTGATTTACCGATGACATCTTCTTTTTTAAAACCTGTTAGCTGTACATATGCCGGATTTACATCAATTATTTTAGCATTTAAATCAGTTATTATTACAGCCTCTGAGATAGAGTCTATCACCTCTTTGGAGAGTGATAAATTTTCTGCATTTATTTTTTTTTGTGTAACGTCAGAGATAATAGCAACATAATGGCTGCCATTTTCTAAAATCATTTTTTGCACTTTTGCTTCTATAAAATATTCTGTTCCATCTTTACGTTTATGTATAGCTTCTAAAATACCGGCTGTTTTCTCTTGCAGATATTTCTTAAAATCTTCTTCACTATATTGCGGTTTAATATCCCATGGATGTAAATGTACTATCTCATTCAAGTCATAACCTAGATTCTTATGAGCCTGTTTATTCAAATATGTAAACTTAAAACTATCGGCATCAAAGACATATATTTCATTAAAGCTGTTATCTACAATCGTGCCAAGCATTTTTAGTCTATTTTCACTTGATTTTTCTAAAGTCAAATCTTTATAGATAGACATAATATTTCCGTTATCTATTTTGTATATCTCATGTTCACGCCAACCGCTTACATGTCCATCTCTATAGAAATCAGTTTTCTGAGAGTGCTGTTCTCCACTAAAGTGAACCTTTTTAAAAAGGTCGAATATTCCAAACTTTTTAGCGGTTGGGAAAACATCTAAGAAGTATTTTCCAACCAACATATCCCTTCTAATGTTTTCAGTATTTTCTGCTGCAACATTAAAACTTACAAATTTGAAATCGTCTTTTTCAACATCATATTTATAGATTGCGATGTTCAAAGGTATCATATCAATATTTAAAGAGTACTCTTTATTTCCCACCAACCACTGCCTTGCTTTATTTTAAATTGTCCTAATTATACCTAATATGTCTGTAGTGGGGATAGTCTAATAATAAAGTTTTAATGTTCTCACACCAAATACAGCTGACTGTACATACTCCAAACGAGTATATTGCACACAAGGCAAGGCGAAACTACGAAGGAGCTACTACTATGACATTAGACTTCTTACAGAACCCTCTGTAAAGTGCTAAGACATAAAGAAGTTTTATAGGAAGTCTATTATCTAAAGTTCAAGTAATGACAAGGCAATAATATTATTCTTATAATTATCACTTACCTTGTATTCCCTATAACCCTTGGAACGTACAGAGGCTAAAATGTAGGATTTTTCATTCACACTCACAGTGCCATAAAAAGTATTTTGCCCTGCTATCTGTTTAAGTATATTCTCATCAAGTCCAAAATAACTTGTATTTTCAATACTAGAATCAGTTGATGATATAATCATCCCTTTGTCGTCTATGAACAAAGACAAACCTTTTAAATTCCGAGTAAAACAATCATTAAGAATCGCATGAAATTCAATACTAGAATCAAATACAATAGCAATCCCGCCAAGATTACTTTTATTGTTATTGATGCTTGCATGATAAATATAAGTTGGCTGATTGTTATAAAACTCTGTTTTTTCAAATTCACTTACGAAATAATTTTGTGTATCTTTATTTTGCAAGGTTTTAAAGACAGCTTTATCTTTGATGATTTTACCAATAATGCTAGCGTCTTTTGAGCTTGTAACAATCTTTCCCTTTATATCATAAATAAAAATATTCGTGTAAACTGTGTACAAATCATTTATATATTTTAAGACATCATTTAATTTTCGCTCATTAGGAGTAGCGAGGGACAATTCATTTATAAATAGTGGGGTTAATGCCCACCACCTTGAATCATTTGCTCTCTCATACAAGTTTCTGTCCATGATATCTATTGCCAGCTGAGAAGATAGTTCCAAATTAAACTTTAGAGACTGCTGCACAAGTGCTTCTAAGTTTTGGGCTGCATCTTTAATGATTTTTAGTAAGCCGGTACTGATATCACGTAAATTATCCAGTATGGGATTGAGGACATACATTTGTCTTTTAGCCGCAATCAATTCGCCGTTGATGATGATATCTGCTAAGTCTCCAATAATATCATCAGCATATTCTATGATATTTTTAATTTCTTCATTCACAAAACTATGTTTTACTGAACATTCGCTTGCTGGCTCCTGTAAACCTTTCTTGCATTTGATTAAAACTGCAGACCAAGGTAGTCCACGGTAACCTTGATATCCATTTGTTTTGGCAGATACGACAAAAGTACCGTTAATAAGTGAATATTTATCGCTAGTGTCTTCGTCGTGTGTATGCTTTAACCTATCTTCAAGTTTGTATTGCTTGGTATTATTTGAAGCGATGATTTTACTGTCTTCTAGCAGTAAAATAGTTTCATTATCAGTATTTAAATTTTCAAATATTCTTGAGAGTTCATCATCAAATTTAAAGCATAAGCACAATACACCTATCGCAACGCCACCATCTACGATTTTTTGTGTATATGTCAGTGTCTTTTTCTGCCTTTTAAATATATCGGTATATGTATATCTTTCAACATATGAATCACTGTTTAATGTTTGCTTGATAATCTCATCGTTGCTCGATGAGATTTTATTGTCAACATTAAGGTTGACTTTTACTTCACCGTTTGTATCAAATATAACAATTTCATTGTAAACGCTGTATTTTAGAACATACTCATGTAAGCGTGCTTGTAGCTCTTCTTTAGAGATACCATCTTGCTTTAAAAAGCTTATTATTTCGGTATCTGTCGCCAAAAAACCGACATCGGCCGTTCGCTCAAATAGATTACGAATTAAAATATCAATCGTTACCGCTGACTTTGATTTTAACTCATTAACTAAAGTAGTTATATTCTCCTGTAGGAGCACATTGATTAAATTATTTTTTAGTTCAGAAAATTTATGATTGGTATCTTCTGTAAATTCAAATAAATTAATGGTAGATTTATCTGAATTTATTTTTCCTGTTAGTGTCACTTTATTGAGCAATTTATTGCCATATTCAAAATCTTTTTTTGACTTTTCTATAAATGGAAATAAATGTAAAAGTTGTTGCATATAATCACCTGAAAAAAATTATTTAGTTATAGACTATACCATTTTTCACAGCTAACAAACTCTTTTTATTGCTTAAATATTAATCAATGCATATAAACTTTTTTAACTTAAAAATGCTAGTGATTTTCACAGCAATTCAAAAAGCTTAATATTTTGGTATATAAAAATCATATACCTCAACCTTATAAAACTATCAAAGGTATTAGTTCAGAAAAGACAACCGCCCTATTTTGTTCACTACTTAACATTTTTTCTATTAGAGTTGCCAAATTCTTGTCAATACCGGGAACCAATTTACTTATAGCTTCTAATTTTTCTCTTTTATTTTCATTTGAAAACCTGTCATAAGCCGAATATGCTTCTTGTTTTGATAATTGATAATAGAGTTTTCTGCCAAGTTCAAAAACTTCAAATTCTTCATTTTTACCGGTTGAGACTTTCTTATCTAAATGTAACTCAATGTCCAAACTTTTAGACCTTAAATATGCTTGGAATTGCATAAAAAATCCTATAAAATACGAACTGTATTGTGACAAGACTCTATCGTGAAACTTTTCAAATGTTTCATCTTTAAGTCTTAACTTTTTATATTCCAGCATTAAACTCTCTACATAAAACTTTGCATATCTTAATGGTGCAGACTTGACAACCGTATAACCTTCCACACCTTCACTGGAAATCTTTCCCCCTAAACTTATGTGAACACCATCTTCAGTCACTCCATCGACTTTTGCCTTACATCCTTCAAATCCGAGATCTCCCAAGCCATGAATACCACAACCTTTCACACAAGCCGACCAATACATTCTAATTCTTCCACTCTCAAGAGGTACTTGTTTTTGCAGATATGTTGAAAGATTAATGGCATCATTTTTATTTTCAATCACCCCAAATGGACAATGCTCCGTTCCCGCACAAGCGATTAAGTGATTTAAATATGGAGTATTTACACTTTTATACGTTTCAAAAAACTTCTCTTGAAGCATTGTTTGTACATCATTAACGCCTAAAATATAAATACTCTGTTCCATATCAAAACGTATCTCTTTGTTTCCATAACTCTCACTAAGTTTTGCTACTTCGAGCATATCACTACCCGAAAAAATTCCAGAGGGAACCACAACATGCACACCAAATGAACCATCGCGAAGCTGTACTTTCCCCTGATCAGCATCACTGAAATCCAGCTTAGTCATGGTCTCACCGGCAGTTGCAAAATCAAGCCCCGCATTTTCTCTAATCGCTGCCGAAATCTCTTTCATGCCAACATCTTCTATAAGATGATGAAGCCTGTTTTTGTTACGGTTATCACGAAATCCAAATTTTTTAAATATCTCTATAATCGAGCCAAAAGCTTTTAGTACCTCTTCTTCATTAGCAAGAAATATATCTGCACTTTTACCAACTACACCGACTTTTCCGCCAAGAAACATGTTGTAGCCAAATACACCCTCTTTTTGAGCCAAAGCAAAAGAAGCATCATGGCAAAAAACATTACATCTGTTTGAGAGTGAGCCTGTTATAGCAGTATTGAATTTTCTTGGAAGTGTAGATATCCATTCAGGATTGTATAAAAACATCTCTTGCATTTTTAAAAGTGTATTGTGGGATGGAAGAATATTATCATATCCCATATCATCAATTGGGTCAGACATTATACCTCGTATGTTATCTACACCCGTTTGATAGGCATCCATCCCAACAACTTTCAGTCTCTCTAAAATTGTAGGAATATCTTCAATTTTAATATATCTTAATTCGCACTGCTGTCTTGTAGTGAGATCTATATAGTCCTGTCCATACTCTTTTGCACATTCTCCTATGACTTTTGCTTGAGAGGAGTTCAGATTCCCCCCTGGAATACGAAGTTTTATCATAAATCGCTCAGGTGTAGCAGGTCTGTCGTAAATACCAAAGCATTTTAAAAAATATTTCTTATCTTCATCTGGAATCGATGCATATCCATTTTTGGCATATTCATTTATCATATCATACGCTTCTTGTGGATTTTTTAAGCTTTTAACTTCTTCTATTTTGTTTCGCTTTTTATTTCTTCTTTCACTAGCTTCTTGTAATGCTTCCATAAAATTATACACTCCTCTCTTTTTCTTGAAATTTCACGCCTTCATATACAGTTTTTACATGAGTAATTGCTCCACTGATTTCATCTTCAAGAAATTCTAATCCTTGAGGAACTTCAGTTGAATGAAGCTGAATAGCCGTTTGTTTGTAGTTTGGCTCACCGGATTTTGGACAGAAACTCTCATTTGTCAGAGTATTAACAAGCTGGGTATCAAAATGAAACGGTACAAATACATTTCCTTTGGCAACACTCTGCGTCACACGGACTACTACATTGTTTACCCACCCTCTTTTACTTGAGAGTGATATTCTGTTCCCACTTTTTACTTTGAGCATTTGAGCATCTGCAGGATTTACATCCACCCAAGCTTCAGGCGCTAAGTCGTTGAGTATATCGATGGAGCGAGTTTTTGTACGTGTATGCCACTGTTCCACAGTACGTCCAGTATTTAAAATAACCGGAAATTCTGTACATGCAGGCTCAGCCATAGGGAACCAGTCTAGACAGAGAAGTTTTGCTTTTTGATCTTTGGTTCTAAAAGGCATCTCTGGCGTATAAAGCCTTGTTGTTCCATGGGGATTTTCTTCGTTACATGGCCATTGCACTCCGCCTAGCTCTTCCATAAGTTCATAGCTCATGCCGGAATAGTCGCATAACTGATCCTTTGAGACTTTTTTCCACTCCTCAAACGCATCTTTAGGGCTTGTCCATGAAGGAAAAAGCATCTCATGAACACCATTAAAATATTTTGAAAATTCTAGAACTATGTCAAAATCACTTTTCGCTTCGCCTATCGGTTCCACCGCTTTGTTTGCACGGTTACATCGTCTCTCAGAGTTTGTGTAGGTTCCCTCTTTTTCTCCCCATGTAGCAGCAGGAAATATTACATCAGCAATTTGGGCAGTATCACCTAAAAATGCATCTTGAACTACTAATAAATCAAGCTTGTCAAAGATCTTTCTTAACTTCTTTTGGTTTACAAAACTTATCAAGGGGTTTGTTGCGATTATCCAAAGTGCTTTTATCTCACCTCTATCAATCGCCTCTATAATTTCAGCATATTTGTAGCCGCGCTCAGTTGGGATAATCTCCTGGGGAACATCGACTATGTTTGCATATTCTTGAAGTGCCGGTATATCACCAAAGTTACGGTAGCCAGGGAGTGAAGAGGTAAAACCTGTCTCCCTTGTTCCCATGGCATTACACTGTCCAGTGATTGAAAAAGGTCCGGTACCTTCTCGCCCGATTTGCCCCGTTAAAAGATGCAGGTTTATAATAGCACTAACCGTATCACTTCCCAAGAACGACTGGTTTACACCCATAGTCCATGCGCTTAAAACCGAATCTTGCACGGCAAATTGACGTGCAAGTTCATAGAGAGTTTTTACATCTATTCCCGTTATGTTTGCCACCTCTTGAGGAGGATAATCTTGGAGATGTTTTTTGAGCTCTTTATAGCCATTGGTATTAGCCAACATGTAACCCTCGTTTTCCCATCCCTGCTCTATCACGATATAGGCTAAACCATTAAAAAGCGCCAAATCCGTTCTTGGCTTTATGGGCACAAAAATATCTGCCATTTGAGAAGTTTTAGAAGCTCTTGGATCTATCACTATCACTTTTTTATTTGCTTTTTTATTTTTGTTTATATGGAGCAACAATATTGGTTGGTTATCCGCAATATTTGCACCGATTAAAAAAATGGTATCCGCTTTTTCGAAATCTTCGTACGAGCTGACCGGACCGTCTGAACCAAGAGATTGCTTGTAGCCCATAATCGCCGCAGACATACAAAGCGTTGTGTTTCCGTCGTAGTTATTAGTACCAAGTCCGAGTTGCACAAACTTTCCAAGCGTGTAAAACTCTTCTGTCAAAAGCTGTCCGGTTGAGATAACTCCGACTGCTTTTTCTCCATGTTCTTTTGCTATGCGTTTAAATTCATTTGCCGTTTTGGAAAATGCTTCATCCCATGAAACCGGAGTTAATTTGCCGTTCTTTTTTATAAGTGATGTAGTAATTCTCTCAGGTGAGTTAACTATCTGATGCTCGCTCAGACCTTTGGGACATAGTGTTCCCATATTTACAGCATGTTTTGGATTACCTTTTGTATAAACCGCTTTACCGTCCTTTACACCAATGTAAAGTCCGCATCCAACACTACAATAACCACATGTAGAAAACACCCATTTGTCCGGTTTGTTTGCATCGCTTATCATTCCAAACTGAGGATCGGAAGAGAGTTTATATTTCTGTGCTTTTATATCAAAACCCAAAAAGTCTTTTAATTTATTAATCATTTTTTATCCCTTTACCTCGAAAGAGGCTAGTTTTTACGAGAAATCACTTAGTGATTTCCTTACATCAGGCTTTAGCCTAGAAGTGCCTTAGCGGCTAGCACTGTCATACAGACTTGCTAGAAACATTTTTGCTTTACAAAAAGGTTCTCCTCTTTTATTCATATGACGTTCTCATCGTGATTTCCCAACAAAGAATCCACCCGCCATTCCTAAAGGAACAACTGTGGCATAAAATAAAAATCTATCACTCAGTTCACTCGAGGCAACTAAGATAAAAGAAAGTATCAAAGCGAAGAATGCTACAGAGAATGCTGAAGCCGAACTAATGAGAACTATCGCTAAAAGCGGTAAGAACATACCTCCGATTATCAGGCTTGAAAAACGAAGCAATTTTATGTTTTTAAAGTTTTCGTTGAGCAATCTTGAGCTTCTTTTTAACTGATACTCATTGAGGACAGTTGTATCGAGCGTTCTTGCATCTTCATAACTAAAGAAAAGTTGAGCTATGGCTCCAACCATACCAAGAGTAATGAGAGGAACTACAGCTTCGGTAATGCCCAGCACAAGACTGACTAAGGCCATCATAAATATACCAACATAAGCTACTCCAAAAAACTTCATATTTGTAGTAGTTCTGTTCCATGATGGACGAGCTTTAATGCGGTAAATCATACTTTGAGCATAGATGCCGTAAATTCCAACTGCCAAAGTGATTGCTTCAACCACAAGTATGAGCGCATGTGGAAGTTCAAAAAAGTATAATGCGATAACCACACTCATGAGGGAAGTAAACACACCTAAGGCAAGTGCTTCTCGAGACAACCAGGATGTTTTTATATTCTTCATAGCAGTAAGAGCTAAGAATGGGCGGCCCAAATGCAGAGCAGACAATGGAAGTCCAACAGCTGCAGGAAGCATCACCAAAAGTGCCATCATCCAATTTGTATGAAGAAATCCGAAGAGACTCATCACATCACCCAAGAAAAATGCCAAAAATCCGCCAAGCGAGACTTGAGTTAAAACAGTCATAAAAACAAGAGGCATCTCCGAATGAGCAGGTTTGAGTATATGCTCATCCATCTCCTTCATATCATTTGGCATATTCTCCGGTAGTGTAAACCTTGTAGTTGAATTGGTAATTCTGGCATCTGGCAAGAATGGCATGCTGCCTTGCTTGTCAATATCTTTGGCAACCCACTCCGCAATGTTCACAGCTTCGATTTCAATAGCTCCAGCAGGACATGACTGAACACAGGCAGGTGATTGCCCAACATCCAATCTTTCATGGCACATATGACACTTCGTTACTATTTTTCTCTCTTCATGATAAACAGGAACTCCATAAGGACAGTTCCAAGTACAGTACTGACAACCTATGCAAGTGTCATCGTCATGGATGACTATTCCTGTTTCGGCTATCTTTATATAAGACTCCGTTGGGCATCCGATTAGGCATTCAGGATCGATGCAATGGTTGCAGCTCATAGAATTTAAAAGTTGCGTGAAAGCCGGAAATACTCCACCTTCCATCTCGCCAACTCTTCTCCATTTTATATCTGCAGGATTATTGTTTTGTTCATTACAAGCAACTTCACAGCATTTACAACCCACACAGGCAGTGGCATCAAAGTGAAATCTATACTGCTCACCCTCCTTAAGCTTAGGAATATCTATAGAATAGTTACCGCACTGAGAACCAGTATCAGCTTTGTAGTTAATAAAATTTTCTAACGGTGTTTGTATATCATTTATCATATTTAGTATTCCATATATTTAATTCTTTAAATTATTATAACACTATGTTGAATGTAAAATTAACATTCAGCTGTATATTTTTTATACAACATACTAAGAATATGCTCTATAATTGACAATACTCACTTTTCATAAAGTATAATTAATGAAAAGTTAAGTTTTATCCAGGATTGTGCAGTAGATATTTCTAAAAATTGTTTATGCTTAAGAGATATTTAGTAAAAATTTTAGCCACCTTATTGGTGGTATAAATTTTTAATGAATGCCTCAAAATAATAAATGGGGTTTTTAATTTCCTACTGCATAATTCGGGTTATAGGTACATCGAGACTAATAAAAAGATTATACTTTAAAGGTGTCAGCGCTCGACTGTAGCTCTTGAAATTGATTTATAACCTTGTCAAAACATTTTTTTAATCCATCAGATATGACCACAACTTCATCCGAATTATTTATAAAGTATTCAACACTATCTTGCATTTTATTTGAATCTTCTTTTATGGACATGATGACACTCTCAATCTCTTGCGTTGATTTTTGACTTTTTTCTGCCAGTTTTCTTACCTCATCAGCTACTACAGCAAAACCACGACCATGTTCACCTGCTCGAGCCGCTTCTATAGCTGCATTTAATGCTAAGAGGTTGGTTTGGTCACTTATATCTTTAATAAGTCCTACAATAGAAGAAATTTGTCCAATCGATTGTGAGAGTTGATTTGTATTCTCAGAGATACTTGTTAAGGTCGGAACGAACTTTTGACTGCTCCACTGAGTCAAATGGCCCAATTGAGTATCAGTTTCTTCGGATGTTTCTTGTGATTTTTTTATTGCCGTTTGTATATGAGAAATAATCACTTTAAAATTTTCAATTATATGATTTATCGGTTCTTGATAATGTGGTAGCTGATGCTCTTGAGGCAGAGATAAAATTTTTGAAATATCACCATTTGCGATATGCTCAATCATCTCTATAATTGGTGCAGATTGATCCATCATAAATTTTTTTCTTATCTCAAACTCTGATCTTCTATCTCTTAATATTATAAAAGTATTTACCAGTTTACCCTCCTCATACACAGGAACAACAAATACAAATACAGGAATATCATCTTCTTTTCTTGTTGATATCGTTATAACTTCAGTAGTAAACGCCGCTTTTTTTTCTATCTTTACTATTTTATTTATAAAGTCGCATAGTTGACATGATTCATTCTCTTTGGATATCAGTGATGCTATAGATGGTCTAGATAAAAGCTCATTATGTGTTAAATGCAAAAACTCCAACAACATGCTGTTAGAGTTTATTATATGTAAGTTCTCATCCAGTACCGCTATAGCACTTGGAAAATTGTTTACAAAATCAGAGTAAGATTTTGTCTTTTTGTCTTTAAGTTCAAGCAGATATTCTAAGGCCTTATCAGTTGTGCTAAAGATGAAGGTAGCTTTTCCAAATAATTTTTCTTCTAATACTGTTATTTCTTTATAAATATAATCTTTTATAGAATCTAGTTCTTTTTTATATTTAGTGCTAAACATTGGATAACCTCCTCTTAACTTATCGATATCTTTATGATGATAAATTTACAAAATTATATAATATATCAGCTACCTTATAAGCTAATAGTTGTATGATTTTTATACAATAGTACAAGGGCTAAAAACCTCTATTTAAAGTCTAAAAATGTATCATAAACTTCAACCCAAATTATGCAATAGAAAATTAAAAAAAATATTCATCATTGCGCTGCGGGGGTACATTCATTAGAAATTTCTATTGCATAATTCAGAGTCAAATACAAGATACTCTCTTTTTTTAGTTTTATGATAAAGAGAACTACATTGTAGAGCAACGAGCCTGATTCCTGCCACTCTCTTTTGCTTTATAGAGTAGTTTATCACTCTTTTGATATATATCGTTTACATCATTCACATCATCATTATTAACTATATATACCCCGGCTGATATTGTTAAAAACTTTGAGGCACTGTTTGTTTCATGTGTGACTTGTTTTTGCTCTACATTTTTTATAAGCTGATTTCCCATCTCACAAAGGTGTTCCCTTGTTGATGAAAATAATAAAACACCAAACTCTTCACCACCCAGTCTAAAAATATAATCATCTGGCCGCTTGAATGTCTCTCTTAATATTGTAGCCACCGATTGTAATGCAAGATCTCCGCTATGATGCCCATAAGTATCATTATATTGTTTAAAATGATCAACATCCAGAAGTATAAAAGCTAAAAATTTATTTTCTTCCATAGCAATATTATCTCTTTTTGCAATTGCAATATGTTTTGGAAATATTTCATCAAAATGTCTTCTGTTGTATAAATTTGTCATGCTGTCTGTGATGGAAACTCTTTGGATTATCTTTTTATCTGTGATATCTTCTCGTATAGAGTTATAACCGACAATATCTCCAAAAAATCCAAGCTCTGGAGAAATTGTTATTTTTACCCAGTATGTAGATCCGTCTTTTTTTTTGTTTGTAAGTTCAGTGATACACGTTTTACCGCTTTTTATGGTTTCCCATATTTTTTTATAAACTTCAGGTTTGATTTCCGGATGCCTTAATATGTTATGGCTCTTACCTAAAAGTTCCTCTTTTGAATAACCGGAAATATTACAAAAAGCTTCACTGACATAATTTATAATTCCATCTTTATTTGTAGTTGAAGTTATTACATGCTTGTCTATCAATTTAAAATACTTTTCATTTTCTTCATTTTTTTGTGCCTTAAAAACATTGTTTCCAATAATGCTCAGCATATCGCCCATGGAAGAAATCAACTCTTTATCTTTAACGCAATAGAGCTGGACTATTGCAATCACGGTATTATCATCGTTTAAAATTGGCATAGAAACTATCTTTTCAAAATATGCATCAAAACTGGAAAAGATTACCTTCTTTTGCTTTTGTATAATGTATTTTTCTTTTGCATGGATAATATCTATAAATTCTTTATCTTGCAGGCTTATTACATGTTCTATTTCATATTGTTCTATGTTGTATGTAGCTGCCAAAGTCAATTGTCCATTTTTGTTGTCAACCAGATACATGACTCCATATGTATAAGCTGTTTTTTTTAATAAAAACTTAATAGATATTTGACATTTTTCTTTTACACTATCAACACTGCTCAAGCTATCATAAAGTTCATTGGAAATTTTTACTCCATCATTGAGTTTTTGTTTTTTCTGCTGTATTGCATCTATTTTTTTGTATATGTATATGGCAAAAAGAATGATTAACAACAGACCTAGCACTAACTCAGATAAAATAAAACTAATCTGTTTATTAATCTTTTTTTTATCCAATTCTAGAGAGGATTTAATATCTTTTTCTATCGTTAAATAAGACTCGCCCAATATGTCAATGATGACAGAACTTTTTTTAAAATAGCTAGCTACATCAACATTAAAATTATTATTAAATATATTTTCTAAAGTCAATGTCAAATCTTTAAAATGTGAATATAAATCGTCTATCGTTTTTGGATGATTATTTATTTTTTTAAAATAAATATTGAAATTATTGAGCTGCTCTTTGATTATGTATTTTTGCTGATTCGTAATTTTCTTATTTGTGATTATATAACTGCCAAGACCTCGAATTTTTGCTATGTTTTCAATCATTTGTGGGATATAACGAACGATTGAATAAACCTGATCGGAGTTCTCATGATGAATCTGTGAAAAAAACTTATTTTGACTTGAAATACTGATGATTTTAAAATTTAAAATATTAATTATTTGTGTATATTCAAAAAATGATTCTTCTTTATCCGGATAGCTTGTTTGTAAAATATTTAATATTTTACCTTTGAGCTTTAAATCATCAATATTATGCAGTAATCTATCTATTTCTTTTGAAATTAATGAACGTTCACTAATATGGAGGCTATTGCTATGTGTATTATCTAACTGAAGTAAGCCTCTGTATTCTTTCATTGATACATTAATACTATAGAGTGTGTGAATATTGTCTATATTTAGTATTTGATTATCTATAATATTGAGTTGAACATTTGCCTCAGCATAGTCTCTATATATTTTATAGCTTAGAAAAGTTGATAGAATTAAACCGATAATAAAAATAATAATCTTATGCATGTTGCAACCGTACCACATCTTTTCTTAAATCTTTTGAAGTTATATCTAATGTAAATTATAACACTGGCTTAATTTAATCACTACATGAGCTGTATGATTTTTATACAATAATATGTCGAATACCCAAGTTATTCACAATATAATTCTAAATCTTAAACTTACTTAATGAAATATTAAGTTAAAAGGCAAATAGTTATGGCAGGATTTAAAGCATTAAAAGGACAAGGAGATGCAAAAACACTTTTTGCAGCTTTTTTATATTTTGATTTTAGTTTTATGGTATGGACTATGCTCGGACCATTATCAACAGAGATAGCAGAGTCATTAGCAATAGGTGGATTTGTAATGAGTGCAGGTCAAAAAGCAACTCTTCTTTCTATCCCGATTTTAGCTGGAGCACTTCTTAGAATTTTACTAGGATTTGGTGTTGATAAATTTGGTGCTAAAAAAACTGCACTTATGTCTCAAACGGTAGTTATAGCAGTGCTGTTTTACGCATTTTTTAGAGGTGCTTCAATATCATACAATGAACTTTTAGTAGTTGCTATTGGTCTTGGTTTTGCAGGAGCAAGTTTCGCAGTAGCACTTCCTCAAGCTGGTCAATGGTATCCACCAAAACTTCAAGGGATAGTTTTAGGTATCGCTGGAGCTGGTAATATCGGTGTTGTTGTTGACTTCTTATTTGCACCAAAGATTGCTGAAATTTGGGGATGGCAAACGGTATTTTTAGTTGGTGCTGCTCTTTCGTCTGTCATATTTGTAACTTATGTATTTATGGCAAAAGATGCTCCTGCTGATGTATATAAAGCAAATCCTAAAAAATTAAAAGATTATTTAAAACTTTTAAAAGATAAAGATACATGGTGGTTTAACCTTTTTTATGCGGTTAGCTTTGGTGGTTTTGTTGGTTTTGCTGGATATATGAAAGTTTATCTTATGAATACTTATCAAAGTGATATGAGTTCGTTTGGTTTAGATGTATTTGATGAGAGTAATGTAAAAGTAATAGCAGGTTATTTTGGTGCTTTATGTATCTTTGCTGGTGCTGTTTTACGTCCTGTTGGTGGAGCATTCGCAGATAAGTTAGGTGGTATAAAATCATTATATATCTTCTTTGGAACTATATCTCTTTTAGCAATCCTAAATGCTACAATGACGCTTCCTTTTAGTGTTGCCATATTTGTACTATTTTTAATAATGGCTAATCTAGGTATGGCAAATGGTGCAGTATTTCAACTTGTTCCACAAAGATTTGGTAAAGATATCGGTATTATGACTGGTATCATCGGTGCAGCTGGTGGTCTTGGCGGCACAGCTCTTATAAAAACTCTTGGTTGGAGCAAAGGTGCATTTGATGGCTACTCCGCCGGATTTATGATATTTGCTGCTGTTGTACTTGTTGCCCTTATGGGTATCTCTTTAGTAAAAACTAGATGGAGAACTACATGGGGTATTCAAGCCGGCGGTAGAATTTAAGAAATAAATAGGAGTAATTTTTACTCCCTCTCGCTAAGGGCGAAGCTTTTACATAAAATCATTTAGTGATTTTACTGTATCGCTCTTTAGAACAGAAGTGACTGAGCATAATCTTGGTTTTGCTGAGATTATGTGAGATTAAATAGTAGGAACATACATGTCATCAACAAATATAAAAACTTCAGGCTTTTCCTTAGCCAAAAGAAAAGAATTAACCGGTGATGACTTTTATGACATAAAAACAATAGGCAATATAACCGTTGCCATTGTTTGCGATGGGGTTGGAAGTGCCAGTGCCGGTGCCGAGGCAGCAAAAAGAACAACTTCCTATCTTATGAACAACTTCAAAATTCGTCCCAAAAGCTGGACGATAGAAAAATCAATCAAAACCTTTATAGAATCAATCAACTCTATCCTTTATCAAGAATCGCAAATCAACTACGAAAGAAGTGAGTTGGTCACAACCTTAGCTATAGTTGTCATAGAAGGGAATAAACTCCATGGCGCAAATGTTGGCGATAGCAGAATCTACCTTCATCGTGATAATCTACTAAAGCAGCTATCATTAGATCATGCCATGGATGAAGTCGGTTACGAAAACGTTTTGACAGGAGCTATAGGTATTGAGAATACAGTTGAACCTTACTATTTTGAAAATACGGTTCAAAAAAATGACAAAATACTACTTTGCAGTGATGGTTTATATAATATTTTAAGTTCAAACCGTCTTGAGACAGGGATATCTTCCGGAGCATCATCCTTGGTCAAAAAAGCAAGCACTCTTATGGAGAATAATTTACCCGATGATACAACTGCCGTAGTACTGGAAATCAAAAAAGCGGATGAGCGAGAAATTTTAAAAAGACAGGAACTTGAAATCCCGCAAGGCTTAAAACAAGGGCAAATAATTGATGGTTATGTTTTAGAAAAATCTCTGATACAAAATAATAGAACCTGGCTTTGCAAAAAAAAGACAAAACAGTATGTCTTAAAATTTACACCACTTGAAGCAATTGATAATACAATAATTTTAGACCTATTTGTAAAAGAAGCTTGGAATGCAAAACGCTTAAAAGCCGATTTCTTCCCCAAGGCTGTAATACCCAAAAATAGAACTTGCAGATACTATGTCATGCAACTGCTTCATGGTGAAAATCTAGAACAATATTTAAAAAATAAAAAAATCTCCATTGATGATGCAGTCAAAATGGCACAAAAACTTTTACAAATGTCCGAATATTTACTGAGAAAAGATTTAGTGCATGGGGATATAAAACCTCACAATATCATAGTGCAAAAAGATGAAAACGAAGCTCTAACTTTTAAAATCATAGACTTTGGAAGTATTACGGAAATATTTTCAACAGATTCAAAAGCCGGCACTCCAAGCTTTCTTTCCCCTCAAAGATTTCAGAATGAGGCAATAAGTGAAACAAGTGAAGTCTTTGCCCTGGGTGTTACTTTATATCTGGCACTGACAAAAAAATACCCTTACGGGGAGATAGAACCATTTCAAACTCCAACATTTAAAGAAGCACAAAAACCAAGTAAATATAATAGCAACATCCCTGATTGGCTAGATAGTGTTATCTTAAGAGCCATAGCACTAAATAAAGAGAGAAGGTATGAGCACTACTCTGAAATGTTATATGAACTCCAATCCCCAAAAAAAGTAAAACCCTATTTCAATGAAAAGGCATCTTTAATAGAGAGATCTCCTGTCATATTTTATAGAGTTGGATTTACTATTATGACAATTTTAAATATGACACTTTTGGTATTACTGCTTAAATAATTGCCCTTACCCACTTTGGTAAAAAAGTGTGAATCTCTACAAATCTCATAAAACTTGTTTTATCCAGAATTATGCAGTAAATATTTCTAAAAATCGTTTATGCTTGTGCTTAAGGGGTATTTAGTAAAAATTTTAAGCCATCTAATTTGTGGTGTAATTTTTAATGAGTACCCCCCCCCAAAAAAATAATGAGTTTTTTAATTTTCTACTGATAGCTTTAGAGGGTTGGAGGGACATCTGCTACTGTAATGGGCTTATACAGTGCGTAATATCAGTAAGTAACTCTATTCTAACGGCACTATGATTATAATCAGGTTGCAGTGATTCTCTATCATAGAGATCATTTGTCAAATAGTTTATCTCCCTGTTACTTACAGGTATAAAAATATTTTTCTCATTTATATCTTTAGTAATTATTACCTTACTTATTAAAGAACCTCTTTTTGAGAAAATTTTAATGCTATCGCCATCTTTAATCCCTAGCTTTTTAGCATCCTCAAAGTTTATTTCACAAAAGTTTAATTCTTTAAATTTTAAAAGTGTTGTCGGCAAGTTTGTTTTATTTCCACTGTGCCATTGATCCCTAGTTCTGCCTGTTAGCAGTATAAAAGGATATTCTAAACTTGTTTTTTCACTTAGCAATTTATTCTCCACAAAAAAGAGATTTCCTTTTTTATCCGGTGTCAAAAAGTTTTTTATTTTTTCTCCCCAAATAAATGGTTTATCTTGGAGCTCATCATAAAAGATTTCACTCATATCCATATAGTTATTGAGTTTTGTCATCTCTTGATATTCCTCAAATATCTCTTTAGTATTTTTAAAATTAAATTCTTTTTTATAACCTAATCCTTGGGCGATAAGCTGAAAAATCTCCCAGTCTGGTTTACACTCTATAGATGTACGGGTAAGTTTTTCCTGTTTTGTGATAGTTCTGTCAAGATTTGTTTGTGTTCCCTCTTTTTCTCCCCATGGGGCGGCTGGAAGTAAAATATGTGCAAAGTCAGAAGTCACTGAGTTATTGTATGCGTTTATCTCGACAACCATAGGTATATTTTTTATCAATTCTTCCATTTTATTTCTATTTGGAAGGTGGTAAACTGGATCAGTATGGCAGATAACCAATACATCCAGTTTTGCTTCTAGCATCTGTGTTGCTGTCAATCCTGGCTTGCTACTAATATTTGTAGTATTCCAAAATTTGGAGACTTTTTTTATACTTTTCACATCAAAGTCTAAATGAACAGCTAAAGAGCTAGACAAAGCACCAACTTCTCTTCCTCCCATAGCATTAGGCTGACCGGTTAGACTAAGAGGACCATTTCCACTCTTAAATATTTTTCCGGTTAAAAGATGCGTATTTATAAGTGCTACATTTTTATCGACTCCTTGAACCGATTGGTTAAGTCCCATGGTCCATGCTGTTATGATATTTTCACTATTTTTATACAGTTTAAAAAATTCTTCAAACTGCTCTGAGCTTAGTCCTGTTCTTTTTAGCATTTTCGTTACGGGAACTCTTTTAAATTTATTTTTAAGCAGCTCAAAATTATTGACATGAGTATCTACAAACTCTTTGTCGTATAACTCTTCATCGATTAATCTTTTTGAGAGAAGATTGAAAAAATCTATATCACTTCCAACTTTTATGGGCAGATATATATCAGCTATTTTTGCGGTGTCAGTAAAGCGGGGGTCAATAACCACAACTTTGAGACCCTCTTTTTTTGCTTTTTTGATTTGGTTGTGAAACACGACATGCGCTTCTAGCGTATTTGCACCTGTTAAGACAAGCAAATTAGATTTAAAAATATCATCCATTCTAACTGGAACATAATCAACTCCGATAGATTTTTTATAAGCAACAACCGTACTTGACATGCATGTACGGCTATTTGTATCCACGTTGTTCGTGCCGATAAAACCTTTTCCCAACTTATTTGCTATGTATAAATCCTCGGTCAAAAGTTGTCCTGAGAGATAAAAACCTATTTTATTTTTTGGAGTCTGTTGAATTTTATCCGTTATCGCATCTATACTATTTTGCCAAGTAGAAACTTTGTAATCATCGTATATGCTATCTCTTATATGTGGCCTTAAGAGTCTAGTTGAAGTATCTATGCTTATAAGTTCAGAAATCCCTTTTGAGCAAAGTTTTCCCCCATTTATAGGATAAGTTATATCACCAATAAGCTTATTCTCATCAAACTCAAGTCCGCAACCAACACCACAATAACCACAAACAGACCTAATCATCTCAACCTCCGTCATTATATAAAATGTAATTCTAGCTTATAATTTAATGTAAAGTTAAGATTTTATTGTATAATTTTTATACAGTTAAAAGTATTATTAAATATCATTTTCTTGTTATAATTCTTCACATCAAAAATAATTATAAAATAAAGGAGACTACATGTTGAAGAAATTAGTAGTTGCAGGTTTAGGATTATCGTTAGTTGCCACTTCATTAATGGCTCAGCTTGAGAAAACAAAATTAACAATAGGCTTTATTGCACTAACGGACTGTGCCCCGATTGTCATAGCAAAGGAAAAAGGATTCTTCAAGAAATATGGTCTTGATGTTCATGTTGTAAAAGAGGGTGGCGGATGGCCGGGGATTCAACAAAAAGTAATCTCAGGTGAATATGATTTTTCACATGCTTTAGCCGGTATGCCAATTGCAGCGACTCTTGGTATTAATGGTAGTGCGAACCTTCAAGCAGTTTTATCGCTTGACTTTAATGGCAATGGGATTACCTTTGGAAATAATATTATAGAGAAAATGAAAAAATATGGAATGGATGAAAAAACACGTCCTCTTGGCTCTGAATCGTTAAAGAAATACATAGATGCAAAACATAAGGCTGAGGGTTCAAACTATCAGCCACTTTCTTTTGGTATGGTTCACCCGGTTTCAACTCACAACTATGAACTTCGTTATTGGATGGCTACCTCAGGAATAGAGCCTGATGCAGATGCAACAATCAAACCATTCCCACCGCCGACTATGCCATCTAACTTAATTGCAGGTAATATTGAAGGTTACTGTGTCGGTGAACCATGGAATGAAAGAATCGTTCTAAAGAAAAAAGGTTCAACGCTAGTTACAAACTACGATATTTGGAACAACAACCCTGAAAAAGTTCTTCAAACAAGAGCTGATTTTATCACTAAAAATCCAGAGACTACAAAAGCTGTTATGAAAGCAATTATTGAAGCTCAAATGTGGTTGGATACTTCATGGGAAAACCGTAAAGAAGCTGCAAAAATTTTAAGTAAAAGGAATTATGTTAATGCACCTGTAAGTGTACTAGAAAAATCTATGACCGGTACTTTTCAGTACCTAAAAGGTCAAAAGTCTGAAGCAAATCCAATGTTTAACGTATTTGCAAACTACTACGCAGCTTACCCTTTTTACTCACATGGGATGTGGTTTATTACCCAAATGTATAGATGGGGACAAATCGACAAGGCAGTTGACATGAAAGCAGTTATTGAATCCGTTTACCGTCCTGACCTATTTGAGGCAGTTGCAAAAGAGGTTGGCTATAAATTACCTCCAAGTGCTTGGAAAAAAGATGGTGTTGATAAGTACAACATGTTTATGGATGGTAAAATTTATGACCCTAACAAAGCAGTTGAGTATATCTATGGGTTTAAAGTGAGCCATTCTAAAGTAAGCGAAGCCGAGCTTAAAGCTGCCAACAAATGGGAAGGTAGTTTAAAAACTGCTCAACCTGCTTACACTTGTCCTTATGGACCAGCTGGTTGTGCCGATCCTAAGTTCGTAACAAAATAATATTAGCAAGTGGCTGTCTCTCTTTAGTTCAGAGAGATTTCCATGTAAAATTATATTAATGAGTGCCTAGACACTAAAATTGCCCATATAGTTTTTTCTATAAAAAAAACTAGGCACTTATCAGTATAAATGCTAAAGGAAAAAAATGAATAAAGAACTTATAAAAAAGATAGTACTTCCCTTAATAGTACTTGTAATAATAATTCAAGGTTGGTCAGGCATAGCCCATATAGTTGAGGATTTTCCAACACCAAGTGAAACGTATGTTGCCGCTTTTGGCGGTATTAATTCTGACGGTGATGAAATTGTGGGTGTATTATCGGATCCATTTTACGTGAACAATCAGGATGACAAAGGTATCTTTTGGCAAATAGTTGCTTCTTTACAAAGAGTTTTTGCAGGATTTGTTTTAGCCGTTTTAGTTGGTGTTCCTCTAGGACTTTTTATTGGAATGAGTAAAAATGCACAGTACGCTTTTGATCCGTTTATTCAAATACTCAAACCTGTTTCACCGCTTGCCTGGCTGCCATTGCTTTTGTTTATATTTCAAGATATCAGCATGACAGCAATTTCAACAATTTTTATAACATCTATCTGGCCTATTATTATAAATACGACTTTAGGTGTAAAAAATGTTAGTGAAGACTATATGAATGTTGCAAAAGTATTGCAATTTTCTCCACTAGAAAAAATAGTTCAGATAATATTGCCGGTTTCAGTTCCTTATATATTTACAGGAATGAGACTTTCCTTAGGTATTGCATGGCTTGTAATCGTAGCAGCTGAGATGTTAACAGGTGGTATCGGTATAGGGTTTTGGATTTGGGATGAATATAACAACCTCAATTATAACAATATCATTATAGGCATCATAGTTGTTGGTCTGATTGGGTATATACTAGACTTAATAATGGGGAAAATTGCAGATTATTTTGATTATACGAAAAAAGGACGGGTCTAATGAGTAAAAAATTTTTAAGTCTAGAGGAAATTGAAAAAAGATTTCCGATACTCGCAAAAGATGATTATGTGGCTGTAACAAATGTGAACTTAGAGATAAAAGAAAATGAAATTGTAGCAATTATCGGACACAGCGGATGCGGTAAGAGTACTCTGTTAAACATGATTTCCGGCCTTGATGCTCAGACAGAAGGTGCTATATTATTAGAAAATGAACATGTCAAAGGTCCTGGACCTGAACGTGCTGTCGTTTTTCAGAATCATTCACTCCTCCCATGGCTGAGTGTTTATCAAAATATAGAGATGGCCGTAAAGAAAGTTATGCCGGAATTAAGTGCAGCAGAGCTTAGAAACAGAGTTGAAAAGTTTATAAGCATGGTCAATTTAGACCACGCAAAAGATAAACTTCCAGGTGAAATAAGCGGCGGAATGAAACAGCGAGTCGGTATTGCAAGAGCCCTTTCAATTAAGCCAAAAGTTTTACTCATGGATGAGCCCTTTGGCGCACTTGATAGTTTAACTAGGGCTAACCTACAAGAGCATCTGATGCGTATCCAAGAAAATGTTAAAAATACGGTTATCATCATCACGCATGATATTGATGAAGCCGTACTGCTTAGTGATAGAGTAATCATGATGACAAATGGTCCAGATGCCACCGTTGGTGAAATTTTAGAAGTTAATTTACAAAGACCAAGAGACAGAGTTGCTCTTCAAAGTAATCCAGAATATATTAGATGCCGTGAAGCAATTTTAAGTTTTTTATATGAAAAATTTGCAAAAGATGATGAATAATTGTTAACTTTTACTTAAAATGTGTGATTATTATTCGGGTTATAGTATAATAATTACAAAAAATGGGGAGGGGAGAATTATGGTAAAAGTTACAAAAAAAGGTAAAAAAGCTTGGGTTACATTTAATGTTGTACCAAAAAATGGGGAAAATATTTCTATATGTGGTGAATGGAATGACTGGCAGGATGAGCCTATGAAAGTCAAAAAGAATGGAGAGCTGTATATTACGAAGATTCTCCCCGTTGATAAAGAGTATCAGTTTGGATATCATGTAAATAATGAGTGGAAATGTGAAGATGAGCTAGAAGCAGTAAATTCTCCATTTGGCACATACAACTCATTGTTAAAGTGCTAGTTTATTCTATACAGCAAACCTAGCTTTTGCTAGGCTCTTTATCTTTTTAAGATATCTTCTCTTGGAAAAGTAAATGTAGATTTTCTAAATACAACTATTGTATCTTCATGGCCAATAGCATATGCGCGAATCGTGATGGGGATAACAGTGTCTTTTCTCGGGTCGGAAACAAGCACCTCTGTTGTTCGTAAAATGACGATTTTTTTCTTTTTTATTCCGGGAACTGCACTGAATTTTTTGCTTGGTTTAGCAATAGTTATTTTCCCCTCCATCCCCTTTGGCGGAATTACTTCAAAGAAAAAGTCTAATTTTTTATTCTCGGTATTTTGCAGCAAAAATTCATAAGCATTATCTACTCTAGCTTTACCATTTGACATTTTACTCACTGAGTAGAGACGATTTTCTTTGTTAATATTTAAAAGCATATGTTCTTTTGTGCTTCCTAAAAATGCCAAAATAATTGATATGCCAATAAGAAGAGCAATATAAGCCAAAACTTTAGGACGAAAATATTGAGTTTTACCCTTTTGGTCAATTATCTCATATTCACTTGACCAAGTTACCAAAGACGGCTTTCCAAGTTTGCCCATAACCGTCGTACAGGCATCGACGCATTCTAAACAGTTAATGCACTCTAACTGAAGACCCTTACGAATATCAATATGAGTAGGACAGACGGTAACACAACTCTCGCATGTAGTACACTCAGCACCTTGCTCGTGGGCTTGGAGATCTTTTGGTTTGGTGAAGAGTTTGTTATGCTTTTCATCATAAATAGTGCCACCTCTATGCGTGTCATAAAGAGCCATGACTGTATGCTCATCATAAAGCACTGACTGAACTCTGGAATAAGGACAAACATAAGAACAAAAATTTTCTTGTAAAAAAACTATATCATAAACCAAGAATAAGGCAATCCCTATTGTCATTCCAAACAAAGCCATATGCTCAGCTGGATTTGATAAATAAGTAAAAAAATCTTCAGGCGGAACGAAATACCATAATAAATCTGCCGAGGCTAAAAGGGCAAAGGCAAATGCTATAACTACTGCTATAACTTTTTTTACCTTATTCTCAAATTTTGTCATATCCGGTTCAAGTTGTTTATTTTTAATTCGCTTGCGAAGACCTAAAATTTTTGTTTCTATAAAATCACGATATGCTACTCGAAAAATTGTTTGTGGACACAACCAACCACAAAAAACACGACCACCCATAACTGTCATACCAAAAACACTTAAGAATAACAGCATGAGCAAAAATGGCATCAAATAAAGCTCTTGCATATCAAACTGAATAAATGCAAGATGAAGTTTTAGTTTATCAAAGCTCAGTAAGAAAAAGTGATTTCCATTGACTTCTATCCATGGCAACACTAAAGTAAGTATTGTTGCGAATGCATATAGATAATATCGTTTAATTCTCCAAGGTGTTGGTATTGTAATACTTTTTTTTTCTTCACTCATCTATTTCTCCGGTTATTATTAATTTGGACAAGTAATTTTTTCAATAACTTGTTCTTCTGCATTTTCTGGGCTTTGTAGCAACAAAGAACCAAATGCTACTTGTTTTAATTTTCGTGATTCAATATAGTCTTTTAAAGAACTTCTGCGAACATTTAATAGTCGCGCTATTGCACTGACACTTTTTTTTTCTTGAATCAGAAAGACTATCTCATTAAGATGCTTATCAAATTTAGAATTCGATTTACTTCCTGCCGGTCTTCCAATAAGCTTTGTTGATTTATTTTGCAAAATCTGACGAAGATAATCCATAAGTCCAAGGATAAGCATTGCGCTGCTTTGTTCTGATATAACAACAGAACGTTTAATAAAATGAATATTAAACTTATGTTTTAGTAAACAACTGAACATTTGAGTAATGTCTTCCATGTTACTACTCAAAACCCAAACATCACAGATAAGAAGCGTTGAACCACTCTTTTGTTTAAAGTAATGTGTGACATTTTCACGCTTTGAGAGCCGTTTATTTTGAGAAGTATAATCTATAAACTCATCGTCTATTAGAATATTATTTGACATGGCGTATGAATGTATCAACTGTAACTGTTCATGAGCTGCATCAAAATTTTTATCTGGACGGATGTAAGCGAGTACCATTTTAGCGATTAAACCTCAATATCATGTTGATTTTAATCATCATTGTACTCTTTATTGACGAATCAAGTCAATAATTTTACTTATTTATACGTCAATAAATCAATTATATTACTTTTAATCACTTTTATTTACTTAAAAATAATGAAACGAAGAAAAGAAAAGTCTTTTTTATGCTCAAATTTGATAGAATGAAGAATCAATTCATTCCAACAAAAAGCTTTTGAAATCATGACTACAAAACAATATATTTTAGACACAATCAAAAAACGCCCTCTAATTATAGACGGTGCCATGGGAACTCAGCTTCAACAACGCGACGATAAAATCCCAAAAGAAGCGTGGGAAGGAAACGAAGGCTGTAATGAACTTCTCAACGTTACCGCACCCGAAATTTTAAGTGAAATTTTCCATGCTTATCTGACAGCTGGAGCTGATTTTATCACAACAAACACATTCGGCTCTTTCTCTTGGGTTTTAGATGAATACGATATAGGTCATCGCGCTTATGAACTTACAAAAGCCGGAACTGAACTTGTAAAAAAGGAATGTGAAAAATTTAGCACTCCCGAGCATCCCCGTTTTGTCCTTGGCTCTATCGGACCAGGAACTAAGCTTCCATCACTTAGTCATATCCATTATGACACAATGTATGCCGGATATACAGAATTTTGTTTAGCCCTTATAGATGGCGGTGTTGATATATTTTTACTCGAGACTGCACAAGATCCTCTACAGATAAAGGCTGCACTCCATGCTTGTCAAGAGGCCTCTAGACAACGAAAAGTTGAAATCCCTATTATGGTGTCAGTTACAATCGAGCTAAGCGGGACTATGCTTATCGGTACGGATGCGGGAACAATTGCTACGATTTTAGAGCCTTTTGACATCTTGTCTTTGGGCTTTAACTGTGGGACAGGGCCTGAGCAAGTCTATAAACATGTAAAAACGCTGAGTGAACTTTGGGGTAAGCCGATAAGTGTTCATGCAAATGCCGGACTTCCTCAAAACCGCGGCGGTTACACTTACTACCCGATGGGACCAAATGAGTTTGCTGATCAGCAAGAGAAATTTTTAGACCTTAATGGAGTCAGTTTTCTAGGTGGGTGCTGTGGAACTACACCTCAGCATATCCGTGCACTAGTAAACAGAGTGGAAAATAAGATACCAAAGCTGGCATGTGGAAGTCAAGTCAATTCTCTTGCCTCCCTTTTTTCAACTGTGCCTCTCATGCAAGAACCAGCACCCTTACTTGTAGGTGAACGCTCAAACTCAACTGGTTCAAAGGCATTTAGAGAACTTTTACTTGCAGAAGATTATGAGGGAACTCTAAGCGTTGGACAACAGCAGGTTCGTGCAGGCGCTCATGTTCTAGATGTAAGTGTCGGTTTTGCAGGTCGTGACGAGACAAAAGACATGAACTCTGTTATGAGTTTATATGCTCAAAAAATCAACCTGCCAATCATGCCAGACTCAACTCAAACAGCTGCACTTGAAGAAGCCCTAAAACTTATCGGCGGAAAACCCATTATCAACTCCGTAAATCTTGAAGACGGGATTGAAAAATTTGACATAGTCTGTCAGCTAGCCAAAAAATATGGAGCGGCTTTAGTTTGTCTCACTATTGATGAAATCGGCATGGCAAAAACTGTTGAGAGAAAAATAGAAATCGCTGAGCGAATATATGAACTAGCAACAAAAAAACATGGGATTAATCCTGAAGATTTAGTCTTTGATCTACTTACTTTTACACTTGGAAGCGGTGATGAAGAGTATTTTGATGCCGGAATAAACACTATTGAAGCTATACGACAACTAAGGATTCGACATCCCGAAGTCGGTGCTATCTTAGGACTCTCTAACATCTCTTTTGGACTCGATAAAGATGCAAGACCTTATCTCAACTCAATGTTTTTACATCACTGTATAAAAACTGGTCTCACATCGGTCATCATAAATGTTAAGCACATCATCCCTTTCAATAAAATAACACAAGAAGAACAGGATATCTGTAACAACCTCATCTTCAACAAAAAACCAAAGGGTGCATCTTTATTTGAGTTTATAGAACACTTCAGCACAAAAGAGGCTCTAGATAGTGAAGTTGAAGATGAGATATACAATGCTATGAACAATGAAGAAAAAATAGCAAAACTTTTACTAGATGGCGATAAAGATAGAATGATACCGCTAGTCGAGGAAGCTCGCCAAACAATAGCACCAGAAAAAATTGTAAATGAGATTTTGATAAATGCTATGAAAGTTGTAGGTGAACTCTTTGGTTCAGGTCAAATGCAGCTCCCTTTTGTACTCCAAAGTGCTGAGACTATGAAAAAAACTGTTGATTATCTAAACCCCTATTTACCAAAGATAGATAAGCCAGTCGATACAACCCTAGTTTTAGGGACAGTGAAGGGTGATGTGCATGATGTTGGGAAAAACCTTGTCGATATTATACTCTCCAACAATGGCTATAAAGTTATTAATCTGGGAATCAAAGTAGATTTAGACCTATTTGTTAAAACGCTCAAAGAATCAAATGCAAGTGCTTTAGGGATGAGCGGGCTTTTAGTAAAATCGACTCAGGTGATGAAAGAAAATTTAGAATTGCTTAAAGCAGCAGATATAAAAGTACCAATCCTTTTAGGTGGAGCAGCTCTGACTCGTACATTTATAGATGATTTTTGCCGCCCTTTTTACGATGGGCCGATTTTTTACTGCAAAGATGCTTTTGATGGAGTTACTGCGATGAGTCGCATCGAAGCTGGAAATTTTGATACTGACCTCCATGGAAAAGATAGCGAAGGAAAAGTTGTCAAAGAGAAAAAAGAGATAATCATTCCGCCATTTAAAGAGTTAAAAATGCCATCTCGGGATGTAAAAGTTCCAACACCTCCATTTTGGGGAAGACGCGAGATGAAACTTACCCAAGCACAAATAGAGATGGCTTTTGAGTGGATAAACCATAAGATACTTTTTAAATCTCGTTGGGGATATAGCTCAAAAGGGATGACAAAAGAGGCTTATGAAAAACAGCTGGATGAAGTTGTTTGGCCGGCGTATGAGAAGCTTAAGGCGCAATTTCTGAGTGAAAAGCTCTTTGAGCCAACTATCATATATGGCTATTGGCCTTGCAGAAGTGACGATAATACACTTCTCATCTTCGATGAGAGTGAGGGATATAATTCTGCAGATGAGATAAATTGTGAACATCTTGAATATGTTATGGGCAGAGCGAAGCAAAAGTTTACCTTCCCAAGACAGAGTAAAAAGCCTCACCGCGCATTAAGCGACTTTTTTCATTCGGATAGACATGATGTTATAGCACTAACCTGCGTTAGTGCCGGAGCGAAACTAAGTGAGGCCGAGCGAGAGATTTATGACAAAGGCAACTACACAGAGTACTACCAGTTTCATGGTCTTGGAGTTGAACTGGCTGAAGCACTTGCAGAGGTAGCGCATAAACAAATAAGACTAGACCTTAATATATCCGAGGGAGAGGGAAGTAAACTCAGTGATGTTCAAATGAACAAATACCAAGGAAGCAGATATTCTTTTGGTTATGCGGCTTGTCCTGATCTGGAACTCAACCGCCCTCTTTTTGATTTACTTAAACCCGAAGAGTTTGGGATAGAACTTAGTGAAACATTTCAGATTCACCCTGAACAATCTACAAGTGCACTGGTTGTTTATCATCCAAATGCAACTTACTACAACATATAATTCTCATAAAACTCGTTTTATGTATGTAGGGAAGCCAATTAAAAGCAAAGAGATTTGCTTTTAACTATGCCCTTCTTCTATAACTCAAAGCTTCTAATATATGTTTTTTTTCTATCAACTCACTTGCATCCAAATCAGCGATTGTTCTGCCTACCTTATAGACCTTTTTAATACTTCTAAACGAAAGTGTAAATCTTTGTATTGCCATATCTAAAGTTATCTTTGCTTCATCACTTAGAACACAGAACTTTTCTATATCACTGTCATTTAATTTTGCATTAAAACTGAGTTGACCTCTATTTCTTCCTATCTTATGTACTTGAATGACTTTTTTATGCATCTCTTTTGAGCTAATACTTGCTTTATCTTTTACTTCAACATTTTGCATCACGACATTCAAATCAACTCTGTCTAAAAATGGTTCTGATAGTCTATTTTTATATCTTTGTATTTCAAGCTCACTGCAACGACATTCAAGATTACTACTCAGTAAATTTCCGCATGGACAAGGGTTCATAGCCCCGACAAATAAAAAATCAGCAGGATATTCAATTTTTGAGTTCACTCTTGAAATCCGTATTTTATTATCTTGCATAGGCTCGCGAAGAGCTTCTAAAACGTTTTTTGAAAAGTATGGCAACTCATCAAACATCAAAATACCTTGGTGAGCTAAGCCGACTTCACCAATTTTTGCCTTATGGCTTCCTCCCCCGAATATACTGGCCTGAGTTGAGGAGTGGTGTGGGTTTTGGTAGTTTCTTAAAGGTTCAAAGCTAGGCTCATAGCCTTCAAGGGATTGCAGTTTTGCTACATCTAAAATCTCATCACTACTTAGTGGCGGTAAAACATATCTCAGTCTTTTAGCAATCATGCTCTTACCACATCCCGGACTTCCCTCAAAAACTATATTATGAAATCCGGCAGCACTTATAAGTGCTGCTCTTTTTGCTACCTCTTGCCCTTTTACATCTAAAAAATCTTCCTCATATTTGTCCAAAAAATAATACTCTATATTATTTATCACATAGCTTGGAAATTCTATCTTGCTCTGTTGAATGCTTGGTTTGGCTAAGTCCTGATTTTTAAGAAGCTCTATCGCTTCATTGAGTGTTTTTACTCCATAAAATTCTACATGCGGTATTTTGGAGAGTTTATTTAAACTCTCATGCGGAACTATCGCTTTTTTTATAAGTTTTTGATTAGCAAGAGATAAGATGAGTGGATACAACAGCATGTTTTCTTTCACACTTCCATCAAGACCAAGCTCGCCAAAAACGAACCATTCATTTAACTCATCTTGTAGGTAATCAAGTGTTATTAACAATGCTATGCTCAAATCAAACTGACTACCCTCTTTACGAACATCGCTTGGAGCTAAATTTATTGTTATTCGTTTTGGAGGAAATGAAAAATTATTACTTAAAAGAGCAGATTTTACCCTTTCTTTTGCTTCGGTAATAGCAGTACTTGCCATGCCAACTATTGAAAAAGAAGGCAAACCTTTTGTGAGTGTTGATTCAACTTGAACTACATTTGCATTTATCCCTTCATATGTAGCACAAGAGACCACTTTCATAGTTATATTCCTCTACAAATTGCTGAACTAATGAATATAAGCATTTTCATTGTATCAACCTCGTAATTTAGTTAATATCATTATAGTGTATGAATTATAAAAAGTGAAGAATATGACATAAAGTCATATTTAAGGTCGTTTTTTCTCTTTAAGAACTCTTTTATACTCTTTTTCAAACTTTTTTCTGCGAGAATATGATAGTTTATCTATAAATAAAATCCCATTAAGATGATCTATTTCATGTTGGATTGCTATGCTCAAAAGTCCATCAGTTTTTAATGTTTTAGTGTTTCCGTCTCTGTCTTGATAGTTTATAACAATTGTCTCATATCTATCTATATCTTCATAAAAACCCGGAACACTTAAGCACCCTTCTTGATAAGTCAAGATACCCTCTTTAAAAGTTATAACTGGATTTATAATCTCTAATAAGGTTTCTTTAGTCTGCTCACCATCTTCATCCGGAATATTTAAAATCAGGACCTCTTTTGCATAAGCAACCTGAATTGCCGCAAGCCCGATTCCATTAGAATTAATCATGATGGGGTACATCGCATCTAAAAGATTATGCAATTCTTTATCAAATTTTTCAATTTTACTAGATTTTTCTTTTAATCTTTTATCTGGATATTCAACTATTGTAAGATTCATTTATCTACTTTTTTTTTTCTTCTTCTGGCTTTGTTCTTAAAGAAACCGCAAAATCAATTTTGGGATCTAAATATGCTTTTTCAATCCCGTCCATTGCGCTCACGACAATTTCCTCAACGGAATAATCTTGGTTAATATCTGTAATGCCAATAGCAATTTTTAGATTAATTTCACGATCAGCTAAAAAGAAGTTACTGTTTGACACTAGCTCAACAAGTCTTTCACTGGCTTTTTTTGCACTGGATATATCTGTATGCTTAACAAGCATTGCAAAGATACCACTGCCATAATGTGAAACTATATCGTTTCTTCTTGAGGTTTTCAATAACAATCTAGCAATAGTTCTGGTCATCAGAGTTATTGCTTTTTCATTGTTAACACTTTCTTTTAAATCACGTGCAAGTTCTATCATCATAAGAGAACTACTATGTTTAAATTCTCTAATCAGTCCTATCTCTTGCCCTAGTTTAGTTAAAAGATATCGTTTATTGTAAACTCCATATTGATTATCAAATATAGTTTCATTTTCTACATTTTTAACTATATTTGCCGTTTCTTCATAGATAGTTTTCATCTGTGAGCTTTGATTTTTCAAAATAGTACTTAGTTTGGACAAGTCATTATCCAAAGACCCAACAACACTTCTAACGACATCATTATCTTTGAAATCACCCAGTTCAGCTTTTCTTTTTTCTAAGATTTTAGTCATTAAGCTCATATTTTTATAAAGATTAGCTGTAACACCCAATATATTTTTAACTGAAGAAAAGCCTTTTTTTAAACTTTGTTCAAGTGCAATTGTTGTTTCGTCATCATTACTCTCTTCAAGTTCAAGTACAGAAATTATTTGTTTACGGAGATTTTCACTTTTATCTTCTAAAAGTCTGTCAAAATATAATGAAAAGTTATTTGGTGTAGGTGGTAAATTATCTGCGATTAAAGATTCTAATACTTCTCTAGAATAAACTTCTAAGTCACTTGATGGGTCATCCGCAGCTTGGGAAACTAACGATTTCGCCGAATTAGTAGTATCACCAGAACTACGGCGTTTTCTATCTCTTAAATTCCCAGACATGCTTAAATCTCCCTACTCTTTGTCGTTTTTAACTAAAACTTCATCAATCATGCCATATTTTTGAGCCTCTTGAGCACTCATAAAATTGTCACGATCCGTATCTTTTTCCACAGTTTTAACGCTCTGTCCAGTATTTTTTGCAATTATTTCGTTGAGTTCAACTTTCATACGAAGAATCTCTTTAGCCTGAATTGCAATATCTGTCGCCTGCCCCTGAGCACCGCCTAAAGGTTGATGAATCATAATCCTTGCATGCGGAAGTGCATATCTCTTACCTTTTTCTCCAGATGAAAGTAAAAATGCACCCATAGATGCAGCTTGACCTATACATATTGTTGCTACATGAGGACGAATGTAATTCATAGTATCAAAAATTGCCATACCTGCTGTCACAACTCCACCAGGAGAATTTATATAAAAATAGATATCTTTTTCTGGATCTTCTGCTTCAAGAAATAAAAATTGCGCTACTATTGAAGATGCCACTGCGTCATTAACTTCTCCGCTCAACATAACAATCCTGTCTTTTAAAAGACGAGAATAAATATCATAAGAACGTTCACCACGCCCAGTTTTTTCAACTACATAAGGAATATAACTCATATCCTTACGCTTCTTTTATCTTTGAGTTAAGAAGTCCTGAGAGGACCTTGTCTTCAACCATTGACATTTGAATAGCAGGAATATATCCAGCTTTTTTATAATTATCGTAAGATGCTTGAGGATCTTGACCCATCTGCATTGCTTCATAATAAATAGTTTGCATAACTTCTTGCTCCGATACTTTCACATTTTGGGCTTGAGCTAAAGTATCAATAATAAATGTAGCTCTGACACTTTTTTCAGCATCCTCACGGAATGTTTCACGAAGTTCAGTTAATTTATCGGTATTTTCACGAAGCTCTGTAATCTCCTCTTCGCTCATTTCGCCAGCTTTTTTATTTAAAGCCATGTCTATCTCTTGATCAACAACAAACTCCGGCAAATCAAATTTGATATTTTCTACATAAGTTTCTAATAAAGCTGGCTTCATCTCATCATTATAAAGTTTACTTAACTCTTCATTTTCAATCTGAGTTTTTACTAATGCTTTCAAATTCTCTAAAGTTTGGTTTTCTTCACCATGAAGCAATTTTGCAGCAAGTGCATCATTAATTTCAACATCTTCTTTAACTTGAATCTGATTCACTTTTACTTTAAATTCGGCATCTTTACCAGCTAACTCTTTTGAACCATAATTCTCAGGAAAAGTAACTTTGATAACGGCTTCATCATCTCTTTTCATACCAATAACTTGTTCTTCAAAACCGGGGATAAATTGACCTGAACCTAATTTTAAGGCAAAATCTTTAGCTGTTCCACCATCAAAGAGAACACCATCAACAGAACCTTCAAAATCTATTAAAGCAGTGTCGCCAGATTTCATTTCACGATTTTCTTCCACATTTACAAGGGCAGCTTGCTGTTCAGCCAAGTCTTTTATTCTAGCATCTACAACTTCATCACTGACAACTGGTTTATTAAATTCTTTAACCATTGCAACATAATCACCAAGTTCTATTGTGGGACGTATTGCAATTTTAACAGTTACCTCAATTTTATCAGCACTTTTGTCAAATTGAGAAATATTTGGTTCACCAATTAAAGATTCATTAGAGATATTCATCTCTTTTAGTCCTTTACTTAAGACGTCACGAAGAGCCTCTGCTTCTGCATCTTGAACTAAACGCTCACCATATTGTTTCTTAATAGTAGCAATAGGAACCTTACCCTTGCGAAAACCGTCCACTTTAGCAGTTTTTGTTAAGTTTTTAGCAATCTTATCGATATTTTTATTCAGCTTATCAATTGAAATTGTTGCTTTTATTTCAGCATTTGCACCATTGATTTTGTTTGATTTGATTTTCATCAATTTCCTTTAGTATGTTTTAGTATTATACCTAATATATTTTTAGCAATATTACCAAAAAAGTGCTTTTAATTAGCTTTTACAATATTTTGGTTTAAAATTCAAAAATAATATCCAGACTACAGCAAGATCTATCATTACATCCGCAAAATTAAAAACTGCAAAGTCAAAACCACAATGCCAATACACCATATCGACCACGCCTCCATGAATAAATCTATCATATATATTTGATAACGCTGCACCTACCATGAGCCCGGCAGGAAACGCATAGCAAATCTTTTTTAAGTAATATATGTAAGATACTATTCCTATTACAAACACTAACTGAATATATTTTAACCACTCTTGCAAAAATAAAAACATTGAAAATGCAATACCCTTATTGTAAATTAAAATTAGGTCTATACACTCTGTATAGTAACGAAAACCATCAACAAAAAGCATTTTAATGTTTTGATCTATGATAAATACGCCAGTTAGTGCAAAAAATAAAATGGCACTCAATCTAAATGTATAATTAGTCATTTAAAACTTTTTGGAAAAACTCAACCATCTCTTGCATATGTGAATTCATAATTTTTGCATCTTTACACTCTAATAAAATTCTCAATTTATTTTCAGTACCAGAATATCGTATAAGATGACGAACATTATTTTTATCTAACTCATTGAGTTTATCACTTAGCCCGTCTATTTCATCAAGTGGTTTTTTTACCTTAATATGTATATTTGTCAACTTTTGCGGATATAATTTAAATGGACGAAGAGCTTTTGAAGCTTTTTCATTAGTATTGATTAATAAAGCTAATATTTGAAGAGCACTAACAAGTCCATCACCTGTTTTTGCATAATCACTAATAATAACATGACCACTTTGCTCTCCTCCAAAGTTTATTTCCTCTTTTTGCATAATTTGTAAAACATTTTTATCACCGACATCTGAACGAAACAGTTTTATCCCTTTTTTATTCAAGAAATCTTCCAGTCCCTGATTACTCATAACCGTTGAAACAATTCCACCCCCTTTTAAAGCACCTCTATCATTCATATATGAACCTAAAGCACCTAAAAGTTGGTCTCCATCAACAACTTCACCTTTTTCATCAACAACAACAAGCCTATCAGCATCTCCATCAAGGGCAATGCCTAGGTCTGCCCGAAACTTAATAACACTATCACATAAATCTTTTGTATAAAGCGCTCCGCATCCTTCGTTTATGTTAAACCCATCCGGTTTATCATGAAGCACAATCACATCGGCACCAAGTTCTTCAAACACGGTAGGACCAACCTTGTAAGCTGCCCCATTTGCAGTATCCAAAACTATTCTTACCCCTTTTAATGACAACTCTCTTGGGAATGAATTTTTCAACTGAACAATATATCGTCCTATCACATCATCAATTCTTTTGGCTTTACCTATATTTTTTGCAGTGACTTGAGAGTCATGAAGCGCTTGAGTATCTCTATATATAGCTTCAATTTTCTCTTCAGCATCGCTTGAGAGTTTATCGCCGTTTCCATCAAAAAATTTTATCCCGTTATCTTCATATGAGTTATGCGATGCACTAATCATAATCCCTGCATCGCATCTCATATTTTCAGTTATAAATGCTATCGCAGGAGTTGGCATAGGGCCAATTTCAATGACATCATAGCCAATAGCCGTCAATCCGCTTACAATTGCATTTTCTATCATATAACCACTTCTTCTAGTATCTTTGCCTATTAATATTTTATTAGATAAAGAATGCTTTTTAAAGTATATTCCAGCTGCCATGGCAACTTTCATAGCGAGTTCGGCACTTAAAAACGAACCGGCTTCACCTCGAACTCCATCTGTTCCAAATAATTTCATATAATTCCAATAATTTAAAGTAGTGTATTTTAACATAATTCTTGAAATAAAGGAAAAATATAGCAATTCTTATTTTATTTAACTTAACTTTAATTATCTTTAAGCTAGAATTCCGCACTAAAATTTCATGAGAAGGACTCATACATGGCAAATCATAAGTCATCAATTAAGAGAATTCGTCAGACTATCGTTCGTAGTGAACGTAACCGTTTTTACAGAACTCGCCTTAAAAATATCGTAAAAAATGTTAATTCTGCAGTTGAAGCAGGTAATAAAGAAGAAGCTACTACAGCATTTAAAGTAGCTAACCAACAAATTCATAAATTTGTAAGCAAAGGTATCTTAAAAAAAGAAACTGCTGCTAGAAAAGTAAGTCGTCTACACAGAGCTGTAAACGCAATATAAGGTTAACAATTAATGTTAGCCGATAAACTTACCCCGTTTATCACTCGTTATAATGAACTTAGCAAATTGCTAAGTTCGCCCGACATAACTTCTGACATCAAACGGATGACAGACCTCTCAAGAGAACAATCTTCACTTTTAGATATAGTTGAAAAAGCAAAAGAGTATCAAGCCTTGGTAAAAGATATTGCTGATGCTAAAGTAATGCTTAGCGATTCAGAAATGTTTGAGATGGCAAAAGAAGAACTCAAAGAACTTGAACCTCGTAAGCCAGAGATAGAAGAAGAGATAAAACTTCTTTTATTGCCAAAAGATCCAAATGATGATAGAAATATCATTGTTGAAATTCGTGCTGGAGCTGGTGGAGATGAAGCTGCTATCTTTGTAGGAGATTTACTTGATGCTTATACCCGTTATGCTGAAGTCAAAGGTTGGACTATTGAGCTTTTAAGTACAAGCCCATCTGATGCAGGCGGATTTAAAGAAGTTATTGCACTTATAAAAGGTGATCAAGTTTATAGCAGGTTGAAATATGAAGGTGGAACACATCGTGTTCAGCGTGTTCCAGCTACAGAATCACAAGGTCGTGTTCATACATCAGCAATTACCGTTGCAGTAATGCCGGAAGTTGATGATGTCGAAGTGCAGATAAATGAAAATGATTTAAAGATAGACGTAATGAGATCCTCAGGTTGTGGTGGGCAAAGTGTAAATACCACTGACTCTGCTGTTCGTATAACACACTTGCCCTCAGGTATTGTGGTTACAAATCAGGATCAAAAATCTCAGCATAAAAATAAAGAAAAAGCTATGAAAGTTCTAAAAGCTAGACTTTTTGATAGAGAGATGCAAGAAGCTCAAGCTAAAGATAGCGAGACTCGTTCAGCACAGGTTGGAACGGGAGATAGAAGTGGAAGGATTAGAACATACAATTATCCACAAAATCGTATAAGTGACCACAGAATAACTTTAACACTTTACAGACTAGGTGAAATTATGGGAAGTGGGCTTTTAGATGAGATTATTGAACCGCTCATAACTGATCATCAAGCAAAGATTGTAGAAGCTGCAGGACTTTAAAGATAATACCTTCGCATGCGTGGAAGGTATTATTTAGTTGATTAGAAAGAGACTATAAGTCGTATTCACTTACAAAAACTCTTTTAACTTCACCCTGAAAAGTAATGGTTTTATCGTTGGTTCCTAAGTAAAGAGTATCTCCGCTTTTTGGATAAACTTCTATTTTTTCACTAACTTTTTTTTCTAATAGAGCTACATAAAAACAAGCGGCCATTCCAGTTCCGCATGCCAAGGTTTCGTCTTCAACACCTCTCTCATATGTTCTAACTCTTAAATTCTTTCCATCTACATATGTAATATTAACGTTAGCATTATATTTATACCGTAGCTCTCTAGCCTCTTGAATATCAAACTTTTCAATATTGTCTGTAAAACTTACAAGATGTGGAACACCGGTATTCACTTTCATCCATTTTTTATCATTGTATATTATATTTTTTTCTAAAACTAAAGGTGCTGTTAGCTCACTTAAAACAAGACAATTATCTACTTCCGCAGAAATAACTCCTGCTTGCGTTAAAAAGCTCATCCTACTGTCTGCTAGTTCATTTATAAATGCATAATGAGCACAAGCTCGACTACCATTACCACACATCTCTGCTTCGCTCCCATCAGAATTATAAAATTGCCACTCAAAGTCATATTTATCATGCGGGATGAGAACTATCAGTCCATCCGCCCCAATGCCATTTTGTCTATGACAAAGTTTTTTTGCCAACTCACTTCTATCTTTCTTAATAAAAGTATGAAATATAACAAAATCATTCCCATTTGCACTATATTTAGATATAGTCATTATTTCTCCTACTAAATTTATAAATACTTAGATTTAATTTTTTCAACGAACTCTTCACACTCTTGCTGAAGATGTTTCAGGTTTTTAGAATTATCAATCACCCAAGTAGCTCTCTTTTTTTTCTCTTCTATTGACATTTGAGAGTTGATTCTTTTTAAAGATTCTTCTTTGGCATATCCATTTCTTTTCATAAATCTCTCAAGCTGGATATCACTGGGTGTATAAACTACAACACTCTCTTTAATGTCATAAGCAGAATTTTCAAAAAAAAGTGGGATATCTATTAGATATGGAAATTTAAAACTATCTTGCTTTATACTACGCCTCTGTATCTCATCTCTTATCTTTGGATGTAAAAAATCTTCTAAAATCTTTTTCTTTTTATCATCTGAAAAAATCAAAGTACCAAGCTTGGCGCGGTCTACTTTGGAACCATTAACATATTCGTCACCAAAAGTATCTTTAACCCAAGAAATAGAAGCATCTAGAATTTCATGCGAAATTGTATCTGCATCAATAACTCTCATGCCGTTTAAGGCTAAAAGAGATGCTACTGTACTTTTACCTGTAGCAATCCCGCCAGTTAATGCTATAGCATACTTAAAGGCCATTAGTTCTTTATGATTCCTAAATATTCTTTACGAATATAATTAGGCATAGCAAATGATGATACATGCATATCACAATTATAATAATTCAAACCGTCTAACATGTCAGCCCTTTGCAGAATCACATCTGCAGTCGGATGGTACTCTTTTGAAGCCAATAACGCTGTTAAACCATTACCAATATTATATGGCATAATAACTTTGAAATAACTACCTAATACTTGCATAAGAACCTTATTGCTCTGAATCTCATCCAGTGTGTCGTGTTTTATTACAAGTTGCCCATCTTCTTTTAAAATACGGCTGATATGAGCAACAATAATATTATCGCCATTCATCTCACATACAACTACATCATAACTTAAATCACTTAAATTACGAAGATTATCTAAACTGCAAGTTACTACACTTGACTTAATATCATTATGTTTTTCAACTTCTTTACTTAAAAGATTTGCGTCATTACTGATGATTAAAACATTCTCTGGGTTTTTGCTAGTGCAAAGTGGTACATGCACCATCATTTCTGGGTAAATAAAAGATTTCATTTAATAATTCCTATATTATAATTAAAAGCGATTCTAGCATATTTGGATTAATTTTACTTAATAAGGATATAATTACGGAATATTTATATAAACATAAAGGTAACAAATGAATTTTAACAAAATTAGATCTTTTTGCAGGCCATTTCGTATTGTTATGGGTTTAGCTCTAATAATAACTGGAATTATTACTGGTATATTTTGGTTTTATTTAGGAATTTTGCCTCTTATTGCAGGTGTAACGGGCTTTTGTCCACTTTGTACAATTACGAAAAAGTGTGATTTACCAAAAAATTCAGGCTCTTCTAAATGAGTCAAATCAGTTACAAAGATGCTGGTGTTGACATAGATGCCGGTAATAGTTTTGTTGAAAATATTAAACCTTTAGTAAAATCTACAAAAATCCCAGGGGTAATTGGCGGTATAGGTTCTTTTGCCGGTGCATTTGAGCTTCCAACAGGCTTTAAAGAACCGGTAATGCTTGCTGCTACGGATGGGGTTGGCACAAAACTGAAACTTGCCATTGATTCTGGTATTCATAATACAGTTGGAATTGATTTAGTCGCAATGTGCGTTAATGACTTGCTTTGTAATTTTGGTACTCCATCATTTTTTCTAGATTATTATGCAACCGGCAAGCTTGATGTTAAAACTGCTACAAGCGTTGTCGCTGGCATTGCTGAGGGTTGCATCAGAAGCGAATGTGCCTTAATAGGAGGGGAGACAGCAGAGATGCCTGGCATGTATTCTAGCGATGATTACGATTTAGCTGGTTTTGCTGTTGGTGTTGCTGAAAAAAGCGAAATGGACAGAGTCTCTCTAGTTAGAGCTGGACATAAACTAATTGCACTTCCAAGTTCTGGACTGCATTCAAATGGTTTTTCTTTGGCTAGAAAAGTTTTATTTGAAACAATGAATATGAAATTTCAAGATGACTTCAACGGTAAACCGTTAATTGAAGCTTTACTAGAACCAACTACAATTTATGTAAAAATGTTCAAAGAACTTAAAAATCAAATAGTAGCAATGGCTCATATAACAGGTGGGGGTATCGTTGAAAATTTACCTCGGGTACTTCCTGAGAATTTAAAAGCAGAAATTAAAAAAGATTCCATAAAAATATTACCAATTTTTGAGCTCATGAGCAAGCATATTGACCGTGACGAGATGTATAGAGCTTTCAATATGGGTGTTGGTATGATTTTAGTGGTTGAAGATGCTAATGTAGAAATAATTTTATCTAAAACAGATGGTTACTTAATCGGTGAAATCAAAGAAGGCAAGCGCGAGGCAGTGATGATATAATCATCACTCTTTATATACTGAATCTACTTAAATACTTTTTCCAAATCTTTTATAATGGCACCAGGAACTGTTGCAATCGTAGTAAATTGGGACATAGTCAGCAGTGGATAAGAAACCGCTAAATAGTATTGAGGTTCCAAAGAACTAGCTTTTCCATTTTCAATAGAAACACAGTAAGGCAATACGGCAGCATTTGCTCTACCTATTTTTTTAACAAACTTTTTCGTCCTTCTTCCCAAATCATAACCTAAAAGATAATTATCATCTGAGAGTTTTAATTCAAATATTTCAAATTTTCCTTTTTTATAATTTTTAGCTTTAGCTACTAAGTCAGCAGTTTTCCCAATTGCCAATTCGTTTGAATCGGCATAATGAGGCATACCCATCATAAAATGAAAATCAGCCAAATCATCAAATTTTAGCTTGTCGATAGATGCCTTTAAATCAGGAAAAGCCATAATTATTTTAGAAAGTTCACCATTAAATACAGCATGGTTATAATCATCTTGCATAAATGCTTTTCCGAAATATACAGGGTTGGTAATACTTATACTTTTTTCTTTATCGTCCACAAAAAGACGAAGAACGGCCATATATGCTCTTCCTTTTTTGGATGCTTCAGATTTTAGTTTAGCATCAGTAAACACAATTGTAGTACCATTTTTAACCGGCTCATACTTAGCTATAACTGTAAAACCTGCTGATTTCAATTTTAATTCAGCTACTTGAACATCTAAATAAGAGCCCTGTAAATATGCACTAACATCCGTTCCTTCCAATCCAGTATTTTCTGCCATAACTAGCGTATTTAGAGCTAAAAAGCTCGCAAATAATATTATTAAAAGTCTTTTCATATCTCTATAGTTCCTAATCTCTTCATAATTTTTATTACATCTTTATCTAAATCTTTAATAGATTTTATTTTAACAGGATCTTTCATATCCATTGTAGCAACCCAACTAGTAAGCAAAGGCATTCCAATCATAAGTTTATTAGTACCTTTTTTGATATACATATACATAGAACACGGAGCAAACACGCCAACATCTGGACGCCCCTTATTAAATATATTGTATGAGAAAGTAAAATGACATAAAGAATAAGTCCAGTAAGCATCATAAGCATCAAATTTTAAATTTAAATCAGTATATACTTCTTTAAAGTTTTTAAACCCTGCAATAATATAATGCTTCTCTTCAAATGCAGCTTCAAATTTTTCTTGAAATGTATCAGTAAATGCCGATAAATCATCTGCCTTATCAAAAGTTAATTCAAAATTCATCATAGTTTTTTCAGGCAAAGAATTATATCCATTTATGGCAACTTTTCCACCTAATTCTTTTTGAATAAGTTCATCTAATGGTCCAAATATAGCAGTAAATTCTCTTCTTATGCCTTTGTCTTTGATACCAAGGATATCTAACATTGTAGAAGGGGAAACATGCCCGATATAAGTTTTATTTTCCGATTTTTTCTTGTATATTAAAAGATCAAATGGGGAAAATGCACCTAATTCCGGAGCTTTAATGAGTAAATCACGAAGTTTAACATCATTACTTAGTGGAAAAAAGCCCAAGTTATCTAAACTTGTTATCCAATTCTTATCATAAGCCAAATCCTGTGGACTGCCATATGTTTTTTCATAAGCTTCATTGATTTTTTCATGAGCATCAGACACTGAAAAACCTATTGCATCTAACTTACTACTTAGAAATGAACTATAAGCTTCTTCAGCATCGCCATCTATTACATTAAATCGTGCACCTTGTGCACCCAAAGCGACAGAAACAGCCAATGAAACTGCTACAGCAGTTTTTAGTATTTGTTTTAACATTTAGGAATATCCTCACCTTACTGTCGTACTATTTATCACAAAACAGTCACATATATTAAGTATTTATTCTAGCATAAAAATTATTTTTATATATATTTACAGATTAAAACATAGATAAAAATAATATCAATATAAAGTATCTTAAATAAAGAGAAAGTGGATTATTGATTAAAAAGTAAGGTTAAAATTGAGAACTAGGCAGCGACCTACATTTCCACACCTGAAAGATGCAGTATTATCAGCGATGAGAGGCTTAGCTTCTGGGTTC
>Ga0316206_1000485_pt1 | contig 51852 bp, 45 predicted proteins | sample 6monthpyrite_MG_FD_204942 | JGI IMG/M metagenome (GOLD analysis project Ga0316206, IMG submission 204942) | Microbial mat bacterial communities from mineral coupon in-situ incubated in ocean water Damariscotta River, Maine, United States -... | ecosystem: Environmental > Aquatic > Marine >...
TTGGATTTGTGGCGAAAAATGCTCGGCATGTTATTTGAAACCGGTCATCCGTGGATTGCGTTTAAAGATCCGTGCAATGTGCGTTACACCAATCAACATGTGGGCGTGGTACATAGCTCAAATTTGTGCACAGAAATAACCCTGCACACAGATGATAATGAAATAGCCGTGTGCAATTTAGGCTCGGTGAATCTGGCACAACATGTTGATGAAAATGGCCTGAATATGGTGAGGCTGGAAAAAACCATTAAGACAGCAATACGCATGCTCGACAATGTGGTGGATTATAATTATTACGCGGTTCCACAGGCAAGGCATTCAAATTTGCGTCATCGACCAATTGGTTTAGGCATTATGGGGTTTCAGGATGCGTTGTATAAATTAAAGTTAGCCTACGATAGTGAGCAAGCTGTTGAATTTGCCGATACGTCTATGGAAGCGGTGAGTTACTTTGCCATTAAAGCTTCTTCGGATTTAGCTGCCGAGCGTGGGAAGTACTCCAGCTATGAAGGTTCTTTATGGAGCCAGGGGGTTTTACCGATTGATTCCAATAATAAAATGATAGAAGAGCGCGGTAATTATATTGAGTGCAATAACAGCAGTAAACTGGACTGGGATAGCTTGCGCAAAACCATATTGAAGCAAGGCATGCGTAACAGTAATTGTTTAGCTATTGCGCCCACCGCGACAATTTCAAATATATGCGGTGTGAGTCAGTCAATCGAGCCGACTTATCAAAATCTTTATGTGAAATCGAATTTGTCCGGTGAATTTACCGTGGTGAACCCATACCTGGTGCGCGCGCTAAAACAAATAAATTTGTGGGATGAGGTGATGGTAAACGATCTGAAATACTATGATGGATCAGTGGAAAAAATTGATCGTATTCCGGATGAAATAAAAGCCCTGTATGCCACGGCATTTGAAATTGATACACGCTGGTTAATTGAAGCAGCGGCGCGCAGGCAAAAGTGGATTGATCAGGCACAGAGTTTAAATTTATATATGGCAGAGCCTTCAGGTAAAAAATTGGATCAGTTATACAAACTGGCCTGGGTGAGAGGTTTGAAAACAACGTATTATTTGCGCTCGATTGGTGCAACCCATATGGAAAAAACGACGGATGATGTTGAGAGTGTAAAGTCGCAAGCACCGAAGGTGTGCTCTATTTTAGATCCAGATTGTGAAGCTTGTCAGTAATCAATAAGACACTGTCATTACCGAAACAAACATTCGGTAATGATAAATATAAAAAGGTAAAGTTATGATGAATTGGGATGATCCAGTCGCCGCATTTTCTACAGATAAAAAAACAACACCCGAAGAAAAAGGCCAGCTTGCAGAACGTTCGCTAAATACTGGTCAGGAATTAAAAAAACAACCAGCGGAAGAAAATAAAGAAATAGAATCTGAAATAATAGTCGAGACAAAACAAATATCAATGCAACCGGTAAGAGCGGACGATAAACGTGTCATTAACGGTGAAACCGACATTAACCAGCTCGCACCCTTTAAATACCCCTGGGCCTGGGAGTTCTGGTTAAATGCAAATCGGAATCACTGGACACCGCTGGACATTAATATGTCAAAAGATGTGCATGATTATCAGCACCGCCTAACCCTCGAAGAAAAACACGTTTATGAAAATGTACTGTCATATTTAACGACATCAGATATTTTAGCCATGCGAAATATTGGTCTGGCTGTAATGGAAAAAATGACCGCACCTGAATTGCAAATTTATCAGGCGCGGCAGGTGTATGAAGAGGCTTTGCATACCTGGACGTATCAACACTGTATAGAATCTATCGGTCTGGATCAGGGAGAAATTTATAATCGTTATAGAGTCGTGCCAGAAATTAATGGAAAAATACAAATGGCCAATAGAAAAATGAACTCAGTGTTACGTGCGGATATTGATTTAACCAATAAGGATGAGTTAGAGAATTTTGTTATGTCATATACTTTTTTTGCGGGTATATTTGAAGGCTGCTGGTTTTATAATGGGTTTAGCCCCATCTTTGCATTGCAACGACGTGGATTAATGACCGGCACGGCGGAGCAGTTACAATACATTATGCGCGATGAAGTATTGCATTGCGCGTTTGGAATTCGGGTGGTGAATCAAATTGTGGCTGAAAATAATGTGAAGCTAGACCCGAAGGCGATTAACGATATGTGGCTTGAAGCTGAAGCCTGTGAAATGGACTATGCCAATTATATTATGCGCGATCCGATTTTAGGCTACACCGCGAAAGATCACCTGGCTCAATTTAGATTCATTGCAAACCGCCGTGCAAAATCACTCAAGCATGCGGAGCCATTTCCCGGAGCAGAAAATACACTAGGCTGGTTAGATGAGCAGGCGAATATGCGCAAAGAAAAAAACTTTTTTGAAACCAGGGTAACTGAATATCAAACCGGCGGGGCATTGCAGTGGTAGCCGGTTTTATTAAGAACAAAAGCCTCCCCCTTAACAAAAGGGGGAGAGAGAAGCGAGGGGGCCGAGGGCCATGCCATTAAGTTAAAGATAATCACTTTAGAGGTGCGACTTCAGTCGCGCATTAACTAGCTGATTTTATAGTCACTTTATTTGCGCGGCTAAAGCCGCACCTCCAAAAAAATTCTTAACTTAATGGCAAGGGGGCCGAGAGGGATTAAGGGGATTAAGTGTATTTAAAAATAACTTAGAGTTGATTTGACAATACTGATTGTAGATAAGGGCCTCAAAACACCCTGAAACAGTCGTTTAAAATCAATAGCTTTTTACCGAAAATTAACGCAAAACACGCTAATATAAGCAAAAACATTATTGAGTTATAGTGCGCCGTAGGCGCGCTATAACCCAATAACATTGCGTGCATTCGCGTTTATTTGCGGTAAAAAGCTATTGCCTTTGATCTTCCGCTTTTAGCCCAGAAGCAGAGATTTTTCAGTTTAATTTACGGGTGAAAACCAACCATGCCTGAGTCAAGACTGGAGGGGGCTCTGCGATCCTTTTATTCGGCGATTACCCGTTCACATAACTGACCAGATGCACCTATCTGTATTGATATAGCTCCATGACGCCTCATGACGCCACATGATGCCACATGATGCCTCAGGCAGAAAACTGAGGCAAACCCGCAAGCGACTCACTGCAAAAATATGTGAATTACCGATATATAGTCTATATATTAAGTATGGTGTTTTTTATTTACCACAATAACGTATAAAATTAAGTTATGGCTTTCACTTCATATCTGAAACTTAGCCTCGTCTCAAACTCATTCAAGCTGTAAGTAATCGCATGCTTTGATAATGACTGCCAATGACATACCGGCATATAAAAAAGATGATAAGCAGCTTTATTATGCTTCATATGGGTACTATGAAACACAGGTCAATAATCGATACAATACATTCACCATAAAAGCGAAACGTCATATTTGCAAATGTACGAGTAACACAATATAAAATGAGTTAAGAGATTTAAAATGTCAGAATCAACAAAAAAAACCACCGGTTACGCTTTAAATTTATTTTTAATCACATTGAGTATAAGCATTACACATGCTGAACCAGTAATAGATGTGCCAGATAAAATACCGGGCACCACTTTGATCTATTCTGAAGACGTAATAGACCTTAATGAAAGCGTACCCAACTTATTAATTATTGATTCACGCATTAGCAGCGATCGTAAGCATGGCTATATTGAAGGCTCTGTTAATTTGCCCGATATTGAAACAGATTGTAAAAAATTAGCCAATATAATTACAACAAAAAAGTCTCCTGTTCTATTCTATTGCAACGGTATCAAATGTGGCCGGAGTGGTGAGGCGGCTATAATAGCGCTACAGTGTGGTTACACCAATATATACTGGTTTAGAGGGGGGTTTGAAGAGTGGAAATCTAAAAACTTCCCTTTCATTAAGCCATAACTCGTTTAAAGCCCATGAATCTATCCGCATTTTCTATCCGCACTATTTTATGCTCCATCATTGCGTTGATGGGCTTATTTGCGTTTATACTCGCTATGTTTAGCGGTTCAATTAACGAGGAATTAATTTTTAATAACCAACGCGCGATGGTTACTGAAATGATTCGCGTTATGACTCATGAACAGTTAAATCACTTAAGTGATGATTCTAAAGATCTTGGCCTTTCATTACAAAGTAACCCGGAGTTCAAGCAGGCCATAAAAGCCGGCGATAAAGCCTTGTTACTAAAAATGCTCAATAATCAATTTCACCAATATTTTGTTACTGCGGGCATCATTAAACTGGAACAACTCGCGCTGTTTGATGCTGATTTTAAACTGCTTGTTGAAGCGACCGAAGGCTCAGTTTCTTTCAAACAGCAACAACAGATATGCCCTCAATTATTTGATATAGCAAAAAAACGTACTGGATCGCAACGTATGGTGATACTGCAAGGTTTATGTAAATATCAAATTCGTCCAATTCATACTGTAGTCGTGCCGGTAGGTGGCTTAAAGATTCAGGGTTACATTATGGTCATGACAGATTTTACACACAATCTGGAACGCATAGAGTCCAGTCTATCGATACCGCTGACCTTTAGATTGCCTAACAATGATGCTGTGTATATGTCACCCAATTGGCCATCAAAAGAAGGTGATTCTCTTATTTCGCACTATGAGCTTAAAACATCGACAGGTTTGCCGTTATTATCTATTTTTGCTTCACAAAATATTATTGAACTGACTCATTCACTAAAACAATCATATATTCATGTCTTAATTATTTCATGTGCTGGAACCCTGTTTATTATTTTATTAAGCCTGGTCACACTCCATAAAACGATGCTTAAACCCTTAAACCAGCTGGTTAATAAGTTTAGAAGCTTGCGTGCTAAGCATGATCGAATGGGGGAGCAACTTGAGCTTACGGGGACCAAAGAGATACATGAAATTATGGGTGGTTTTAATGAATTATCAACAAAGTTGAACAGCCTTTATCAATCGCTTGAACACATGGCATATACTGATTCTTTAACTAAATTACCTAATCGTCATCAGTTTCAAGAATCGTTAGCGAGTAACATTCAGGTTCACCAACAAATAAATAGAACATTTACCTTGCTTTTAATGGACCTTAACCGTTTCAAAGAAGTCAATGACACTTATGGGCACAATGTTGGTGATGAGCTATTAAAAGAAGTCAGTTTGCGCTTACATAACACCCTTCGTGACGACGATATTGTGACTCAACTCAGTGCTGATTCATTTTCCAAATTAAATGAAAACATTGTCGCGCGTTTAGGCGGTGATGAGTTTTCAGCGATATTAACGGATATTCACACAGCCGCCGATGCAAAAGTCGTCGCTGAAAAAATTGTTCTCGCAATGAAGAAGCCTGCTTGCGTGGGAGGCCATGAACTTAATATAGGGCTCAGTATCGGCATAGCGCTATACCCTAAAGATGCTGGTAATGCACATGATTTAGTAAGCCATGCGGATAAAGCAATGTACAAAGCAAAAAAAATGGATTGTAATTATTTTATATACGAATCTGAATAAAATTTAATCTGACAATACAGGCTGTAGAGTGAGGGGCTCAAAACACCCTGAAGCGGACGTTCGATTTATTGCTATTCTCGATGCTCAACTGCCCTGTTAAGGAACATGACCATCAGGGACAGTCCGCTGCTTTTTAGCGCCCTGTCCCATGTGGTAATTCCGATCAGATGGGCAGTGCGATGAACGACCCCGCACAACTCTTGGTGGTCTCAATCAGGGGACAGAGCGCTAAAAAGCAGCGGTCTTTCCCCGAGGGAGACGTTCCCTGGCAGTGCAACTTGCCAACAAGCAAAGCAGTTAACCAAGCGACCGCTTCTGGCTAGTTCGAGTCATTGCCTACTGTCAGATGCAATCAAAGCCGGTGCATTTATTAAGTTGTTATTTTAACGATGCTGCTGCGCACGGCGCTTTTTATATTTAAACTCTTTGCGCAGTTTATTTATGCCAGTCACCTCAGAGCCAATATGTTCTTCGCCCCGAGTCTTTGCTAACTGCACCTGCTTTTCCCGTTCTGTAAAACGCTGGCGTTGTGCATCGGTTTTTTTGTCGTAGCAATGTGGGCAACTAACACCCTGTATGTATTTATCACTACGTTTATCGTCTTCGGTAATCGGTAACCGACAGGCATGGCATTGATCGTAACTGCCTTTTTCTAACGCATGATCTACGCTCACTCGATTATCAAATACAAAGCACTCGCCTTGCCACAGTGAGTTTTCTTCAGGCACGGTTTCCAGATATTTTAAAATACCGCCCTGTAAATGATAAACCTCATCGAATCCCTGTTCTTTCAAATAGGCAGTTGATTTTTCACAACGAATGCCACCGGTGCAAAACATCGCTACTTTTTTGTGTTTTTGTGGATTTAAATTTTGTTTTACATAATCAGGAAATTCACGAAAGGTTTCGGTTGCCGGGTCGATGGCGTTTTTAAATGTTCCAATTGCCGTTTCGTAAGCATTGCGGGTATCGACTAAAAGCACATCCGGATCAGAAATTAATGCATTCCATTCTTCGGGTTTTACATAAGTGCCCACTACGTGATTAGGGTCTATACCCTCAACACCCATTGTTACAATTTCTTTTTTCAATTTCACGCGGGTGCGGTAAAAGGGCATGTCGCTATCATAGGAGGATTTATGGCGAAGCTCTGCCAGGCGGGTATCTGACTTAAGCCAGTTTAATAAAATATCAATGGATTGCTGGCTGCTGGCAACCGTACCATTAATGCCTTCGCGGGCGAGTAAAAGTGTGCCTTTGATTTCATGCTCGAGCATAAGATCAAGCAGGGGTTGGCGAAGTTGTTTGTAGTTATCCAGAATCACAAAGTGATAGAGGGCGGTTATGACGACCTGAGACATGTTGTATACCTGTGTTGTACTGCGAGCTGGAACGTAAATCCAGTGCATATTTAAAGGCGAGCATTATACCTGATTGTTTGAATATGGCACGGAATTATCCCTTCACTTCGTCTGCTTATTGGTTGTTTTAACCTGAAAGGGTGAGGTGTTGCATAACATCCACGCTGTAAAAAGTATTGTTGTATAAAAGTGCTATAAATATCAGGGTGCATCAAGCATATTAATATTTGAGAATGGTTTATATGAAATGGTATCAGTCACTTAAAACGCATATTGCGGCGGCTTTAATTTTTCAGTTAGTGCTGGTTGCTTTGATGTCGCTGTTTAGTGTGTATGAGCTAGGGTTGAGAAAACATGATTATGCGATATTAAATTTAGCAGGGCAGCTTCGGGTGACCGCCCAAAATATGGTTTCTGAAAGCCATAATTATACATTGTCTGCCCCGCGAGATTATGAAAGCTACCATCGTGATCTAAGCTTTTATCATAAAAACATTCAGAAACAGATGAAGGCGTATTCAGATATTATTTCTGATTTTGAAAATCGTACGTTATCAGCAGAACTAACGGGTCATTCTGAGCCTATTTATTGTAACTGGGATGAACAGTCTATAAACCAGCTGGATGAAACGGCGAATAACTGGCGGAGGTTTGAGTCGGGGTTGTTGAGTGCTATCGGCGATAATAAAGCGGAGCCAAGGCTGGAATATGCGGCTGAATACATCGTTAAGCATTCTGATGCCTTAACTCAAAATACCGCCGAGTTGATGAGAGCTTTTCAACACATGATGGAGATAAAGCTGGATAGTATTAGCCGCTTTAATGTAATAGCAATAATAGTCTTTATTATCATTAACTTTGCGTTGCTTCTGGTTTTTTATAAAAAAGTATTTCAGCCACTGGATGTGACACGAAATGTATTTGAAAAAGTCGCAAATGGAAATTTAGATTGCCAGGTAGAAATAAACTCCAGTAATGAAATTGGGATATTAAGTGAGTCATTTAACTACTTAACTCAGCGATTATCGTCGTTATTTAGTTTGACTGAAAAAATTAATCAGGCGAATAATCCGGATGAAAGTTTAGCGTTTTTTTATGACGAATTTAAAGTGTTCTTTCCCGTAGACTGGATAGGATTGTTTCGACGATCGCATAATACCGGCATGTTTACGTTAGACCGCATCTATTCTGATGAAGTGTGTGAGCTGCATGAAAATGATATGTTTAATGATCAGGACCCGGTTTTATATCAGGCAATGACCCACCGTCGTCCGGTTGTATTTGCTCCGTTAGCGGATAAAGATAATTCTCAATTATTAAATACATTATTTAAGGCAAACTTAAAATCAGTGCTGTCTCTGCCAATGAACTGCATGAATAATGACGATATTATTCTGGTCGTTTCGGCGAAACATGCAGATGCCTACTTACCACAACACATGGAGTTGCTAGGGAATTTAAAAAACCTGTTAAGTCATAGTTTAGATAAGACGATTGGTATGGAAGGTCTGGTGATTTCTGCGATTGAAGGGCTGGCAAAACTGGCCGAAAGTCGCGACCCGGAAACCGGCGACCATTTAACTCGCATGAGTTTGTATTCGGCGATTATTGCAGAGCAACTATCTTATGAGTCTCCTTATAGTCGCGATATTAATGCCGCTTATATTCGGGATGTTTTACGCTTTGCTCCGATGCATGATATTGGCAAGGTGGGTATTGAAGATAGCATTTTATTAAAACCGGGGCGCTTGACTGATGAAGAGCGCCTGGAAATGCAAAAGCACCCGGAAATAGGTGCCAAAGTATTGCAGCGCTGTGAGCAGCAGATGAATGACCTGGGCCGCAGCATATTTAAAGTGGGCATTGAAATAACCGAGTGTCACCATGAAAAATATGATGGCAGTGGCTATCCTGCAAACTTAAAAGCTCAGGACATACCCTTATCGGCACGTATTGTTGCTGCCGCGGACGTGTTTGATGCTTTAACATCCAGGCGCCCGTATAAAGAGGCCTGGCCGGTGGAAAAAGCCTTAAGGGTAATGAAAGAGGATGCGGGAACACATTTTGATCCGCTGGTGATAGTGGCGTTAGAGCAGGCGATGGAGAAGGTGATGGCGGTTTATAACCAACATCGGCATATATAATCGGTATGTATGGTTGATAGTTAGGGAGAGGGCATAGTGTTTCGACAAAATTATCCGACAAAAATTAGGGTTGAATCTATATTAGAAATCTATTAAATTGCACCGCGCTGTCAAGCTGCGTAGTCAAGATGAGTGGTTGGGCTGTGTAGTTGGACGGGTTCCCCCTTTAGTATTAGATTGAGAGATGTAAGATGTTAGATGCAACAACGATTTTAGCGGTTTTATCCATTTTAGGTTCAATCACCGTTTTTGGTGTTTTGGGTTATCGAATTACGCGATTAATTAAAACCTGTAATTCTGAAGATTTATAATAGATCTGCGCAATATAGGGATTAGTTGCAGTAACTCAAACCTAATCTGACATTATTGACTGTAGATAAGGGTCTGAAAACACCCTGAAGCGGACGTTCGTTAGATTGCTTTGCTTGCTGACAAGTTGCCCTGTTAAGGAACATGACCATCAGGGACAGTCCGCTGCTTTTTAGCGCCCTGTCCCATGTGGTAATTCCGATCAGATGGGCAGTGCGATAAGCGACTCCGCTCAACTCTTGGTGGCATCAATAAGGGGACAGAGCGCCAAAAAGCGGCGCTCTTTCCCCGAGGGAGATACGCCACAGCAGGGTACAAAACATCAAGTAAATAAAATGGTTAAGGTCCGCTTCTGGCTAGTTTGAGTCATTGCCTACTGCGAGAGTAATTGGCGTTAATTAAAAGTGGGTCAGAGAGATTCAACTAGTGAACTAGCTGGCAGGCTAACCCCGTGCCATTAAGTTAAGGATAATCACTCTGGAGGTGCGACTTTAGTCGCGCATTAACTAGCTGATTTCATAGTCACTTTATTTGCGCGGCTAAAGCCGCACCTCCATAAAAAAATTTATCTTAATGCATTGCCCTCAGCTCCCTTTCCCCCTCTCTATTCTGAGGGGGGGAGGCCTGCTCTTAGCACGGCATTGACTAAGTCCGAATCACTTCAGGTCAAACCGATCCAGATTCATTACCTTGGTCCATGCGGCAACAAAGTCATTCACAAACTTTTTACCTGAGTCGTTAGCGGCATAAACTTCAGCTACCGCGCGCAACTCTGAGTTTGAGCCAAAAATCAGGTCAACTGGTGTTGCGGTCCATTTGAGTTTACCTGATTTACGATCCCGACCTTCGTAAATGCCTTCAGTTGAGGACTTCGACCAGCTGGTTGACATATCAAGCAGGTTAACGAAAAAGTCATTGCTCAATGTGCCGGCGCGTTTTGTGAGTACACCCTGCTTTGATCCGCCCGTATTGGCATCGAGTGAACGCAATCCACCAATCAGTACGGTCATCTCCGGTGCGGTCAAGGTTAACAAATCAGCCTTTTCCACCAGCATCTGTGTAGGTGTGCCATAGCTTCGAGTGTAGTAGTTGCGAAAAGCGTCAGCGGTTGGCTCCAGCACTGCAAACGAATTTACATCGGTTTGTTTCTGTGAGGCATCCATACGACCAGGCTTGAAAGGCACCGTCACTTTTTGACCGGCATCTTTTGCTGCCTTTTCAATCGCGGCCGCACCACCCACAACAATCACATCTGCTAGCGACACTTTTATACCGCGCCCCAGTGATTTATTGAATGACTTCTGAATGCTCTGCAGTTTATTCAGCACTTTTGACAGCTCGGCTGGGTTATTAACGGCCCAGTCTTTCTGTGGAGCCAGTTGAAGTCGTGCACCATTCGCACCACCGCGCATATCAGAGCCACGGAACGTTGAGGCTGATGCCCACGCAGTTCTAACCAGTTCAGATACACTCAGGCCAGAGTCAAGAATTTTAGACTTCAGCCTGGATACGTCACGAGGGGTAATTAACTTATGGTTAACTGTGGGAATCGGGTCTTGCCAGATAAACACCTCTTTGGGAACATCGGCTCCAACATAACGCGCACGGGGACCGAGGTCACGGTGTGTCAACTTGAACCAGGCGCTGGCAAAGGCTTGATCAAATGCTTTCGGGCTCTTCAGAAAACGCTCGGTAACCTTGCGAAACCCCGGGTCTTTTTTCAGTGCCATATCGGTTGTAAACATGATTGGCGCATGTCGTTTACCCTTGATGTGGGCATCTGGAACCGCGCTTGCCGCCGCTTTATCGGTTGGAATCCACTGGTGTGCACCGGCAGGGCTCAGGGTCTGTTTCCACTCGAATCGCATCAGGTTATCCAGGTAGAGTACCGACCAGGCCGTCGGTGTCTGAGTCCAGGCACCTTCCAGGCCACTGGTCATGGTGTCTTCCGCATTACCTTTACCACATTTGTTTTTCCAGCCGAAACCCTGTTCTTCGACAGCGGCAGCGGCAGGTTCAGCACCGACGCAATTACCGGGCTTGGCACCGTGGGCTTTGCCCAGTGTATGTCCGCCCGCAACCAGCGCCACGATTTCTTCGTCATTCATTGCCATGCGGCCAAATGAGTCACGCATGTCAGCCGCGGCTGCAAGCGGGTCGTGATTAGCATTGGGGCCTTCCGGATTCACGTAGATCAAGCCCATTTGAACGGCAGCCAGTGGTTTTTCCAGTTCGCCGTCTTCATAGCGTTTATTGTTGGCTAGCCACTTTGTTTCAGAGCCCCAGTACACCAGGTCAGACTCCCAGTCATCTGCACGGCCACCGGCAAAGCCCAGGGTTTCAAAACCCATGGATTCAAGCCCAACATTACCCGCCAGAATAATTAAATCTCCCCAGGAAACATTGCGACCGTATTTTTGCTTAACCGGCCAAAGCAGTCTGCGTGCCTTGTCCAGATTGGCATTATCCGGCCAGCTGTTTTGTGGCTCAAAACGAGCCTGACCGCCATCGGCACCGCCGCGACCATCATATATGCGGTAGGTGCCTGAGCTGTGCCACGCCGATCTGATCATCAGTCCGCCGTAGTGACCCCAGTCTGCTGGCCACCAGTCCTGAGAGGTGGTTAAAGTTTTCTCAATGTCTGCTTTCAGTGCTTTCAGGTCAACGCTATTGAACGCTTTGGCGTAATTGAAATCATCACCATATGGATTGGATGCAGAATCGTGTGCACGCAGTTGGTCAAGCTCGAGTTTTTCCGGCCACCAGAACTGGTTCGATTTTGTCATATGATTCGATTTCGCCGAATCGTCTGGCTTGGTTGTTGTCTCTGCTACCGTACACCCTGACACGACGACTAGTGATGCTGACACCAGTGCTGCGAGTAATGGGTTGCTTTGTTTTGACATGGTTATACTCCCCTAATTAAGGTCTGACTTGTGTTGTTGATATGATTATCAACAAAATGAACTGTGTTTAGGCTTGAACTCTAAAACCTGCATCAATAATGTACATGTTAGTGTAGTGTGTAAATTTCAAAAAATTGAAGATGACGTTCTACAATATAGAATTAGCACGCAATTTGTTTTTACGTTTCTCAGTAACCCCTCCATTTCTTAGGTGAGCTACACTCTATATCTCTTAACAACAGGAATAAAAAAATTTTTAACACAAAGGTCATGTTTATGATGGTTTATATTACAAAGTTCGGTATACCTTTTATAAGGGGCTCTTCTTAATAAGGTGCTCTTCCTTATTAACGGAATAGGGATATTTGTTCCTACAATAGTAAAATACTTTTCGGCAGCCTTGCCTCCGTTAAGTTTATCTTGGTGTTTTAATATGTATTCTCAATATTTTCTCTAAAACCCTTTTTCTCTATAACCCTTTTCCTTTAAAAACCGGCGAGAGCTGTAGAATAAATAATGCGCAAACCTAGCAAGATTTCATCAAGCCTAAATATTATCGTTATTTTTTAAAAGACTATCCTGTTTCTGAATAGTGATACGTATATTATGTTTTTCTTAAATAAGCGTTTAATCGACATTAATTCGCTCTATTCTTAGGCCTTTGGCTGTTTATTTGATTGCGCCATCTCAAACAAAGCTGCTTTTATCACACGAGTAGATGATCTCAAAAGGAGCACTGCCAAAAGTGTTGCAATAATGATATCTGGCAGCCCTGAGTTAAATAACCAAACACCGATAGCCGCTATAATGACAGACAGATTGGTAGCAATGTCATTTCGTGAACACTCGAAAACAGAGCTCATATTTATGTCTTCATGCCGATGGCGCCAAAGCAGGTATAGACACAAACCATTTGCTACTAGTCCAGCAAAACTTAAGATACTCATTACTTCGTATAAAGGCAGTACTGGGGTGACCAGTCTATAAATTATCTGAGCAATAACAAGGCAGGCTGCCAGGAAAATTAAGACACCTTTAAACAGAGCCACCTGAGCTTTTTTAGCCCTGCCTTTAGATACAACATACAAGCTCAAACCATAAGTCAGTGCATCTCCAAGGTTATCTAGCCCGTCGGAAAGTAAGGCGGTAGACTTGCCATAAAAAGCGCCTGAAACGATGACAATAAACATAAGTGCGTTGATCCATAGCACCTTGACAAGAGTGCTACGTTGACTCTCTTGTAGCGCTTCGATAGCGCAACTATTGTCACAACCGGATGCCATAAATTTCTCCTGATAAATCTAACGTCTGAATTAAATAGCGACAGGTTTTTCTGCAAGGTTTATTTTGATTGATATGTTATACGGCATTTATAATTTAACCCCGTAGTGATTCAAAATAACAACCATAAGCCAATAAGCACCGATAGTAAAACCAATAGCAAGACTTATACTTGAGTAAAAATGCAACCCCTGCTTTAATAACAAGGGTAGGGTAATAAACAAAACCAAAGAGGGTAAAACAAGCCAAAATATGCTCGTTGACAGTGCGCTGACCTTTTCTATATCTTTTGTATCCACGTAGAGCCAGAGCATTGCAAGCACCGAAATTAATGGTATAGAAGCCAATAGCGCGCCGGCAAATGTGCTGCGCTTAGCAATTTCAGAAATAAGCACAATCAGCAGTGTTGTGAAGATGATTTTAAAAGTGTAGTAGACCATTAACTGTCTCGCTAATAAACCGCAATTTTATTACGCTTAATTTATTGAACCATCATCAGAGTATTGAAGAATTCCGAAATAAAATCTCATTAGATTCAACTAATCAAAACCATACCATCCAGGAAGAATTGCCTTGGTCAGGCATGGTTTTGTTATAGGCTTTTAAGCTACTATTTTAGTTCCCGGTGAAATTTGCCGCAATATAATCACCACCCAATGTCAAAAACACATAAAGTTTCTGCTTATTAGTATCGGTTATATTTTTATTAATAAAGATAATCATCCATTCAGGGTTGCCTTTAACTGATATTTTCTCGACTGAACTTGCCGTGATGGCGTTCCAGCTTTTATCCAGTTTATCTCTATTTACCAGAGCCGTCACAATCTGTGTTGCATTTGTGCTGGCTTTTTCCTGATTCACCGGCGTATGAGAATGCGAATGCCCGTGATCATGATCATGATCACTACCCGCCATTGCTGAGAATGTAAATAAACTTAAAGTAAAACTGAGTAATAATATTTTTAGTCGCATGATATAAATTTCCTAAAGTGAGTCAATGCTATCGTGGGTTGTTGGAATAGAGGTTTGTAATGGGTCTGCTTGTTGCTTAGCCTTATTTAAATCGGGGAGGCGGTAAGAACCTTTTGTTTTCAGGGTAATAACAACAGGAGACTGGGTAGTGTTTTTCCAGTACCAGCCATGAGTACCTTCAAACAAGGTGGTTAATGAACCACTTTCCTGTCTGCTGGTACCCTTTTTAAAGCTCTTAAAGTAACCCGTCGTATCGCCTTTGGGTTCTCCGTGAAAATCAAAAAATAGCTCTGCACCCTCTATTTTCCAGGCATATTCAAATGTAGCGCCTTTATCGAGGTGTAATTTATATTCCTTATCACCTCTAGCTGGAATGGTTATCGTGATTAGATCCTTCCAGTCAGATTGCTGCGTTGGTTTTATTTGTTTTACATTATGAACAGGCTCTGCATTACTAATAAACGCCTCTGCATTGGCGACATGATCATAACCATGCATTTGCACCAGGAAAAGATAGCCTCCCGCTATAATTAAAAAAGTATTTGCCGCTTTACTAAAGCTCTTAAAAGCATGGCTTTTTCGAAACGCCGCAATAAGAACAAGCATCACAACTAGTGCAGCGATTTGCCCAAGCTCTATACCGACATTGAACGAGATGATATTCATTAGCAAACTATCTTCACTCAACGGAAGTTGCTGTAACCGTGTTGATAGACCGAGTCCGTGTATTAAGCCCAAACTGAATATCGTAGCCATCATATTGGGTGGTTTAATATTCAGGTATTTTTTAAAACCATCCAGATTGGAAAAAGCGATATAACAGACACTCAAGGCAATAATGGCATCAATTAAAAAATAATTGACCTGCACAGCATTAAAAGTGGCAAAAATAAGCGTAATACTGTGCCCCAAAGTAAATGCCGTAATGTACTTAACAATATCTTTGAATCGTGTAAGAAAAAAGATAATGCCAAATATAAAAGCTAAATGGTCATAACCAGAGAGCATATGGGTGGCGCCAATCCATATATAGCGTAGATTTCCACCCTCAATGATGGTTTGTTTTTCAGCTTCGGACATACCGTGTCCAAACACCTGCCCAACAAATAACCAGGCGACAATGGCTAGAAGCCATCGTAATTGTTTAATTACAGATAACATAAATTTCTCATATATGTTTTTTCAGGCGACACGAATCGCCTGAATATAAAATTAGATTGTTAATTAACGTAAGTTATGAAACCGTAGGAGGAGCACGAAGCCTGACCGTAGAATAAGAAATATAGTTTTGCTTATTACAGTCTGGATCAGGTAACTTTACGCTAGTGGATTGAAGTACAGCTAAGAACTGACGAGCAAGCCTGGTAGATACAATTGCATGGTCGCTTAATTTTTTCCATCCAGGAGAAGTGCAAACATTATCAAGGTCGACAATATTGTAATCATCTTCTGCATGTGCGGAATCTATTGTGTCAGTATGTTGGCTTGATGCGTAATGCGCATGAGCCAGAATATTATGCTGATGGTGGCTACCATTATGATCGTGATGCTCTGCCAAATGGATGTGCATTACGGACCATTGCGCAGTAAGAAAAGCGGCGATCAAAAAGAAAAGAAAGGTTTTATTTGGGCAGTATTTTATCATAAAATATTTTAGCGATGATTCGCCATGAAGTATAGCCAACTACCTTGATGCTTACAATAATCAAGTCTAAATTATGACGATATAGTTCTGTCTTTTCAGTGGCTCCAGTTTGTAGCTGAGGAACAATGGGTTCATGTTTTAGCACATTTCAAATTAATGACGAGAGACTGTAAATAACGAAGAAATCGAAGATGCTCGAGGCTGTACAAAAATCGAGGGTGTACAAAAATCTGTGTCCGCTTATATTAAGTGCGTCTCGCTCAAACCTACCAACAAGAGATGCTACATGCATCCCCTGCTGTTTGGTTAGTGTGTTAATTGAATGGGTTATGCGGCTTGCTGATCCGTCACAGAATTCATCAACAAATAATCAAAAGCCGCTAGCGATGCCTTGGCACCTTCACCCATCGCAATAATAATTTGCTTGTAGGGAACCGTTGTTACATCACCACAGGCAAATATACCTGCCTCGCTCGTTTGGCCGTGTTCATCAATTACAACTTCGCCGTACGGGCTTAACTCAACCACATTTTTCAAAAAGCCGCTGTTCGGTATTAAGCCAATTTGAACAAACACACCGGCAAGCTCTTTACGTAACACTTCTTCAGTTTCACGATTCTGATATTCAATGCTTGTTACTTTGCCACCGTCAGCAACAATTTGTTTGGTTGCCACATTTTTCACAATCGTAATATTGTCACGTGCTTCTGCCTGTTCAACAAGCACCCTGTCAGCTTTTAATTCGGGTAAAAATTCAAATACCGTGACCGATTTCACTATGCCCGCAAGATCAAGTGCTGCCTCAATACCCGAGTTACCTCCACCAATAACGGCGACATCTTTACCCTTGAAGAATGGCCCGTCACAATGCGGACAGTAAGCAACGCCGTTGCCGATATTTTCCTTCTCTCCAGGCACGCCCAGCTCTCTCCATTTTGCACCGGTGGCCACAATTAAAGTTCGGGTCTTTATCTTTTCACCCGATGACAGGTGAACGACATTGATATCACCCTTTTCAATTTTCTCAACGCTAAAATGTTCTTTGGTAGTGATTTCGTATTCATCCAAATGCGCCTGTAACGCACCAGCAAGTTCTGGGCCTGTTGTTTTAGGCACTGAAATCAAATTTTCTATCCCCATGGTATCTTTAACCTGACCACCCAAACGATCTGCAATCAGCGTTACGTTAAGGCCTTTGCGAGCTGCATAAATTGCGGCTGAGATACCTGCCGGGCCGCCGCCAATTACGGTGACATCCTGCAAAGGTAATGCTTTCTGTTTAGCAGTTTCAGTCATGCCGGGATATTTCTGCATTAACTTATCAAGCAACTGCGCAGTATCAACCTTGCCATTGGCAAACACTTCGCCGTTTAAGAAAACCGTTGGCACCCCCTGAATATTTTTTTCTTCAACCAGTTCAGGGTATTCGCCACCATCAATTGTTTCTGTGGTGATATTGGGGTTAAGTGTTGCAAACTGATTAATGGCCTGCACGACATCCGGACAATTATGACAACTCAAGCTAACATATACTTCGAACTTTAAATTTTGTTGCACATTAGCCACAATATTTTTCAAACTGTCATCCATTTTTAATGCCGTACCTGATGAGTGCAACACAGCCAGCACCAACGAGTTAAATTCGTGGCCACTCGGAATACCCGAAAATTGAATGCCATTTGGTTTGCCATCGACTTCCAGCATAAAACTCACCGGGCTTCTTAGCTGCCCATTGGTATCACGTTCTTCAACACTAATCCTGTTTGAAACCTTTGCAAAGTCCTTTAGGAAAGACACTAACTCTGCACGTATTGTATGTTCACCCGTTTGCACAACAAACGTAACATCGTTTTGCATACTGGCGGTGTAACCCATCAGTACTTCTTTAATTTCTTTTGTTAACATGTTTACTACCTTCCTAAAAAAAATTGTTCTGTTGTTAACCGGTGGGCAAACAATATTGCCCACCGAAACAATTGATATCTATACCTGTTTAGATCTTTCCTACTAAATCCAGGCTAGGTGTTAATGTTTCCTGGCCCTGTTCCCATGCAGCAGGACAAACCTCACCATCGTGATTCGCGACATACTGTGCCGCCTTCACTTTGCGAACCATGTCTTTTGCAGAGCGACCAATACCTAAATCATGTACCTCAGACACCTTGATAATACCGTCTGGATTAGCCAGGAATGTGCCCCGTAACGCCAGCGCATCTTCCTCAATCATCACGTCAAAGCCGCGAGTGATTTTACCGGTTGGATCACCAATCATAGGGTAAGTGATCTTGCCAATGGCATCGCTGGTGTCATGCCATGCCTTGTGTACAAAATGGGTATCGGTAGAAACTGAATACACCTCTACGCCAAGTTGTTGTAGCTCAGAATAAAAGCTTTCCATATCTTCTAGCTCGGTCGGGCAGACAAATGTGAAATCAGCTGGGTAGAACAAAAAGATCGACCACTTACCTTTCACATCATCTGTTGTGATTGTTTTGAACTCACCATTGTGAAACGCTTCTGCAGTGAACTCTGGAATTGATTTATTGATCATAGACATAATGAATTTCCTATTTATTTACTAAAAATTAATATTGGGTTAAATGTATTTAGCTGTTGTTTCAGCGTTGGATAGAAGATTAAGGGATTCCATTGATCTAATAAATCAATTAATATAGATGATATTATTCTAAAAAATAGAACGCTGATTTATGATCTCACTCAAACAGATAACCTATATCCTCGCCGTTGAGAAAACCCTGCATTTCAAAAAGGCCGCAGAGCTCTGCTCGGTTTCACAATCTGCCCTCAGCACCGCGGTAACCGAAATGGAAAAACAGCTGGGGTTTCAGGTGTTTGAGCGCGATAACAAAAAAGTGTTAGTGACACCCATCGGCAAACAGGTGTTGAAGCGGGCACGTAGTATTGTGCTGCAGGTGGAAGAACTCCAGCATCTCTCGGAGTCTCATAAAGACCCACTGAGCTTTCCGCTTTCTATCGGCATTATCCCAACGATCGCGCCTTTTCTGTTGCCCAGGGTGCTACCGGTTCTTAATAAACAGTACCCCGGGCTAAAGCTGACGATTATGGAAGAGCAGTCTAAGACACTTGTGGAGATGGTGAGGAACGGTGAAATCGATGCCGCGATATTGGCGTTACCCTATCCTTGCGAAGGTCTGTTAAGTCTGGAATTCTGGCAGGAAGATTTTTACTGGGTCGCCTTAAAAGGCGATGAACACGCAGAGCAAAAAGAAATAGGCAGTGATGAATTGAATCACTGCAACCTTATGTTATTGAAAGAAGGGCATTGCCTGAAAGATCACATTTTAGATGCCTGTAAACTGCCTAAAGATTTCTCAAACAATAATATCAGTGCAACCAGTTTGAATACCCTGATACAGATGGTTGTTGGCAAGCAGGGCACAACACTCATTCCTGAAATGGCAATCGACCAGCTAATGCATCAAAATGATACGCTCTCTGCCGTGCATCTTAATGAACCGAGTCCCCATCGGCGCATCGCGTTTATCATTCGCCCTAATTATTCTCGTATGTCGAGTATTGAAGCATTGATGGCACTTTGCAAAGAAACCCTGTAAAGAAACCTGTAAAGAGAAGCGTGATTGGTTTGAGGTTTTATCAGTAGCCGAATATAGAATAGGTGCGTAGCAGCCACAACCGTATTTCAAATTTGTGTATGAGTTAATCTGACAATACTGACTTTATATGAAGGTCTCAAAACGTCCGCTTCTGGCTAAATCCAGTCATCACTTACTGCTAGAGTATATTGCGCTAAAATATTATTCTGTCATATGAGCTCCCCACCCCACCTCTCACTCTAGCGAGAACGTTTAAGGCTGTTCCTACTAAAGTCATTTGCCGACAGACCCTGTCTAAACTGATATTCTCTAAATGTTAATAATGTAGTTTTACCATTTTGGTGGTTCTCCATTCGTTGCTTATGGGCTCGCCAGTACTTGTCTAAATATTGTTTATACTGATCAAACGCCAGGGTTTTTAATAACACGTTTTTACGATCATAATATTCAACCTTTAACGGAATTAGCCTTTTTTTATCTACCCATACCAACTGGCGCGTATAACCTGTGTGTTTATATTGTGGGTAGTTTTCAACAACATAAGTGCTGATGTTATTTATTTCTTCGTCTCGTATATATTTGTATTTATACTTATTCACTTCAAATGAAGCCAGGTCTTCATAGGCAAACTGACTTCCCATAAACGGCCCAGACTTGTTCGCGGAGTTAATGCGCTTTACGCGTTTTAATGCGGGCATGTATAACCATTGATCATCTGCTTCTAACACATGCGAAAATGACAGAAACGCGGTGCCCTTTACATCTGCCGGGTTCTCAAAAACGGTTAGGCTCTTATCACCGTCGCCGCTGATCTCTAACGATTTAATACGAATTTCTCGCAAACTTTCATCGCCCTGTCTATTGCGTAAAACCATCGTCAGCTTCATGGATGAATCAGTCCAGCCCTGATCGTTGTTATCAACTGCTTTTGCAATAAACAAACCTTTTTCTTCAGGTGTTTCTGCATTCGCTAAATTGGTAAAAAATAATGTGAGCATCATAATCGTTATCGTTATTGGTGTTTTCATTTACACTTCCTCTATTGCCAGTTTTTGTTTGTTTACTTCATCAATATATTCGTCGTGGTTTTCAGGTACAGCGTATTCCGCTGTGTCAAATTTAATTAACAGAACCGGCAACAAAATAAAATCAACGATTAATGCAATACCAATGGTAAGCGCGGTTATCATGCCAAGGTCTGTGTTTATTTTAAAACTCGACGCAATTAATACTGAAAATCCTGCTACTAAAACAAGTGTGGTAATCACTAATGCACTTCCAACATTAGAGAATGCGTAGCGAATAGCTTCTTCTACTGGCAGGCCTTTTTCACGGCGAGCCCTGAGATATTTGCTTAGGAAATGCACGGTATCATCTACAATAATACCGATCGTCATGCCCAGGCCAACGGCTAATGCAAAACCGACCTCGCTTATAAAAATTCCCCATACACCAAAGGCTAATACCGGAGGTAAAAGATTCGGTATTAAACTTATGAGTCCAATTTTTATTGAGCGAAGAGCCACTATAATAAGCAATGAAATCAGGCATAGTGCAAACGCCACACCACCTATCATTTGTTCAACCGTGCGTAAGCTGATATGTGAGAACATATACATTGGGCTACTTGATGTAATCTGGTAGCTGGGTGCATTTTCTTTAAGCCAGCTTTCGGCTCGGTTTTGAAATGCAATCATTTTATTGTTAGAAAGATTGTGTAGTGATGCCACAACTCGAGTAGCTGATTTATCAATATTTATTTGATTGGTTAAATCCAGTCCGTAGGGTAATGACATCTCGTAGAGTAATAAATATTGAGCGGCTAAATTGTTTTCATCGGGTAAGCGATACCAGCTTTGGTCGTCGCCATGTAAATTTTTATTTAGCCTTTTCATTATGTCGCTAATCGTATTGACATGAACAACTTCGGGCTGCTTATTAAGCCATTGTTGAAACTGCTCTATCTTCTGTAAATAGAGCGGATGACTAATGCCGCCAGATTGATTGGACTCCAATGAGTACTCAAGATAGTAGGGGCCGGTAAGGTGCTCGGAGGCGTAATCAGTGTCTGTACGAAAGGTGACTGATTTTTCAAAGTACTCCCAAATATTATCGTTGACAACATTCTTGGGAATAAAACTGAGTAACAATACGGTTACTGCCATAGACACCCAGAACAGGGGTTTATGTTTGTTAATAATGAAGTTACTTAATCCTTGCATATGCCGGTTACTATGATCTTTATTCACATGCACCCGCATTGGTAATAGCATTAATAACCATGGCAGAAATGTCATTGATAATATTAACGCGGTAATAACACCAATGGCTACCATATTGCCCAGGTCATGAAATGGCGGTACATCAGAAAAATGCATCGACATAAATCCTACTACCGTGGTGATGGTTGCCAGTAATACCGGTTGAATATTAATTCGTAAACTTTCTATGAGTGCCGATTTTTTTTGTAACCCCGCCCGTATGCCATGTATCATGGTGACCAGTATATGCACTGCGTTAGCCACCACAATCGTCATTACAATTGTCGGTGCGCCTGCGGAGACGGGTGTTAATAAAACACCGATCCAGCCAGAAAACCCAATGGTTGCCATTATCGATAAAATGATTAACACGAGAATACTTAAGGTTGCGGAAATGCTGCGTAAAAAAACAAGCAGGCCAAATAAAATTAAGCCAAACATCATCAGGGTTAACGAACCCATGTCTTTTTGTGACGCTTCCATAAAGGCATTATCCATCACCACCAAGCCGGTTAAGCGTATTTCTAAATCAGGATTTTTTTGCTTTAATTCAGCAGCCAGCTTACGCGCAAAAGCGGTTACTGTCGGACTGCCTTCGGGGGAGTTTTTCGGCAAATTCACCGTTACACTAATCGACGTGACGGCAGCATCTTGTGAAATCAAACGATGTAATAGCAATGGTTCTTTTAAGGCAATTTTCTTTATATTTTTTAAATCGACCTCACTTAACGCATTGGCATTTACCACCAGATCAGCGACGACCAGATCATCTTCACTAGCATAGCTGTGTTGAAAATTGGTAATCGAGTCAACACGGGTAGAGTAGGGCACTTGCCAGGCCTGATGGGTTAACCACTCGATACTCGCCAATGTTTTATTCGTAAACACATCGCCATCTTTTGGTGTGATAAGAAAGAGCACATTGTCGGATTTGTCATAGGTATTTTGCAGTATTTTAAAATCATTAAGTTGTGGGTTGTCATCAGAAAACCAGACTTCGTAATCGGTGGCAAAGCTAACATAACGCGCACCACTGGTAAGCGCTGCGATAAAAACTAACGATAGCAGCATCAATATCCATCGATAACGAACCAAACCTGTCGCAATTGAATTAATCATAATATTCTCATTATTTTCAGTTTAATTATTGTTCATGCTTTAACGTTTTTACTTATCTCTTCCTCATCTCGCCAGTGAGGCGGGTAGGCTTGTTCAAAGCCTGTCATCTGTTCACAGCGGGTCATCCAGCGAGACAAATTCGTGAGTTTTTCAGGCAAGGGATAAAAATCAACCTGTAACTGTTCAGCCACAGGTCGCGTTAACATTTTTTCGAGAAACGCGATGGCGGGATACAGATAAATGTCCGCGGCGGTGACGCTATTGCCGGCTATATGCGTAGTTACGCCCAGATATGAATCAATTGCGGTTAGTTCTTTATAAATTTCAATAACCAGTTGTTTGCTATGATCAATATTGTTTGATGCAGTATCACGCATGATTAAACGAGATAACTCATACACCGGCTCAAGCGTATAGTGAATTAGCTCAGCGATGCGTTGCCAGATTAACCCGGTCTGCTCTGGGTTCTCACCAAATAGTGGCACCTCAGGGTGTTTTTCTTCAAGGTACGCCATAATCGCAACCGACTCGTAGATGACCGTTTTATCATCTTCAAGTACAGGCACTTTACCTCTTGGGTTCAGCGTATAAAATCCACTCTCTTGCGGGTCCCACACAGCGGGATCGATTCTTTCTGATTCATAGTTAATGCCCTTGTACTCAAGAGCAAGCATCACTCTCCAGCAATTTGGGCTGCCACTAATCCAGTGTAATTTGTATGCGCTCATATCTCATCTCAAGGTAAAAAGTGATGGTCGGTTAATGTTTGGTGATAATAGCTGTTGCATTACTGCCTGTTAACTCTTGATTTTTGCCTTTTTAAAGTGCAATAATGCACCGCATGGACTGGGATGATTTAAGATACTTTCTGAGCGTGGCTCGCAAAGGCTCGATCAGAGCTGCCTCTGGCACGCTGGCCGTAAACCACTCAACGGTGTTACGGCGTATTAATGCGTTTGAAAAAAAACTCGGGGTGCGTCTATTTGAAAGGTTGGCCACCGGCTATGTGCTAACACCGGCAGGTGAAGAGATGGTTGAATCTGCACAGCGCATTGAAGACGAAGTTGGCAAGCTTGATCGTCAGGTTATCGGGCGTGATACGCAGCTGAGTGGTGTGCTACGGGTTACCATGCCTTTATGCCTGGCAACACACTTATTAGTGCCTGATATGGCCGACTTTACCAAAACGTATCCCGGCATCCAGTTAGAACTGGCGGCATCTGATGAAGAATTTAATTTAAAAAAACGTGAAGCTGATGTGGCTATTCGCATTACACCCAACCCACCGGAATACCTGGTGGGGCGTAAAATCCTCACGCCAGCAAAAGGCATTTATGCCTCAAAAAATTATCTGGCGAATCATGATCTGGATTTACATCCTGAAAAAATGAACTGGCTTGGCTGGGAGGACAGTGTTGCGCACCCCCAATGGGTAAAAGACAGCCCCCTGTCATCTTCTGGCGTATTTCATCAGGCCGATAATCTGCTAGTGCAACTTGAAGCTGCTAAAGCGGATATGGGAATGGCCAAGCTCCCCTGCTTTTTGGCTGACCGGGAAGATTCACTAAAACGTTTATTTCTTATCCCTGCAGATGCGTCTTCATGCGGCGATTTGTGGATGCTAACCCATACGGACCTTCGTGCAACAGCGCGAGTCCGTGTTTTTATTGATTTTATGGTAGCCGCAATTGAGCGGCATCGCGATTTACTGGAAGGCACTAAATTTCCGGAAGGAATTAAAGGAGCCCAAAAAGCACGGCTACAACTAACGGGTACCCGTTAACTAAAATTGCTTTAGCGTTAATCTGACAATTTTGACTGTTAATTAGGGGCTCAAAACCCCTGAAGCAGACGTTTAAAATCAAAAGATTTTTACCGCAAATAAACGCGAATGTACGCAAATGTTTTTTGGTTATAGTGCGCCTGCGGCGTACTATAACCCAATAATGTTTTTGCTTTTATTAGCGTGTTTTGCGTTTATTTGCGGTAAATTTTTTTGCCTTTGACCTCCCGCTTATGGCTAGTTTGAGTCATAGCCACTGCCAGATGAAGTCCGAAAGCAGCGACCTTTCCCTGATAGTCATGTTCCACAGCAGGGTGCATTTTTGCGTCGAACTGGTTTAACGATTGTTAGCAGATTTGCATTGTCGTTATTTCAGCAACTCAATGTCGTTCAACTGAAAACTCTTGTCGAACAATGCGGGCTCGGGGCCGTAGAAGCGAGAGAGCAGGAAGAAGCGACGCTTGGGGTCGGTGGGAAGCCAGTTGCTTTCCTTGCCCTTTGGGGGCTTTGGTCCAAAATAAATATCCACCGAACCGTCAGCGTTTATTTGCAACTGTTTTTGAGTGTTATCAATACTGCTCTTCTGCATGTTGCGAATGTAGGAGGCCGTCTCCAGATCGTAAGTTGTGATTGCCCAGAAGTTGCGCACGGGCACATTAGGCGGCATCACCAGTTTGTAGTTCTTGCTACCGTCGAGCCACTGGCCATCCGGCGTCTCCGCGAGATCGAGGTAGAAAGTGGCGCTGCCGTAATTCTTTACGCCAGTGATGATGGCATAATACAGAGCACCGCGTGCGTGGTAGTCGATGTAAGAAGGGAACTCATAAGACCAATCCGTTTCGATATCGCCCGCAGGCGTCAGGGAACTCCACTTTTTACCTTTATAGAACCAGGGATTCAGAACACGGTGATACTGCTCAATCATGTATTGCAGAGCTTCCGGTCCGGCCTTGTCGAAGATGGCCTGCACTTTGGCATCTGGCCTGTACGGCTCGCCCTTGCGTATACCAATGCGCGCAAGCAACCCCATCATGGCAAGGTTCTGGTCCTCAACACGTTCCGCTTCGAGCATTTTGTGAATTTCTTTGTAGATGTTTCCGTCGAGTACCGGTGTCATCTCGAGCAGCTTGCCGTAGAGGTCGACAAATTTCATCTTCGGTGGCTTTTTAGCTTTTGCCAGCGGGTAGATTTTTATCTGCTTCACGAACTCCGCCGCCCTGGCCAGATTCTCCTCGGTAGCACCCTTAATGATTGGGCGAAGGGCCATCCAGCCATCATAAGTACGCTGCTCGTACACGAGTGCATTTGGTAGGAGAGGGCCATTGTAGCCGGGAGGGACTAGCAGGTACGTCGCACCCCGACCTTTGTCTCGGCCGAGCGCACCCACGTCATCGATGGGGCGCTGCCAGGCATCCATCAATGTCCCAAAGATACCCACGTCCTTAGTAGAGGGCGGAATTTCAACCACGATCGGTCCGTCTTTGACGTTCCAGTAGGTCAAGATATAAGGCGTCGTATTGTTGGGCGTTGCGGTCTGGAATCGCCAGTCCTGAAGTTTGGAAAAATAACCGACATCGTTCGGGCCGACACCGGCGTCGGCAAGTGCGTTCCGGTAGAACTTATAATTCATCAGCGGCATGGCCCAAACTGCGGCATCAATTGCGCGATGGTAAGTCATGCGCTCATGTACATTAGCCATTTGCAAATCAAATGGTTTCGCGTTTACACGCGAGATCACTTGTGAAATCAACACCACCCCAAGTGCCATTATCACACCCACGGTTACATTAACTATGCGCTCTGTTTTCATTTCATTTCTCCTATGCTCGTATTACTCATATTAGAAAGTGTGAGTTATTGTGTGGTTAACGTCTCACATAATCGTGCATTTGAGAAGCACTGATCATTGTCCATGTATTGCGTTTGCTCAGAGGTGCCTTAAGTATTTTTGTCTTTGATATGTGTGGGCTTTCCATCAAGGCTTAACTGGTTTTTCTCTAACCAGTAATCCTTAATTCCAGCATCACCTTTTTTAGAGGCCCAATCTGTTAATTGTTCTCTTTCTTCTGCGTAGTCGTAAAAGGGTACGCCCATACCACAGGAAGTTTGTACAAGATCTACGGTTAAATCGAATATTTGGCGGGCACCCGGAGTCGGGTTAAATAAAGAATATAATTCATTCCAGTTCGAATCATTTTTATGTATTACTGTGGCGTTTCCATAAAGGCGTAAAATCATTGGGTTACCCTCTAAAGCAGTAAACATGATCGTCATTCGAGGCGCTTCTTGAATATGAGCTGCTGTTTCATTTCCACTACCCGTTACATTTAGCCACACAACTCGATTCTTATTCAAGACCCTTAAAGAATCCATACCTTTTGGCGATATACTGACTCTACTGTCAGTAGTCGCAGTGCCAACAAAGAATAATTTTTGATCTTCAATAAACTGTTTCAATTTATTAGAAATTTCAGCAAACTGTTGCCCCATTTTTATCGCTCCTTAATGCGTTTAGTAAAGAATAACCCCAGATTAAAGATAACATAATATACTTTTTATCGGAATGTACATGTACAAAGAGTAAAGAAAACTAAGTAACCTACCCTTAGAAAAAGAGGGAATGAAGCAATGCCATTAAGTTAAGGATAATTACTCTGGAGGTGCGACTTCAGTCGCGCATTAACTAGCTGATTTCATAGTCACTTTATTTGCGCGGCTAAAGCCGCACCTCCATAAAAATCTTAACTTAATGGCATTAGGGTCTGAGGGGGATTTGCTTTTAATACTCAAATCTCCCCCAACCCCTCTTTTTCTAAGAGGGGAGCTTTATAAAAAATGCTGTATAAAAAAGTAAATTGGCGAATAAATTATGGATCTCCCCCCCCCCACCATTATTTAACCCAGCACATCCGGATGCACCAGATAAATCCATCATCAGGAAAAGTGGTTAGAAGGAAAAGGGGCCGGCCTTTGATTTATGATTAGCTAAATGTTGAATAACAATAAATCAAAGACCTGTCCTCATCACCGCACGACCTTATACTGAAAACAACTCTCACAGTTGCATAGAATGTTTTTTTTCAGTATAAAGTAGATACAGAATTTAAAAAACAGGCCTATATCGCAGGCTAATTTTAATCAAAAATTTAGGCTGGAGGTTTTTCTACAGCCTCGTTATGCAACCATATCAATACATGAAGAAAACACCAATTTTGAGTGAAATATTATGTATATAGGCGAAGCATCAAAAGCGAGTGGAGCGACTGTTAAAGCCATCAGACTTTATGAGAAGCTGGGCTTGTTACCCGCTATAGCAAGAGTAAATTCTTATCGAGTTTTTACAGAAGAAGATATTCTCCTTATCAAATTCATTAAACTAGCCCAAAAAGTTGATTTTAAACTGTCTGAATTAAAAGAGATAATTGTCCCTAAAGACGGAGCAATAAGCTGGGAAAGGATTAGAAAAGAAATTGATACAAAAGAAGCTGACATTGCCAAAGATATTCTGAGGCTACAAAATAATAAAAAGCAATTAAATATCTATAATCAAGAAATATTAAAATGCCTTGTAAAAAATGAAGATTGTATATTCCCTCATACTAAAAATTAATCTTGACTCTCCCCATAGGGGAAGGGTTTATATTTGATTTTTCTAAATAGACAGGATGGTAAATCCCATGAAAAATCAAAGTAAAAAAATATCCTCCGAATATGCTAAAGCACTAGAAGAGAAAACACAGTCAATTGTTAAATCTACAGGTAAAGCAAAGTTTGCTGGCTATAGTAAAGAAGAGTTAAGCCAGTTGCCTCAAAACATCACAGAGAACTCATTTGGTTGTGGTAATCCACTTGCTTTCAGTAATGTACAACAGGGACAAACGGTACTTGATCTAGGTTGTGGCGCTGGTCTCGATCTTTTATTAGCTGCACAGAGAGTAGGTGATACAGGTCATGTTATAGGAGTTGATATGACCGATGAGATGTTACAAAAAGCTAAAAAAAATATTGAAGACTCAGGGTACAACAATATTAGTTTAAAGAAAGGTAATATCGAAGACTTACCTATTGAATCAAGCACAATTGATTGGGTTATTTCAAATTGTGTCATTAATTTATCACCGAAAAAAGATAAAGTATTTTCAGAAATATCCCGTGTATTGAAACCAGGAGGAAAAATACTAATTTCAGATATCGTTGCTGAAAACGTTCCCTGGTGGGTTAGGAAGAGCGGCATACTCACAGCTGCATGCGCTGGTGGTACAATAGCAGAAAAGGATTACCTTCAAAAACTTCATATTGCTGGTTTAATCGATTGTAATGTTGTTGAAAGGCATTATTATGAGCCTTCGCAGATTGCACTTATCGTATTGGAAAATATTCCAAAATCTATCTCAAGCTTGTCTTGCTGTGGGAAAAGCGTAATTGAGAGCATTTTTATTAAGCTAGCAAAACCAGTATCCAAAAAAATATGGAGCGCAAAATTTTTTGGTAAAGCACCTGCTCTTTTATAAAATGAAAGCATAACAAGGCACACCAGTTGTCCACCAGAATCGGTGCTTCGCTTGCTTTTGGAGTCAACTGAGCTTAATCGTTGAGGCTGTAGAAACACCTCTGAAGTTATTTTTTAACTTAAAAACTGGCTCTCACAGTTGCATAGAATGATTTTTGCAGTATAAAGTAGATACAGAATTTAAAAAAAGCCTATTTCGCAGGCTGATTTTTAACCTAAAATTTAGGCTGGAGGTTTTTCTACAGCCTCGTTATGTGAAGAAAGGGATATAGATGTCTGGAATATTTAGTGAAAGAATGACTGTAAATATGGAAGGTGAGTTTGTAGTGTTCCTAATTGGAATGCGTATTAATAACTTATGGAAAATTCATAAGTGGTTGCCTGTATTTATGTCTATGCCAAAAATGCTAAATGAACTTTATTCCAATCCAGAAATGGGCTTTGTAAGCCAGGAGGCATGGTTCGGAAGAACCACTATTATGGTTCAGTATTGGAAATCATTTGAACATCTAGAAAAATATGCAAGAAACAAAGAATCAACTCATTTACCTGCTTGGTCAAAATTCAACAAGAAAATATCTGCAAGCGGTGAAGTTGGAATTTGGCACGAAACTTACCTTTCAAAGCCAGGCCATTATGAGTGTATTTATAATAATATGCCCAGGTTTGGTTTGGGTAAGGTAGGCAATCATGTGCCTGCCACAGGAAACTTTAAATCAGCTCGTGAAAGAATTACTAAAATCACATAAGTGGCTTAAATCGCGTGGAGAAGAAAGGGGTCGAGTATCATATTGACACACTAAATATAACTAACTCGAAAACCCTTGTTAAGATGTTATGTGTAAAAACCAAATCTTGACAGTAGTATCATCAATGCTGCTATTGATAAATGGCTAGCATATCTAAAATCTTAGATGACATGAATATTCCTGGTTACAAACTTCATCTTTTAAAGGGTAAGTTAAAAGGTTTATGGTCAGTAACAGTAAATGGTAACTGGAGAGTTACTTTTAAATTTAAAAATCTAAATATTTACATTGTTAATTATGAGGGCTATCACTAATGAATATGCATAATCCATCTCATCCATAGGATTTATTAAGGAAGTATATTTAACTCCATATAATATCAGTTCCCGTACTGTAGCTGAAAAATTATTAGTATCACCATCTACATTTAATTGCTTAGTAAATGCTGAAAGCAATATATCGCCTGAAATGGCATTAAGGCTTTCTAAAACACTTGGTCGTTCACCTGAAAGCTGGTTGCCCATGCAAGACGCTTACAATCTCTGGCATGCTAAAAATAATGTTGATCTTCGTAAAGTGAAGAAATTAAATATCGAAGCAGCCTAATGATAAAATAATTAAACGGGTCGGTGACAAATGATGTCCAGCTAAAAAGTAAACGATCTTTGTTTGTCAGCGCCCCTTTAATTCGAAGTTAATTCAACCATAATGCACTTTTAGAAATATGATACAAATTCGAGAAGCCCAGAAAAATGAAGCAAGTAGCCTGAGTAACCTTGCTATGCGTTCTAAGGCATATTGGGGATACTCAGATGATTTTATGGAAGCATGTAGGAAAGAGTTATTAGTAACGAATGATATGATTGTTAATAGTTCTAATTATTATGCTGTTGTTGAAGATCAGGGAGAGATAGTGGGTTTCTATTCTCTTTATGATGTGGCAGATTCAAATGTTGAGCTAGGTTTATTATTTGTAGACCCTGGCCATATTGGCTCAGGAATTGGCCGTATGTTGGTTGAGCATGCTAAGAACCATGCTACGGTCATAGGTGGAGTTACTTTACATTTTCAGGGTGATCCAAATGCTGAGGGATTCTATAGAGCAGTTGGTGCAACGCTTACTGGTCAGCGTGAGTCATCTAGTATTCCTGGTAGGTTCCTTCCCACGTTTTCAATATCATTGGTCGGTGAAGATGTTGCATAATGAATAAGGATAGATCGTGGGTCGCTTCGTTCTTATTATTTTTTAGCGCAAATAAACGCGAATATCGTTTGGCTATAGTGTTTGCTTTTATTTTCGGTAAAAATATTTTTCCTTAGACCTTCGCTTCTGGCTAGATTAAGCTAGCCTAACTTAAAGGTGCTGTCTCGTACATACACACACGCACACGATTTAAACGAATTTTAATGTATTTTTTTCATGCATAGAAATGGTTGTTATGCTCGAAACAGCATTGCTGAAATGACGTTTTTTTACAGCTAAATATTCCGGGTCAGTGAAAAAGTTTTCCATCACTTCCTTAGACGGGAATTCGAGTGTGAAAACCCGATTGATTTGATCATCTGTTTTGGAAATAAGTACTTCAGTCACTTTAAAGTCAAAGCCAAAAAAACCGCCGAAGGAATTTAAGATAGGCATCATTCCCTCTCGGTATCGTTGATATTCTTCCTCATTGTTAACTTGAATTCCCATAATTCTTTCATATGTCATATTGCTTTCCTTTGGGGTGTGTGTGATCTTACTATTAAGCGTAAAACGGGTGCTTATCTACAATAGAATTCAAACAGATAAACACGCAAAATATTGCCGCTTCGGTATGAAAATATCTCTTTGTTCTTGCCCGATCGTTCGAGTCATTATAATTCAAAAACATTTTTATAAATAGTTACGTTATATCAAAGTCGTCATAGTATTGTCATATCACCGTCATAACCAGTTGATATCGTCTCGCCACCTATCGACGACACCGACTGTTTAATATGCAGCTTTCATCCGTTTTTATTGTTATCTGTGCACTCATCGGTTTATACCTGTTGTATAAATTATGGGTCAGACTTCAGCTCTCCAGAGCAAAACACCCTTCACTGCGAGGCCACGCAAAATGGTCGCGCAGAATCGCTCGGCTGGTACCTTACTTTAGCTATGATGAAACGCATTTTTTCTGTAGTGATGGTGCACCGACTGAGATTAGCCAGCAACGTCGACAGGCTTTTTTTAAATTAGCCACGGCATTAAATGAGCAATCACCGGCTTCGCAAGCATTTAATGATTCACTGGAAAATAGTATATCAGATGTGCGTTTTACCAATGCGTACCGGGTTCCGTTTCCTTACCGTGAGATGGTTTCAAAACATCTAAAACTGGCTGCGATTACAGAAAATACGGCAGGCGTTAAAACGCAGGATATCGATGGTAACTGGTTTTACGACCTGACTGGATCGTACGGTGTAAACGTGTTTGGATATGATTTTTATAAAGACTGTATGCAGCAGGGTCTGGAAGAAGTCAAAACACTTGGCCCGGTTCTGGGGGCATATCACCCACTGATTAAAGATAATGTTGACCGACTGAAAGCCATCTCTGGACTGGATGAAATTTCATTTCATATGTCAGGGACTGAGGCCGTTATGCAGGCGGTGCGCCTCGCACGTTACCACACCGGTCGTTCTCATCTTGTACGCTTCTGTGGTGCATATCACGGCTGGTGGGATGGCGTGCAGCCGGGTATCGGTAATCAGCGTGTTACCCATGATGTTTATACACTGGCCGATATAAGTGAAAACACATTGAAGGTGCTTGAGAGCAGAAACGACATTGCCTGCATACTAGTTAACCCATTACAGGCGCTTCATCCGAATGCGGATGCCTCCAGTGACGCCTCACTCATTAACAGTAGTCGTGCGGCTCATTTTGATAAAGAAGTTTATGGCCACTGGCTTAAACAATTGCGTGATGTCTGCACGCGACGAAATATTATTCTGATTTTTGATGAAGTGTTTACCGGATTTAGACTGGCGTATCGAGGTGCTCAGGAATACTTTGATATACAGGCCGACATTGTCACCTATGGTAAAACGCTTGGTGGTGGGTTGCCGGTTGGTGTTGTCTGCGGCAGATCAAATTTGATGAAACGCTTTCATGAAAACCAGCCAGCAAACATTTCATTTGCCCGCGGCACTTTTAACTCACACCCCTATGTTATGGCGACCATGAATGAATTTTTGTGCCGAGTCGAGCAACCACAGTATCAGTCTACCTATGAAAATAATGAGTCGCTCTGGATAAACCGGGTTGCGTTATTAAATGATCGACTGCGCGAAAATAACATCCCGGTTCAGGTAGAAAATCTGTCATCTATCTGGACCATTTTGTATACCCAGCCCTGTCGTTATAACTGGATGCTGCAATATTATCTACGCCTGAATGGACTCATGCTCAGTTGGGTCGGAAGCGGGCGCATCATTATGAGTTTCAACTTTAGTGATGAAGATTTCGATGAAGTCGTGGCGTGTTTTATTCATGCAGCATTACAGATGAAAGCGGATGGTTGGTGGTGGCACACGCCTGAACTGACCGATAAATCGATTAAAAAACAACTACTGAAAGAGATGATCTTGACGCATTTCCCTGTACTGAAAAAAATTGGCGTAAACGACAAAACATATTCTTGTCCGGCAGAATCTCTCAAGGAGATGTAATGGTATGATCGATTTATTTTCTGATGCAAATATAAGTCCGTTTCGCAGATCACTTAAGCACGAGTTTAATCAGTATCTTGATACGCAGTCAAAGCGTTACAACAAAGAAGACTGCCTGAAAATTGACCTGCACTGTCATGACCATAACAGCGATGTCCCCGATGAGCTTTGGGGGCGAATTTTGGGCTTGCCAGAAACCTGGCTAAAGACTAAAAAACTGGTTAAATGTTTGCAGAAGAACGACTGTGATGTCATCACTGTGACCAATCACAATAATGCACGCTCCTGTTGGAAGTTAATAGAAAAAGGTATGGATGTACTGGTTGCCGCCGAATTCACCTGTTATTTTGACGAGTATGATCTTTTCGTTCATGTGCTGTGTTATGGATTTACGCAGGAGCAGGAAATAGAATTAAATGCACAGCGTAAAAATATTTATGATTTTGTCCGTTATGCAGTTGAACAGGATCTGGTACTGATTCTGCCACACCCATTGTATTTTTATACCCGTAACGACCAGATAGATATTACGCTGTTTGAAAAACTGGCCGTTATGTTTCAACGATTTGAAGTGCTTAATGGACAACGAGATATATGGCAAAGCGTACTGACGCTTAACTGGATAAATAGCCTTACATCAGAAAAGATAAAATACTACGCCATTAAACATAATCTAGACCCAAACGATTTTGGCGTAGACCCTGATCAACCAAAAATTCTCACCGGTGGGTCTGATTGCCATATGGGAATTTTTGCCGGTGAATGCGGTACCTACCTGCACGTGCCTGATCTGGCAGAGAAACTCAAAACGACGAATCCATCACAGCTTGCACTTCAGGCGCTGCGTGATGGCAGTACCATCCCTTTTGGGCACATTGCAGAGAACCAGAAACTTAACATTGCGCTGTTAGATTATTTTTCGCAAGTTGCTACCAAAATAAAAGACCCGGGATTACTGCGTATCCTGTTTCATCGTGGCGAAGTCTCTGACAAGTTTGCCTGTTTCGCCCTGGCTAACCTGCTACTGGAAATGCAGAAGAACAAAAACACACAGAAGTTTTTCGGTTTTATTCATGATGCGTTGTTAGGCAAAAAAATGAATAAATTGATTAAATGGAAAATTAAAAAAGATTACCGTTTTTGTGTTGATCATCTGGAAAAAATTGCAGACAGCAAGAGTAAATCACCTGAAGAATTTATCAAAACGGTTAACACGGCGATTCCTGATTTGTTTACCGAGCTCAATCACCTGATTATAAAACGTATCGCAAAAGCGGGCATTCTCGACAGTAATAATAAGCTGGAAAATTTCTCAACAGAAGAGTTTACCCGTAAGTTCGAAGTACCAAGCCAGATATCTGCGTTGTTTCTTGGTTCAGATAATGGCATGGCTGATTTTAGTGGTTTCAATGTTAGTGAATTACTGGACAACCTGACTTTCCCCATCATGGTCAGCCTGGTACTACTCGGCACATCACTTGCCAGTACTCGGCTGTTGTATCAGAACCGCGTATTTCTCAATGACTTTGCCGATCATGTTGATAAAAATCGCCACCCTAAACGTGCGTTGTATCTAACCGACACGCTGCGTGATAAAAACGGTGTTTCCAATTCGCTATCAGCAAAATTAAAAGAGATTCAAAGTGCTGACATGGATATCGACTTTCTTATTTGCCATGAAGATGCCTTAGCTGAACCTCATCTGCACGTCGTACGTCCTCTGACCAGTTTTAGTTTGCCCGAGTTTGGTGAACAGGCAATGCGTGTTCCCAATTTGCTGGAAATTGTGCAAATATTTTATGAAGGCGGTTATGATCGCATCGTCTGCTCAACAGAAGGGCCCATGGCGCTGGTCGCGCTGTTTATCAAGCACATGTTTAATGTGCCCAGTTTCTTTTTTATGCACACGGACTGGATGGAATTTATAAAGCAAACAACTGACTTGAGCGTTCACGAACGTGACCGTGTGCGACGTGCATTGCGCGTCTTCTACAAACAGTTTGATGGTGTGTTTGTACTCAACAACGAACACCGCGAATGGTTGATCGGCCATCACATGCAACTGGAAGAGCAAAGCGTATTTCTCACTGCGCATCACACCAATGTTCGCGATGAAAATGTTAAGCTAATCGCCAAAAGTGAACTGTTCCCGGATGCAAAAGAGGATACGCCGGTACTGCTATTTGCCAGCCGCCTCAGTAAAGAGAAAGGCATCTTTGACCTGCCCAAAATTATTGCAGCGGTTAAAGAAAAAATACCCGGCATTAAAATTGTTATCGCAGGTACTGGTCCGGCTGAAGCCGAACTCAAAGCGATGTTACCCGAAGCACGGTATCTTGGCTGGGTCAGTAAAACGCGCATCGCACAAATGTATGCAAGTTTAGATCTGTTTGTTTTCCCATCTCGCTTCGATACGTTTGGTAATGTTGTGCTGGAAGCATTTGCTTATGGCATGCCGGTTATTGCCTATGACTGTAAAGGTCCGAAAGACATCATTAAGCATGGCCATTGTGGTTACCTGGTTGATGATGTTAACCAGATGAGTGATCAAATTATTAATTATCTCGATCCGTCCACTAATCGTTCCATTAATCGTCCCACTAATCGTCCCACTAATCGTCAGATAATGAAACACAATGCGATAAGTCGCCATCAGGATTATCAGGCCAGGCCCATTATGAGCCAGTTCCTGAGTGACCTTGGTCTCGAGCAACCGGCTAGTTATCTGCGAAAGCAACGTTCGGCTGCTTGACCTGTTGTTTAAACGATAACAATTACTGCCGCTTACTATGACACAGATACTACGTAAACTTATTCAGATCGAACAACTTAATTTTCTGTTGACCAACCGTATACCGCGTCAGTTGTTAACACGCGTTATGGGTTGGTACAGTCAAATAAATAATCCTTGCCTGACTCGACTTTCAATATCAGTGTGGCGATTATTTGCAAACGATCTGGACTTGAGTGATGCAAAGCAACAACGATTCAACAGTCTGCATGAATGTTTTATTCGTGAACTAAAACCGGGTGCGAGACCGGTTGATACATCAGACGATGTGCTCATTAGTCCCTGCGATGCAATCATCGGTAGTTTTGGTTGCATCGAGGGAACCACGTTATATCAAACCAAAGGTTTTCCGTATCAGCTTTCAGATCTGATACCGGATCAAAAACTGCAATCGAAATATAAAAATGGCCGTTACATAACACTGCGCTTGAAATCCAGTATGTACCACCACTTTCACGCCCCGCTAACGGGCGAAGTCAAACAGGTGACCTACATATCGGGTGATTGCTGGAACGTCAATCCTGTCGCGTTGAAACGAATTGAAAAACTTTACTGTAAAAATGAACGCGCCATGCTGGAATTAAAAACCGCATCAAATCATAACGATATTTTAATGGTGCCCGTTGCCGCGATTCTTGTTGCCAGTATGAAATTTGATTGCCTGGATGAAATGCTCGATCTGAAATACAAAGGACCAAACCGTCTGCTATGTAACGCTCGTTATACCAAAGGCGATGATATGGGTTACTTCCAGCACGGTTCGACCATCATATTATTCACCACCAATTCTTATGAGTTCAGCTCCGATTTAAAACAGGGTGAGCGTATCAATATGGGGCAGGCTTTAATGAAAAGAGTGACAGCGTAATAAAAAAACCAGATTATTTTTTCAGCAAGAGGGCTACAACATGAAATTTTTAGAAGAGCTACACCAGCAACGTTGGGATGACCATCGTTACTATCACCATAACCGTGTCAATCAATTCTTGCATTTTCTCAGTGCAATGTGTTTTCTGACAAGTTATGTTCTTATCTTCATTAACCCAGTTGCGGCCATTATGGTTGGCTGGTTGTTAGCCATGGTTTTAAGACAAACAGGGCACTTTTATTTTGAGCCCACGACTTACGATGAAGTAAACGATGCGTCACACGAATACAAGGAAAGTGTAAAGGTTGGGTACAACCTGAAGCGCAAAGTGGTTCTATTATCTATTTGGGTCATCACCCCATTCGCACTTTATTTTAGCCCATCATTATTCGGCCTGATAACACCTCACACAAATAGCAGTGAATTTCTGTATAACCTGTCGATACTCTGGTTAATCACAGGTGCAGGTGCGCTGATATTCAGAACGGTTCATCTGTTTTTTATTATGGGTATACAATCGGGTCTGGTCTGGTTTACCAAGATTCTGACAGATCCATTCCATGATATTAAAATTTATTACAAAGCCCCTTACTTTATTATGAAAGGTGAAATGTATGATGATATGACGGACTGGTATGAACCATCTGTGTTGTCAAAGTAATCATTAGGAAGTTAGAACGCACAAAAAAAGCACCAATAAAAACGAGCATAGTCATAGTGGTTCATACAAAGCCGTCGGATAAAATTGACGGTTTCTTTTGCTGTTCATTGTTAGGCTGCTACATTATGCAATTTCATTTTCAGTTTTAAAACTAACTCTCCAGTTACCATCACTGACCACAAACCTTTTAATAAATTCTTTAGAGAGTGACGTTTGTGGACAGGGATGTTCATGTCATCTGTTACTTGAGCAGGTCCAATGTTACTGTTCGAAAACACCAGGCGCACCAAGTCTAACGGTTAAAATCTCAACATCTGTTCTTGCTACATGTGGCCCCTGGCGGGTATTGGCCGGCGTTGTCCAAAAAGTGCCTGCTTCACAATGTCTACCCCCTGTCTCCAATGTACCTGAGACAACGAAGACGTATTCGTCTGACGGATGAGTATGGGGAGGAATTACCGTCCCTTGTGTTAAGCGCGCACGGTGTATAGATCCTTCTGGTACCGGTTCGGCTAAGGGGACAAAGCTGACGCCAGTCATATCACCAAATGGCTCCCAATTTGAACTTGCTGCATCATCGAACGTTTGTTGCAATTGATTTGACATAAGCTTTCTCCTTCATTAGGATAGAAATTATATAGTAACTTTAGGTTACTATAATAACAATTACAAGTGAATTATTTTATGAGTCAAAAAACTTTGCCTATCAGCAACCATAATCGAGCAGCTAATTTACGGCAGAGTCTGCTTCGCGCATCACGATCAGTCAATGCTGCCATTGTTGAAGACCTTCATCAGCATGGATTTAAAGAATTAAGATCAACTCATACTGCGCTCCTTTCAAATCTCGATTTAGAAGGAAGCAGTCTAACTACTATTGCTCAGCGAGCCGGGATGACGAAACAGGCAATGGGTCGATTGGCAGACGAACTTATCAGCTTAAAATATATAAAAAAAACGCCTGGCGAAGATGATAAACGTGCAGTAAAAATTGAATTCACAACAGCTGGACTTGAACTAATGAATCATAGTTTCACAATTATGGAAGATTTAGAAAATCGTTGCGTTCATCTGGTTGGAGAAAATCGTTTTAAAAACTTACTTACTTCACTACAACATATTGTGGAAGAGCTAGAAAACAAGCAGTAATAAAATAAAATCGCTATTTAGAGTTTGTTTTTGAGTCAAAATAATTCACAAGAATACATAATGTGAAGTTATGTGGCGAGACAGGGCATGGGGCTTTAGAAAACCCTGGGCAAAATTTTTATTAAAAATCAGGCTACGAAACAGGCCTGTTTTTAATTTCTATATCTATTTTTTAATTGGCTATTTTGTAATGCGTGTTTTGTTCTTCGCTTTGGTCTTGAACCACACGCCTTGATAACGAGAAGTTCCATCGGGCATTATGAACGACTGAGCATAGATTAATTGAAATTTATCTTTTTCATATTCCAGCATTTTTTTTACAAATGAATCATGATTTTGGTTAACCCACCAAAACCACCAGTTAATATTGCTTTTAGGCGTGTCCCCAATTTTAACACGATACTGAACAACGTCGTTTTTCCAGCGACCTTCAACAGCGGTTATTCTTTTTCCTTGATCGAAGTAACTCGTATTTTTTTGTCCATTATTTAGTATTTTAAAATAACTATCCAGGTCAGCTTGTGTCATCCAGCCTGTAAATGGGACATCCTCAGTTGCTTGCACAGGAGTGATAAATAAAAGAGTAATTAAGGTAAGTATTTTCATGTGATTTTATTTCGTATACAGTTAATTATACCTATGGTGATATATTTAATATTTGGCAACCTGTATATCCCCAATGTGTTTTGTAACGAATTTACGCGTCTATGACGGGCTTTCAGCTTTGTTCATATTTAGGTGTGTTTATAATTAAATGCATCCATTGATAGTGCCGTAATTTTTGAATATGCAGTTTAATACATAATTAAATGACTTTCCTAATATTTAAAATTAAAACATCAGTCATACTGAATATTAGAAACAATTGTGCTCTGACCCAGCTTGTTTCCTGCTTGTTTTTCCGTTTGTTAAAAAAAGTGTTTTTCAAAGTTTTGATCTACCCTTGTTCAGGGTAGATCAATCCGGGGTTATTTATACAGCCAGATCTGCTTTTATTTCTTGCGAATACCTTCAATCGCAAGAAACATTTCTACCTGGCGAGAAGCTGGCCCCAGGTCTTTTGGGATGCCAAAATCTTTTAGCGTCAGAACAGTGCTGCCTGCAAAGCCACGTCGATAACCACCCCAGGGATCTGGGCCATGGCCAACATGTTCAAGATCTATCGTGAGACTTTTGGTAACACCATGTAATGTTAAATCACCTTTGAGCTCAGCTTTCGTCTTGCCTTTGTTTTTAAATGAAGTACTAACAAATTTAGCTGTAGAATACTTTGTGACATCCAAAAAGTCTTTACTACGCAGATGTTTGTTAAGCTCGGCATGATTGGTATCTATACTGCCTGGATCAATATTAACTTCGATTTTTGATGCGCCAGGGTTTTTTTCATCGTAACTAAAGTGTCCTTTAAGTGTATTAAAGCGCCCAGTCAGCCAGGCATACCCAAGGTGTTTGATTTTGAACTGGACAATGGAATGGGCACCACCAGCATCGATTTCATATTCTGCAGCCTGTATCGATGTGGCAAAAATAGACATTCCTAGCAGGGCTGAAATAGTTATATGTTTTTTCATAATTTCTCCTTTGTTTTAGTGTCGGTTTAAATGTTGGTTTGAATTTATTTTTAAAATTAGAGACCCAGCATGCGTTTTAGTGTCTGGTCCTGGTCGAAAAAGTGATGTTTAATTGCGGCTATGGTATGCAATACAGCCAGGCCTATTAGACTGACTGCCAACCATAAATGTACAACACCCGCGATATCTTCCTGATTATCGATACCGTGCAATGTTGCAGGAATTTGAAACCAGTTAAAAACCTCGACCGCGTGGCCATCAGCAGTAGACATAAAATAACCACTGAGCATTGCAGTCATTAATAAAAAATAGATCAGGGAGTGTGTAACAGTCACCAGTAGTTGATCCTTTGGGGTATGGCTGGCAAGCGGTGCGGGACGATGGTTGATTCGATGCCAGGCAAGTCGAATCAATGTCAGAACCAATAATAATATGCCAATACTTTTGTGAAGATCAGGCCCCTTGTGATACCAGGCGTCATAATAATCCAGTTCGACCATCCACAACCCAAGACTAAATAATCCGAACACTATAAAGGCCGTTAACCAGTGAATGGTTATTGTTATTCTCCCCCAGTAGTCTCGCGTATTAAGCCAATGCATGTTCTGTGTCTTTATTTTTTATAAGGTAATTGTTTTCTGGAATCAGTTTATCATTGCAATTTTGGAAATAAAGACCACAATAAAGAATTTACTGTTCTGGTATGGAGAACAAAAGGAGCGAGTAATGGATCGATTCGAACAAATGCTGACTTTTGTCAAAGTGGTAGAGGCTGGCAGTATGAGTGCCGCTGCTGATCGCCTTAATATCGCGAAGTCGGCCGTAAGTCGTCGTTTGGCTGAACTCGAAAGCAGGCTAGGTGTACAGCTACTCATCCGCACTACCCGTCGCCTGAATCTAACAGAGAATGGTCAGCAGTTTTATCAACGTTGCCTGGCTATCTTGACTGATCTGGAAGAGACTGAACAAGCCCTCACTTGTGAGCAGACTCTGTTGCGTGGCTCCATTCGTATGGCCATACCGCTTAGCTTTGGGATTAAACATCTTTCACCACTGTTAAATAAATTCCTCAAAGTGCACCCAAATCTCAGTCTGGAACTGGATCTTAATGATCGAACATTAAATTTTATGGAAGAGGAAGTGGATCTGGCCATTCGAATTGGTCGACTTGCGGATTCAACCTTAATCGCCCGCCAGCTAGCGACTACAAAACTAATCGTTTGTGCCAGCCCGGCTTATTTGTCACTGCACGGCGAACCCACACACCCGAAAGAGCTAAAAAACCATGTGGGGCTTAACTACAGTAATGTAGCTGACACACAAACCTGGCAATTTTTACAACCGGATAAAACAAGATTATCGGTACAAGTACCGTGTCGGATGCTAGCTAACAATGGCGATGTATTGCTGAAAGCAGGCATAGATGGTCTGGGTATTCTGGTTATGCCGACTTTCATCAGCTCCGAGGCAATTGAACAGGGATTGTTATGCCCAATTCTAACCGATTATACTTTTCCAGATGAGGCAATCTATGCCATCTATCCTCAGCAGCGTTTTCTACCCCGGCGAGTCAGAGTTTTGATTGATTATATTGTTGAAGAATTCGCTAATAATTCCGATTGGGATCAGGTAAAAAAACAGGGCAGCGAAGCCAGGCCTGAAATGCTTTCTAGTGATTTTTGAGCCTGAAACCGCCTGCTTTGCTGGAGTTAAAGATAATTAGCTCGATACTAAGCCCGATGTAAAAAACAAAACGTAACGCGTTAATTTTACAAAACAGACACGGCAACTAATCCCTCAGTGTGCCGCTTCAGTATGATAACCCCCTAATATTAAGCTTCCATCAAATTGGCTTCGACGATATTAGTTGCGAAGTTTTCATAAACGCCGCCTACCTGTTTAGCCATGGTGTCTGGAAATACATGAAAGTCACCATTTTTTAACGCCGCAAGAATGCCCTGGGGTACTAATACGGTGGGTTCTGCCATTTCACCAAAACCGGCAGCAGCTGCCATATCCGTTGCAATAGGTCCAGGGTGAACACTTATTACTTGCGTACCCTGTTCTTGCAAGCTATCTCGTAGTGACTGCGTGATAGAATATGCCGCCGCTTTTGATGCGCAATAAGTAGCAAAATCAGCGAAACTTTTAATTGAAGCGACTGAATTTAGTTGCACTAATGCACCGCCACCGTTGGCTTTTAAGATTGGGGTAAACGCTTGCGCAACACGCATTAAACCAAAAACATTTACGTCTATCTCTGCCTGTAAAGCGTCAATGGCTTTTTCTGATAATGCCGACTCAATATTTAATATACCTGCATTGTTGACCACAACCTCTACGTCAGTGGCAATGCTGGCAGCATTAGTGATTGTTTCGGGTTTATTTATATCGATGTGCAGCGCGACAACACGATCGCCGTATTGTGCCTGTAAAGGATTTAAGGTTTCTAAATCCCGTGCAGTTATATAAATTTTTGCCGCGCCTTCCTGTAAAAAATCCTCAACTATCGCTTTACCAATGCCACGGTTTGCGCCCGTAACCAGAACGGTGTGATCTTTAATTGTATCCATTTTATTGCGCCTCTATTGGGTTTTTGTTATCTATACCAGCTGGTACAGAATTGACATTATTTACCGGCCGGTACATAATGTCAAGCATGGAATTTATGATAAATATTTCACGAAAAAATCAATAAAGTTTAACAGGTGTGAATCTATGAAAGCGGGCCGCAAGCGTTCATTTGACAAAGATGAAGTACTGGATCAGGCGATGCGTTTGTTCTGGAAAAATGGCTATTCAGGAACCTCTCTTAACGATTTTACGGCTATTTCAGGGCTCAATAAGCCTAGCTTGTACGCCGCATTTGGTAATAAAGAGCAGTTATTTAAAGCCTCGATGGAGCATTATACGCAGCACTATGGCGAGCCACTCTTGAAAAAATTAGTGGAACCTGAAACCGCACCGCTGGCACAACGCCTAAAAGCCTATATGCAGGGTGTCGCACAAGTCATCACAGACCCGGAGCTCCCCAAAGGTTGCATGCTAGTCAACAGTGGCTGTGAAGCTGGAAGTGAAGCCGTCCCGGATGAGATTACTAAAACACTCGTGGATATAAAAAAAAATCACAGTGAATTTTTCATCGATTTTTTTAATAATGAGCAGGCACAGGGTCGGCTAAATAAAGACCTTAATGTTGCGCAGGTTACGTCTTATATTACCGCAGTACTGTATGGTATCGGCGTACAGGCAGGTGATGGCGCATCATTAGCATCATTAAACCAGACCCTCGATTTTACCGTTAACAGTATTTGTGCAAATAAGTAGATAAATCGCGGGTTTACTCATGAGCGTTAGTTCATGAGCGTTAATTCATTGATGTTTCGTAAAGCACCAGAAGGCTGGCCGCAGGTTTACTGGCCGATGTAGCGATAGCGCTTTTAAAACAGGAGAAGTAGAAGAGATTAGCCTTGATCATGATTTAGGTGATGATGTTACCTTATTGAAAGAAGAGGCAGTAACAACTGAAGAGGTTGCTTCTGCAAAAATTACAGAACATTTTGCGAGTCGCTTTGCAATATTAATAACAAGAATGGAATTGGGCACTTCATCAATCAAAAAGTCCGAAAAAATTTTCCGGACAACCGCAATAGTCGTAAGATGTTTATCTCTATTTAGAGCCCGTTTTTTCAAAATCTAACAACCACTTTTTCCTGTGTAACCCCCCTCCATAACCGACCAACTTTCCGTCAGATCCAATAACTCGATGACAAGGGATGATAATACCAATTCGATTAAAACCGTTCGCTGATGCTACCGCTCGAATCGCTTTCGGGTTACCCAGTGCTAAAGCTTGTTGTTTATATGAATGCGTTTCTCCATAAGGTATTTCCTGAAGAATTTTCCACACAGATCTTTGAAACTCAGTTCCCGGAGTATGTAACGGAACCGTGAATTCCTTTCTTTTCCCAGAAAAGTATTCTCGAATCTCAGATTGAACCTGCTCCAGATAAATATTTTTTCCAGGAAGAATAACGGCGTTAAGTCTTTTGCATAAGTCTTTAAATTCTGTTTCCAGCATTCTTCGATCTGTAAATTCAAGCAGGCAAATTCCCTTGTTGCTGGCACAAGCGAACATAGGACCAATTGGTGTGGTAAAGCGAGTAATGTTCAAGACGGATTTTTCGTTAGTGCTCGTAGGTGGCTCCCCAAAGATTGAACGATAGCTTTCATTAAAACCACTCAAGGATTCGTAACCACTACTAAGGGCTGAGTTTGTAATCGTTTCACCTTTTTTAATACTGTTAAAGGCGGTATTAATGCGCAGCATTCTCTGGTATGCGTGAAAAGTCATATTATGATGTTTTTTGAACCACCTTCTGATTCGGCTTGGCTCAATACCGCGTTGCCTCAGGTCAAAATCTTTGCTTCGTAAGTACGGATTTTCATGCAGCTCTTTAATAATTTCCCTGATGTAAGCCGGCGTTTCATCCAGTTTCTCCATAGGCTTGCAAACCTTGCAGGGCCGGTAACCATCCTGGAGCGCTTCTAGAGCAGAATTATAAAAAACTACATTTTCAGGCTTAGGTTTTCTTGCTCTACAAGCAGGTCGGCAAAATATTCCTGTGGTTTTAACAGCCGTTACAAAAACACCTTCATAGAAAGCGTCTTTTCTGCCAATGGCATTATATTTTTGCTGAAATGTAAGTTTGCTCACCAGTGATATCTCATGTTAATTCCTTTGAGGCCTTATGGTTCCCCTGTATTATTGCCTGGAATTTAACATTGCTATTTTTTTGTTGCTACCGAAAAATTGACAAGTATATTTATTTTCATTAAGTACTAGAAATTTACGAATTTACGAATTTACGGGGACATCCAAATTTACGGGGACATCCATATTAACTATTAAGATTAAGCTCAGCCTAACATGGGTGTTGGTAAGCTTTCATCATAGGTCTCATTCAAGTCTGCCGGATTAAATCGGCGGCTTTTTTGTGCAGAAAAAGATAGTTTTGTGCTTACACGGACAACCGTGTTAATTTTTAAGATTAATCCTAGCCTAGTATAGAAGTCTTAGTAAGCTTTACGATACTTACTAAGGAGGAAGGCCACATGATTTATGGCGTTTATTTTGAAGGGAACGACTATCGTTAATTAACATATTCTACAAAATATATTGCAGCACCTAATGAAATCAAACTCACCTCGACCATGCTAATCCATAGCAGCATATAGGTTATTCGGCGTCCACTGGGTTTCATGGGCTGCCAGACACGGCGCATATACCAGCGCCATGCGGCAATGCGTGACCATTTATGCCAGTTGGTGATAAATCTTTGCAGATAGTTTGCCCATGTAACCAGACTTTTATCGACTTCATCCAGGCGGGCTTTTCTTTCTTCTTCAGAGTGCCCGTCATAGTGATCTGTAATCGTCAGCTTTGACCCCTGGGGCAACGCTTCAATTTTTAAAACGGTTTTAGTTTTTAATCCGTTTGAATAATTAATCTGAAAACCGTCAGCGAGTTCACTCACATCGAGTTCATATTCAAAATTCAGTGGTGTTAGATGACTAATGTTTTTACCCGACGCTATAAAATGATGTGCGTTGGTCGCTCGCCATTCATTAAACTCAAGCATCGGATTGATTCGATAGAGACGTTCAATGTCCTGGCAAAATAACATCAACGCTTCAACACTCAATGGCGTAACCAAAGATGCCCAGGCGAAATCTTGTTCTTCAACTGGCATTAACTAACTCTTTTTCAGGATAAGGCACAATCAGTAAGGGCATGGGTAACATTTTGGCTAATGGTTCAACGGACATGCGTGAACGCAGCCCCTTTTTTCCCTTTGGCCTGGGTGAGCCCATAATAACCAGATCATATTTGGCCTTTTTAACGGCATTAAGAAGGCATTCATCGGGTTCACCTAGAACAATCGATTTAGTGTATTCCAGTTGTTGTTTATCGGCGGCAAGGTTTATTCGCTCACAATGCTCATCAACCTCTCGACCTAACTCATTTTCAAGATAGCGACGAAATGTATCACGGGTTGAGCCATTATTTAACCAGTCATCACCGGTCATACCCTGCCATAATGATGGAACCACAATCAGGTGATGTAATTTAGTGCCTTTATGACACAGTGACAGTGCCATTTTTTCAGCGGCCTTTGCTCCGTCTGTTCCATGGCTTGCGAGTAAAACACGATTTAGTGCATTCATATCAATACCTAAACCGATATCCGCAAAAGCGGATATCGGATCATTTAATGGACTTTAATAAACAATATAGACTGCGAACGCTAACACCAGAGCTATTAACAATGCCATAAAGTCCTCAAGTCGATCACTGCCGAAAATTGACAATGCCGATCCACGATCAAATTCTTTTTCTTCTTCAGACATGACGAGTTCCTCTTATTAAACTGTTTCACTTACCAGGAGCAATACCACTATCAGTGATAAGATCGCTTTTGTAAAACCAACAACACCACCAATAATTGCTGGTTGCCCACCGGCCTGTTTCATTGAGCCGATGGTAATTTGCATACCCAGACCCACCAGACCAAACGCGAATAACCAGGTAATCCATTGACGGAATGCCTTAATTTTTTTAGCCGTATGGCGCACCGCTTTATGCGAACCTTTAAGGACTTTATTGGCTTTTTTCGACAGCACTTTTGCGTTGATCAAACCCCGTAAAATGGTGTCGTCATCAATCGACATCACCTTTTTGTTTTCAATCAAGCGCGCTAAGGCCGCTTTTCGATCTTCCCGTTGAACCTTACTGGCTTCAGTACTCAATAAGGAAATCTGTTCAGTTTTTAACAGTTTACTTTCCTTAAAGCCCTGTTCAGTGGTATTACCGAAATACTTACCTTTATAGTGGTTTGGCGGAGCAAATATACCAGTTGTAGATAAGGCAAACAGCAAGATAAAACCAAGCACAAACACGGGGAATTTAGCAAATATAATCTGACCAACATTAACCTTCTCAGTCACATTTTCTTCCCGTTTTACATACCAGATGGCTAACCACAGAACAATAATAGGTAACACTAAAACGCGGGTAATATTGAAAATTTCTGCTACTTTCAGTGTTTCTATACCGTCCGGTTGATAGGCCAGTGCCGCACCCGCAACCTGTGCTGAATTGAGTATGCCCGTTCCAGCCCACGCACCAAACTGAACATAACTCATGCCCAGTAAATTACCAATGATGGGAAAAACAAACATACAACCTACACCCCATAACAATATGGTACCAATGGTATAAGCAATTTCTACTGATTTAGCCTGCACAACCGGAGCCACAGCAACCGTGGCAGAAACACCGCACACACCTAAACCTGCAGAGAGCACACCTGCCATCGAGTTAGGAATATTTCGCCTGGCTCCCATCCATAAAACCATGCCGACAGAGCCGAGTACAAAGAAGCCAATCATAATGATAGATAAACCTCCCAGATTTGTGAGCTCGGCGGCACTGTAAAGCGTACCCAAAAGGATAACTCCGGTTTTCAGCCCCAGTCGCGATAAACGCACGCCGTTTCTAGCCCAGTCCGGCACTTTAAATACATTAACAATGATAATACCCGCTACTATTCCTAACACCACATAGTTTAAACCGAGCAATTTGTGAATGTATTTTCCCGTATCACCGACCTTACCCATTGAGGTGCTAATCACGGCAATTTCTGGTGCAATAAACCAGCGCACTAGCATAGCTATTAACAGAATAAACATGCCACCGGCTATTGTTGATGAATAATAATCCCAGTGACCTTCACTGTGTTTACCCAATAACTGCCAGAGGCCGATAACAGCCGCGACCACTCCAAAATAAAGTGGTATTGTCGTTAATTCATTTAGATATTTATATTTTGATCCGCCTAAGTGCTCAATATAAGTCGCCATCATACCGCCATCAGCAAGAAACCAGATAACGAGCATAATAATACCGATAATGAACAACGCAGAACTTCTCCTGGTGTAAACCATAGCAATTCTCCCAGTGATTGATTAATTAAAAACAGCAATGACTTTTCAATCCAGATTGTTATATTGAAAATTTATTTCGCTGGATATTTCAAATACATTATTAATTCAGCTGAGACACCTCCTTCAATAAGAAAGGCGGCTTTGAAAGGTAGGTAGGAGGAAATATACCAGTAAAAAAATTCCGGCAAAATAGACTTGTAAAAATAGTTCGAATTGAAATATTTTTATAATAATTATTGTTTTTATTATGATGTAACAGGCATTTTAATCGCATACATAATAGCCTTTTAAATTATTTTAATGCAGGAAGCCTCACAACTTAAACCTCATGCATTGACATAGCTAAGACACTGAACCTTAAGTTAAAAATTGTATATGACATAGATCAATTAACATAAAAGGGCACAGCGAAAATTAAAAAGACAATGATCGATGACAACAAAAAAGCATGTAGTGTAATAAAGATGCCCGGCTTAGAAAGCTCAGGGTGGAACAGAAAACTCAGCAAAACGCAGAAAAAATCAAAAACTCAGGGCCAGCTCTTTCATTGTTTATCATAACGGATTAGAAATATGAACGATGAAAGAGCTGACCTTTAAATTCCCCCCCCCCCTCTTTAAAGAAGAGGGGGGGGATTTTGCTTTTGCTGATGTACTTATAATTAAATGCACTCATTGATAGTATCGTATTCCTGGTTTTTAAATATGTAAGTAATACGCAATCAAATGACTTGCCGATATTTAAAAATAAATATCAGGCATACTGAATATTAGAAATAATTGTGCCATGACCCGAATGCCCTGACTCGAATAGCATGGCCCGAATGCCACGTAGCATGCCTGAGATTGTAAGCGTTTTGCTTAGATAGCCAGCTTCCAGGTGAATGACCAGACAGCTTAAGATGAGTGTCTCAGTAAGCCGTAAACCCAGTCAGCTCCAGCGTCTCCTCACGACACAGAAGAATTCAAGGAAGAGTTAAAACGCCCCAATATTTATGCTATCGTTATTTCTTTAATGGGTAACACCCTGGGGCCTTAGATTCAAATAAAGTGACTTTTCTTTTTCGTATATAAACGGGTTTGTAAGGCACGTAGTGGTATGAGTCATTTTTGGGGACTCTTTGCATGATTTCTAGTAGACAAGATCGAGAGTTACGAGGAACATACTGATTTATAGTATAGTAGGTATCTGGTTTAGGAACAAAAGAGGCCATTTGTGTACACGTTAGGTATTGGTGAGAATCTGTTTCTCCAACCGATGTTAATATACTAAAAGCTAGCTCTTTATTAGACTTCACGACTAATTCTGGCCAGGGTAAACCACCATATTCACCAGTACATTCTGTAGCATCTTCAAATATTGTTACAACTGAACTCTGATTAATAAATCTAATTACAGAGTTGCCTTCACGTATGGGTTCTATATATTTAATGGAGCATGATGCAGAAAGCATGAACAGCGAGATGAATATAATTTTTTTGAATAATTTTTTCATAGGATATTAATAACCATATAGTTTTTTACATTTTTCAATATATATTACGAACATATTGCCATAAAATTCTACACTCATCATGTTATATAATTTTTGAGTTTGTATGTATAGCCATGGCCAGTTTTTTAAAATGATGATCAGGAAAAGTCCCGATCTCATTATAGCTATAGAGCATATCGTCATGTCATATAACGCCTTTTTGTCCAAATTAGGCATTGAATACTTTTTTTGATACTTTAGGCCAAAATTCGAAAACAGAATTAACTTATTTAAGGTCGTGAAAAATACGAGTAGAGCCGCATTGATCTAATTTCTGACACTGATTATAGTGTGCCAGGTAAATACTAAAATGCAGTTCTCTAGCATTAACAGCAAAATTTTTAACTTCTTCTATGTCAGGAAGGGATTTTTATATTTTGGGCCTGTAGATATCTCTTGGGTAGTCTAAAACATTAACATCAGGCTTTTCAAGCTCACTAATTGCATTTCTAGCAATCCATTTTGCAGATTTGCTATCCATCGTCAAGATACGATTAGAGACTTCGATAGCCTTTTTCTGCAGGTCGACGTTTCTTTTTCCAATATTTCGAAGCGTCCAATTAACGGCCTTTTTAACGTATAGTCGGTCGTCATCTGCTTCCCGCTCAATGGGTAGGAAGAATTTCTCAAACACTTCATTGCCTGACTTTTTGTTTGCAAAACCATAAGCAGCCATAATTACAAAACCTGCTCGTTTTATAAATTCACTTTTATCCTCTGACCATTCAGCTGCCTTAGTCAAAGCATATTTACTTTTCGTGAAAAACCCCATGCAGAATGAGTCACATATTTCCCAGTTCTCAAATGTCACCACCCATTGATTCATTTGCTCTTCTGAAATGCACTCTGGATTGTATATCTTGCTACACAATATTCTTGCTTCATAAATGCCCGTCTCAAACAGGGCGAGGGCAAGATTATTGTCGTGCCCAATTTCCCTGGCTAAATGCTTTAAGTCTTTGTGATAAATACCCAGCGAATTGTTGGCGTGTATACCGAATTTTTGTTCCTTGATTGATATTTTCTGTGGGTTGGCCAATGTTTGCAGTCGTTCCACAACTTGTTTTGAGTTCATTTGTTTTCTGTATTTATCTTGATATCCTGGTCGATATAATACTTCAAAACTTACGCGAATATCCATCTTTACTATTAAGATGAGTTCCAGCCTATCATGGGCAGCCTAACATGGATGCTTCAGTAAGCCGTTTTGAAATTATTCAAAATTTAGCGAATCATAAATCAAAGACCTGGCCCCATTTGTTTGGCTCCATTTGTTACATTTGTTAAAGACCTGGTCTTACCCCAATAAAACGCACACTCAGTTAAGCTACCAATTTATTTTCATAATTAATCGGCGATTTATACCCCAATGATGAATGTCTTCGTTGTCTATTATAAAATACTTCGATGTA
>Ga0316206_1000486_pt1 | contig 51755 bp, 35 predicted proteins | sample 6monthpyrite_MG_FD_204942 | JGI IMG/M metagenome (GOLD analysis project Ga0316206, IMG submission 204942) | Microbial mat bacterial communities from mineral coupon in-situ incubated in ocean water Damariscotta River, Maine, United States -... | ecosystem: Environmental > Aquatic > Marine >...
TCCCAAAGGGTGAGAGGTCGTTGGCAAGCTGCATCATCACGACCCTCCCCTGATTGCTGTCTGTGAAAGCTCTGCAGCGAGATCCTCGATGGTCTGTTTGAGCGAGAACTTGGGCTCGAAGCCGACCGTCCCGCGGATCCGATCGAGATCAGGCTTGCGGTGGCGGAGATCCTCGAACCCGGCGGGGTACGCATCGCAGTAGGGGACAAACTGGATCTCTGAGCACGATCCGAGCGTTTCGATGACACGCCCGGCAAGCTCAAGGATCGAGATCGGATGATCCGCCCCGACATTGAAGACCCGCCCGAAGCAATCGGGCGAGCGGACCATCTTGGGGAGCACCGCGATCACATCGCGTCCATCGCAGAAGCACCGCGACTGCGATCCGTCGCCGTAGACCCGCAGCGGCTGGTTCTTCATCGCGGCTTGGACAAAGCGAGGGAGGACCATCCCGTAGCGCCCGACCTGGCGGGGTCCCACGGTGTTGAAGAAACGACAGATGACCGTCGGGAGCTTGTGCTGGTGCCAATAGGCAAGCGCGAGGTGCTCATCGATCGCCTTGGCGTGGGCATACGACCAGCGCGTCACGCTTGTCGGTCCAAAGAGCAGATCGTCGTCCTCTGAGAAGACACTCGTGCCCGGCTTGCCGTAAACCTCAGAGGACGACGCGATGAGCGTCGTCGGCGAACCATTGGCGATCGCATACTCAAAGACCGCGTCGGTCCCGTTGATATTGGTTTTGATTGATTCGATCGGATTGTCGAGCACCAGCTCAACCCCGACCGCCGCCGCCAGGTGATAGATCTCGTCGAACTCTTCGTGCCCATCGAGCCCGGAGAACCCATCGATCACATCGCACTCGATGAACTCAACCTGCTCGATGACGCGGTCGAGATTCTCTCGTCGCCCCGTTGAGAGGTTGTCGATGACCGTGACAGCACATCCGCCCGAGAGGAGATGTTCGACGAGGTGCGAGCCGATGAACCCGGCCCCTCCAGTGACGAGCGCACGCCTTGGGCGATCGAGATCAGAATGGGATTGAAACTCATCGCCCACAGTGTGCTCCGTCGATCAAGCCGCGCTCTCGGCCCCGCTCGCATGGTACTGATGCGAGGTGCGGATATTCTTACGCATATACCCGCCGGCCGACGAACGCACCGCGTTGACCAGCACGCCGAGGAACTCCGCCCGCGAGTCGCTCAACTCGTTCTTGAGCCGGGCGACCTGCCCGCGTTTCTCGCTCATCGCACGGACCACAAGCATCGTCGCATCGACCTGATTCGCGATCGTGATCGCGTCGCCTGCAACAATCGCCGGGGCGACATCAAGGATGACCAAGTCGTACTGAGCGGAGACTTCCGCGAGCACCTTGCCCATCGCTTCGGTGCCCAAGCGTTCGACAACCCGCAGATTCCGAGCACCGGCGGCGAGCACATCGGGACCGGTGCTGGTGGTCTTCTGGATGCATTCGGTGACCGTTTTTTCGCCCGCGAGCGTTTCGGCAAGCCCCGGGGTCTCGAGGAGCCCGAAGGCGGTGTGCACGCTCGCCCGACGGAAGTTGGTGTCGATCAGGAGCGTCTTCTTGCCCGCAGCGATGCACGCCTGAGCGAGATTCGTCGCTACGCTCGTCGCCCCCGATCCGGGCATCGCCCCAGCCACAAGGATGGTCTTGTGCCCGTGGTTGGTCATGTCCTTGACAATCTTAGTGCGCAGCTGGCGATAATGCTCCGAGAGCACCGAGTTGGGGCTGTCCATAAACACCGTCTCGATCGAGCTGTGAGCCGCCGGGTCTTCGATGGCATCCGGGATGATCCCGAGGATCTTCGTACGAGGGATCATCGCGATGTCGGCGGCACTCTTGACCCGCTGATCGAGCATCTCGAAGATCACGATGATGCCCGCGGTAAAGACGGTCACAAGGAAGATCCCAACCGGGACCATAATATAGATAATCGGGAACGATGGTCGATCCGGAACATTCTCGGATTTATACACCCGGATTCGGCTCGCAGAATCAAGCCCCGCGGTCTGGGTGAGCTCGGCCATGTTGATCTCGTGAGTTGCTTTTTGGAGGAGCGTATTCTCGATCTGACGATTAATCTCCTCGATCTCTTCAGAGATTTGTGTCAGCTCATTGAGCTTCTTCTGCAACTCCTCCTGGGTCGTGCTCAGATCCGCGATCTGGGCACGGAACTGGCTCAGCGCCATCCGGGTGGCATCGACTCGTGCATTGAAGAACTCGCCGAGCAACTCATTGCGTGTGTCCTCGAGTTGGCGCTCGCTGGCTTGAAGTGTTGAGAGTGTGAGCTTGTACGAGCGATGCTCGGGCAAGATCCCCCCCTGCCGGAGCGCGATCAGATTCGCTTTGAGTGCAATGATATTTTGCTTGAGTGACAGAACCTGAGGCATCTGGTCCACGCGATCCCGGAGCGTCGCATCATACACCGGCGAAGTATTTCGCTGGAGCTGGGCCTCGTCGTTGGCGAGGATCACCTGATACGCCTCGATCTGCTGCTGGTTGTTGATGATCTGCGCGTTGACCAGCCGGAGCATCTCCGCCTGGGCGGATTGCTCAGAGTTGATTGAGTCGACCCCGTTCTCTTGGACGAGACGACTCTTGCGGTTGTTGAGCTCTTTGAGCGATTCGTCCGCGTTCTTGATGGCCTCACGGATCGCTTCTTTTCGCTTGGTCACATTGGAATTCGTCGTGGAGTTCAAGAACCGGATGTAGTTCTCTTTCACCAGTCGGGTGATCCCCGCGGCATCGTTTTTGTCGCGGACCTGGACCGAGAGCCGGATGAGGTAGGTGTTGGGGATCGCGGACGCCTTAATAATTTTTTCAAGCTCTTCATACGCATCGACCACATCGAGATTGCCTCGGCGTGAATACTGCTTGTACCACTTGGGTGCCTCGGCCGCGAGGCGCGCATCTTCGAGAACGGCGGTGATGACATACTCACCCTTGATGGTCTGGACCTGGGTGCCGATGAACCGTGCCATCTCGTCGTCGTCAATGATGTCCGCCCCAAGCGCCTGGATGTCCGTCTCGACCGGCGAGCACTCAAAGAGCACCGTTGACTTGTATCCCGGGAAGAAGTTGAGAAAGAAAAAATGCCCCCCGACACCAACGACAGCGCCAAAAAAGACCGCGCCCACAAGCATGTACTTGTACTTCTGCAGCAGCTTGAGCGGATCGAATGTCACCCCGCCGCCATCGGACGAGCCTTGCGGTCCACCGCGTGGGCGAGGCGGGCCGGGTGGTGGACGAGTGGGTTGTTGATTGCTCATTACACTGCTCCGTGGTCATCTCACGGTCCGAAAACCAATGATCCGATGTGCCCACAACATAGTCGTGGTCTGTACTTCGTCGGCCAGTTCAATCACCGGCTGAGTCGATTTCCTGTTCGAACCCCTCAATGTCAGCATTGAGGGATGGATATGCCGTTGGCGAAGAACGCATCACGGACTTCGCATCGTTGACCCGTGATCGTGCTTCGACGATATTCCCCCGGGCGAGTCTGAGCCTGCCAGAGGTCAGAATCATCGTAATGCGAGCCGGAATGGTCAGGATATAGTTCGAGCCCATATCAATCATTTGCTCGGCTTCATCGAACTTTCCGAGCTGGATATAGATCCCAGCCATGGTTTCGTACGCCTCAGATCGCTGGATGTTCTTGTCAATCGCACTTTGGCCGTAGGGCAAGGCTTCCTCCGCACGATCGAGCTTCGATGCGAGCACATACGCAAGATTATTATTGAGCTCCCAATCGTCCGAGAACAACCCCAGCCCCGCCTTCCACACCGCGGCGGCTTCTTCGAAGTTATTCTGACCGAACAGCGTCGATCCGTGCAAGCGGAATGCCCGGACCTGGACGGTCGCGTTGGCGTCATAGCCCTCAAGAACCTTGAGGATATCGAGTGCCTGCTGGTCGCTCGAAGACTCGCTGAGCAATCGGCGTGCGATGAACAGATCAAGCCAAGCCTGAACATCGGCGTTGGTGTTCCGCCGCTTGAGGGTCTCGAGATACTGGATCTGAGCACCGCTGGGCTGGTCCTCAAAGAATCGAGAGACATTCCCAGACCAGTTGAGGATGTCCTCGTCGCTATCCACCGAGAGATCGAACGCCTTGGTAATCTGCTGGATCGCAAAGTCGTCACGCCCACGGGCCTGAAGCACAAGCGCCTGGGCCGCCAAGAGCCCCGAGCTCTCATTAATATCGCCCACCAGTTCAGCGAGCTCGGTGATGACTTCATTGGCGGTCTGCGAATCCGGAGGCGACATCCGCACGAGCGAATCAATATACATCGCCCCATCGCTGACCGCGTGGCGTTTTTCCCACGCCATGCCGAAGATTTCGCTCGCCTTGTTCCATTCTTTTCTCGACGCGAAAAGCCCGGCAATGCGTGCCATCAGATTCGCATCGTCGGGGCGGCGGGCGATCACCTCACGAGCCATATCAAGCGCTTCGCCTGCTCGCCCGTCCTGAGAGAGCAACTCGTTGAGCACCGCAAAGATCGATTTGTCAAGATTCGGGTTCAGCCGGATCGTCGTCCGGAGATCCTTGAGCGCATCCTCCCGCCGATCGACCGCAAAGTACCCCGCGGCCCGCACTCGGAACGCACGCCAGTCATTGGCCTGCAGATCGATCGCCCGTGAGATGTCCGAGAGCAGATCGTTGAACAAGCTCGGGTCACCGATCATCGATTCGGCCCGCTTGATATACACATAGGAGTTTGTCGAATACCGTGCCACGGTATCATCAAGAATGCTCCGGGCTTTGGCGTCGTCCCCGAGTCCCCGCGCGATATCCGCGGCTTGGAGCATCGCGATCATGTCCGTCTTCATCTCTTCAGGAAGCTGGTCATACGCCTCTTGAGCCTCTTCGTACCGCGCCAGGCGTGTATAGGAACTGATGAGCCGCTTGCGGATGGAATAGTCCTCGTCGGCGCCGGCGGCAACGACTTCTTGATACGCCGATACCGCGTCGCTGAGGTTATTGATCCGCGAATACAGATCGCCGAGCAGCTTCGATCCGAGCATCGTCTCGGGTGTCTGACGCTTGACAGCCTCGTTGGCCGCGATGACGGCAAGGTCCGGGCGACCACGCGCGAGCATGAACTCAGCATTCGAGATATACGGCTCGGCGCCGACCGGTGGCTCGAGTCCCTCAATGTATTTGGCGAAGACCTCGTTGGCGAGCACAAGCCCGCTGCGGCCTTGATAGGTCCCCTGATCGGCGTACCACGCGGCTTCGAGCTCGACGAAGGGCAACCCGTCGCCGGCGCTGCGGAGTTCATCGATCAATGTCCGCGCCTCGTCCCACTGCTTGCCCGAGTTGTACATCCGGGCGAGCTGGTACTTGTTGTCCAAGTCTGCGGGGTTGAGCTCGAGCATCCGCTCGCGCTGGCGGATCGCAAAGTCTCGCCCCTGCTGACCGCCATAGATCGATTCAAGATTCAGCCACAAGTTCATAAATGTCGGATTGGACGAGCCATACCGCTGGAGCCTCCGGGCGTTGCTCAGCGCCTCCTCATACTGCCCCGTACCCGCGAGGGTCACGATGTATTCGGTAATCGTCGAGGAGTTGTCCGGGCGAATCGCCAGCGCACGCTGGAACGACTGGATCGCAGTCCGTGGATCGCCGGTCTCTCGCTGAAGAATCGCGAGCATCTGATAGACAGACGCATCCGCGGTCCCCGTGGCAGCCGCCTGTTCGAGCAGTTCGATCGCTCTGGTTGGGTTGTCCTCACTGGCAGCCAGGCGTGCCTGGAATCCGAGCGATTCAACCCGGCTGATGTCCGTTCTCGCCGCGATCTGACGCGCGGTCTCAAGATCATCCTTCTTGACGGCATTGACAAAGCTCAGCTCGATCACGCGGATATCGTCGGGCGCGATCGCATTGAGTTCATCGACAGACTCGGAAAGAAGATCCGGTCGGTTCCGGTCCGCACCGACCTGGGCGATCGAAAGAAGCTTATCAAATGCATCACGATCTGACATCCGGATCATCTCGACAAGAATGTTGGTTGTGTCGTCCGAACTGATCGCGGAGAGCATCTTTTTGAGCTGTGTATCATCGGGATTGAGATCGGCTGATTTCTGGAGGGTCTCCTTCGCCCCGGCGATATCGTTGCTATCGAGTAGGAGCGACGCCAGTTCCTGCGAGATCATCGGCGCATAGTCGAGATCCTCAACAGAGTTGCGGAGGAACTCGATCGCACCGGCATAATCGCCCGGGGTGTCCTCGGTGCCCAGACGCATCTGACGCGATGTGAAGACCGCCGCGATCACCGGGTTCTCGTTGAGCTCTGGGTTGAGCAGCTTATTGACATTGTCGAGCCCATCTTGTGCGATCTGCATCGTCGGGCTGATGGCGAGGATCTCCTTGTATATATTGGACGCAGCGAAGTAATCTCGAAGCTGCACATTTACCCGGGCGAGGGTCAGCATCGCCAGTAGCTTCCGGTTCGAAGGATCGATCGGGATCATCTCGGCGAGCGCCTTGCGTGCAACGCCATACTGCCCGATCTGCGACGCCGTGACGCCCTCCTGCCAGAGCCCCTCGGGGTTGATTCGCTGGGTCTGCTCATTGAACTTGACAAAGAGCCGGAGCGCCTCGTTGAGATCACCCTTGAGCCGGGCGATCTTGCCATTGAGCATCACCAACGACAGATTATCCTCGGTCACCGAAGAGGCAAAGCGGTCTCTGGTTTCCTCAGCAGCAGCGATCGCCGAATCGACCTCCTCCTGCGGGGCATCCGGGGTGAGGGCCTGGGCCATATCGATCCGGATTGTCGCCTGAGCGAGCAATGATTGTCGCTGGATGTCATACTGGCGCAACCCATCGTAGCTCAGCGGCTTGGTCTCGAGCTCATCGATCCGAGAGAACCAACCGAGCGATTCTTCAAAGTCCCCGACTTCCTTGGCCACCTGCCCAGCAAGCCCGAGCAACTCGGCGTTGTCCTTATCCTCTTCGATCATCGCATCGATCAGTCGCCGGGTCGTTGCCATTTTTGAGTCTGGTGCGATCGCCGACTCGAGTGATGCCAACGAGTTGACCACCTTGAGATCGAGCTGGTCACGCGCGCTCCCCACCAACAGATCTGCAATCTCGATAATGTCACTTTCAAAGGACGCATACGACTCGGTCACCGCGTTGATCAGATCTGCACCCTTGCTCGCCTTCATGATCTCCCGGCGTGCGATATCCGCCTCGATCAGGATCCGCTGGGTTTTCATCTGGGCATTGTTGGGATGAGCAGCAAGGAACTCATCCGCCAAACCCTTGCTCGCTTCAAGACTCGCAATCGGAGCGTCGAGATCATGATCGGGAGAATCACGATTCACAAGAATCGCTCGGATATTCATCATCGCGATGACGGACTCAACATCATCGGGGTTCGACTCGATGGCCCGGGTGAGATCTTCGATCGCCAGCTCGAACTGGTCATCGGTCAGCTCGCCGCTCCGCTTGGCGATCTCCACGATCGCAAGCCCGCGAAAACGCTTGAGCCGCTCCCAGTCCTCAACCCCGTCGGAACGGTTGTCGAAGTACGCCAGCACGCCACTCGTATCATTGATGATCGCGTCGGCCTGCGCTCGTGAGTAACGAGATTGGAGGATCATGTTGTTGATCTGAAGAAACCGCTCGTGGGCCTCGACATTGTTCCGCTGGATCGTGGCCGTCTTGCGGATCGCGCCAAGATAATCACGGAACCGATCCGTGTACTCCGTCTCCGTCTCGGGGACAATTTTCTCGAGCGATTCGATCCACTTCTGGATGTTTTCCGTGTTGGTCACATCCTTATTGACCGCCTTGGAATACGCCAGCTCGGCCTGCTTGTAGTCGCCCTCACGCATGAACTGATCGCCACGCTTGGCGAGATCACCCGCGCTCTTGACCGCCACGCTGTAGGCAAGGATAAGAAGCCCGAGAAGGGCGATAACGCCCGCTATCAGGAGTACCACGAATCGTGTATTGACGCGAGATGCCATGGAGTCCGTCCTTTATTCTCCGGGGTGTTCCCCGTGTTGTCGGCGGGTCCATCCCCGCTCGGTTGCTTGTCACTCGTTTTCGCGTGTCGATCGGTTCAACACACGCGTGTACTCGTCATTTTCCTGTTTTCTCGCTCGCTCTGTCGAGTGCTCTCGCCCCGTCGAGTCAGATTCAAAACACATCAGTCAACTATTGAGCCCGCTTCCCCGCCAGGGTTATCCGGAGGATACAGGCCCATCTGCACATCAACCCAGTCGGGCACGCACCGCATGATCTCGCCGATGAGTTCGCCCACCAGCTCGCCGGCATAGGTATTAAACTCGTCGAATGAGCCGAAGGTTCGACCCGTGATCTGCACCTTGAGGAAATACGCATAATCATCGTCAAGATTGAATGCGAGCTGACGCACATCATTGGCGTTGGCCTTGGTCCCGCCATTGGCGATGAAGAAATACCCGGCGTAGAGTCTGCTCCCGTCCGGGTCCAAAAACTCAGAAACACGCATCCGGATCGGCGATCCCGGGCCGATCCCTCTGGGCAATCGTACACGAGATCCGGGCGCATCGCTCTCTTTGGGGTCATTGCTCAACCGGACTGTGTAGATCTCGCCGCTGAGCCCGGCAAACTCTTCGGGCACGCTCGGATCCACTCGCCAAGAGCTTGTATCCATCGGAAGCTCCATCACCCGCGAGAAATCGCCCTGCTGGAGCCCTCCGCCCACAAAGCATCGCTCTGGGACATGAGGCACCGTGTCGATCATCCCCGTGTAATACGCCGCATGGAAATCAACCACAATCGGGTGTTGCGGGTCGGTGTCGCGGGTGCGATAGTAGTTGCGAGAGACATAGTTCTCGGTGCCGAGCGTCTCGACAATCTCGGCGCCCATGATCTGATCCGATCCGATCTGCTTCCAGCTCGGCGTGACATTCGGGATCGCCGAGACCTGGCGATTACCCTCAGCATAAATCGGGGTCTTCTGCATGTGCACCCCGTTGAACTGGATAAACGCCCCGATCGCCCCCGCGCCGACAAGCATCACAACGCTTGCGCCGAGCGCCACATGCCCGCGGGTTGTCCCAAGGATCGAGCCGCTCATGGTTTCACCGCCACACTCTGCTCGTCATTGGGTGAGATCAATCGGTTGAGGATCCACGCCATCGAGAGGAACAACAGCAGCGACGGGATCAGCAGCAGCGTACCGATCACGGTGTGGGCATCGCCTGACGCCAAATCAGGGTTGACAAGCATCAACAGCCCGAGCACCGTCACGCGGATGATGTTCATAAACACCGCGACCGGCCCGGCAAGCAAGATCAAGGCGATCCGCTGCCACCACTTGGGAGAGCCGAGCAACGCCACCGCGATCGCCAACGCATAGAACGCCACCACCATCCGCATCCCAGAGCACGCCTCAGCGACATTCATCGGCAGGATCTCGCCGGAGTTCGTCAAGATATTGAGCGTGTTCCCATCGATATCAACCGTAAACCAATCAAACGGATTGCCGATCAGACTCAGAATCAACCACGATCCCTGCGAGGCGATGAGCTGGAGTTTGAAAGTCACCGCGAGCATGTACTGTTCTGAGATCGTAATCATCAGCACCAGATACACCACCGGCAAAAACAGATACCGGAACATCCTCGGCCCAACCAACCACAAGATCAACGCACCCAGTGTCAGCACGAGGCTCATGCCCTGGAGCATGTGGTTGCGGACATTGAACATGTTGTAGGCATACGCCTGAATCCCGAGCAAGAAGGGGATCGCCGCCGGCCAGAAGATCGTCGCCGAGGACGCATTGATCCGCTCGCGGTTCTGCCACACCATATATCCCGCGATCATGGGGATCACGAACGCGTGCCCCCAGTCCTCGGGGTAGCTCAGGCTGATCTTGCCCTGCTGAAAGAACCACCGATAGAACAAGATCACAAAGCTGATGCCGACCAACCCCGTGAGCATCAACCCCGAGCGCGTAAACACACCCAACACACGCTCGTCTGCCGGGTGAGCGATCGGATTGGTTGTGGTCTGTGCGCTACTCATGGATATGGGGCACCTGTTCCTTCTGTCGTCGATGGGCCTGTGCTCAGGATTGTCAACTCATGTTTATAAATAGGGATTGATGGGTCGGGTATGTCCGGTAAATTCGATGTAGATCCTTTTTCGGCCCAATTCCCGCGCCGCTTTGGTTCGCTCATCAGGTGCGTGATGATTGGCGCGAAATTCGGATATCGCCCGCTCAAATCGTATGTTGAGCCAATGAATACAAACCAATGCGCAAAAATGAAACGATCTCTGCCCAGAGAGGCAGAGATCGGTACGAGCGGTTGATTCAACGGGTTCACACCATTTGAAAACGGATTTATCGACCCGTATTGAAGTTCGTCGGCGGTGCACCAAAGACATCGTTACCGAAGTTCCGATCAAGCAAGAACCCAAACCCGTAGCTGGTCCGGAATCCGCCGCGAACGACGGCCAGTGGCGTCGCCCAGAACTTGGTCCCGATATTGATCATATCGTCCGGTTTGATATAGATATCAGGCTGGGTGCCCTCAGCGATCGCCCGTAAGTTCAGCATAATCGTGGCCTGCTCGTCCGTGCCCACCATTCGGGTAAGGTCCACCCGTTCAGGGACCGCGGTTGGCCCAAGATCACCCGCTGAAGCGATCGCACGCATCAGCGTCAGCTTGCCGACCGCTGGGAGGTTGAAGACGCCCGGACGGTTGATTTCACCCCGGACATAGTAAAAACCGGCAGTAGAAGCGGGAACCCGGATAATGTCACCGGGGCGGATCACGATGTTGTATCGAGCATCACCCGTCACCAGAGGTTGAACCGGAACCCGGATCACGCGCTGGGTGAAGAGTTCCCCCCGTGAATCGCGAGGAGTCATCTGGTCAACCCGATCAATCAGATTCCGGGACGCGACCGGGACCGATTCACGGATCCATTGCCCATCATGGAAACGCCACCGTGGTGCGGGTGGGGTTCTTTGAGGCTCGCCATCGGTTATCGATTCATCGCCGGATCCTGCGGGAGTTTCAATCAAATCGATGATTGGCTCCTCATTGCTGGGTTGTGCCGATGCCCTTTGGTAGTTTGGGACGAGCCCGGTTCCCGAGCCAGATCGCGATCCAGAGAGCATCCCCGGAGCCGAGAGGTCATCGATGACATCGAGCAGGTTCTCGCCCGAAGGTGAAACAGTCGAACCCCCAGATGGGGTGGAAAGATCGGTGTCGCTGGGGTTTTCCGGGAGCAGATTAGAGGTTCCATCGTCGAGCGGGACCTGGCGGATCACGAAGATCTCGTTGGTAAACTCGGGGAAACCACCAGCTGCGATCAGCGCCTCGTAGATTCGGAAATCAGCGTTGAGAATTGAATATGGTCCGGGGGCGCTCACATTCCCTGTCAGGTGGAACACCTGCTGACGCCGCTGCTGGACAACTACCGAAACAAGGGGGTCTACAACGATCGGTGCCATTTTCGTCTCGATGGCATCGGCGACCTCGGTCTCGGTTTTGCCGGTGACAAAGATCCGTCCGAGCTGGGGGATCTGGATGTAGCCATTCTGGTCGATCTGGCGTGGGAGGAGTTCAGCCTGTCCTCGGGTGATGAGGTCGTAGATTGTCAGATCGAGGAAATCGCCAGGACCAACGCGATAGATATCAGTCTCCGGGATGAGGTCCTCAGCGGTAATCTCCGAGATATCAACCCACTGGGTCGTCGGGTCTTCGATCGCTCCGATGTGATTGAGGATCGGGACTCGCGTGGGCGTTCGTTCCCATCGCCCGATGGTCGAGGGGTCCATAAAGGAATCCCAAGTGCATCCACCCAGAAAGAGTGTTCCCATCCCCAGCATCATCCCGGTCATGAGGATGGTTCTGGCGCGGGATCGGGGTCTGCGTGTTGGGCGATCAGCCGACGGTCTATTGGCGATTTGACGCACTGGGCATCTCCTGCTTCTCGTCTCTTGTGCGTTGATTCAAGACTTCGCCGATGGCGATGCCCTGATTGAGTACTGATTCTGCTCGGTCTTTCTGCGATCTTGACCGAGTTGTCTGCTTGCATTATAGCGATCACAAACCAACTCGGCCGGTGATCCCCGCGATGAGTCCATCGACCAGTCGGTGCTCGGAGGTTGATTTCGCATGCCCAAAATACGCGAAAAGGTCCGAGAGTGTGCGGATTGATCGTTCAATATAGCCGATTTTCTTGTTCTGGCGCACCGTATGCGCACAGCGACACCCACGGACTAGAATGCTCTGCTTCTGGAAAAACAGGACATTTTCGAGCCGACGAATCCAATGCGCAAGGCTTCCTTTACGACCCATGAACGATCAACCAGCTACACCACCAAGCGCCCATGAGCGAACCCTTGATCGCCACCCCCGACGATTGGGAGGCGATCCCATCGCCAATCTCAAGCCCACCCTCTCGCTCTCAGGGATGATCCTCAACAATCATGGCGAGGCCCTCCAGCACCTTTCGCCCAAGAAAAAGCCGGACTGGCTCCGCGCCAAACTCCCCGGGGGGCAAGGGTTTAGGGATACGAAGGCGAATATCAACGCTCATGGGCTCCATACCGTTTGCGAAGAGGCAGCCTGCCCCAACATGGGCGAGTGCTGGGCGCGGGGGATCGCCACGATCATGATTCTGGGCGACACATGCACCCGCGCCTGTGGGTTCTGCAATGTCAAAACCGGCAAACCGGCTGTGGTCGACAAAGATGAACCAAGACGCGTCGCCGAATCGCTCCGCGGGGCGGGGCTCAAGCACATCGTCATTACCTCGGTCGATCGAGACGATCTGCCCGACGGCGGGGCGGGGATCTGGGCTGAGACGATCATGCGGACGCGTGAAGCATGCCCGGATATGGCGATCGAAGTGCTCGTCGGCGATTTTCAAGGCGACGAGGCCGCTCTGCAGATGGTCATCGACGCCAAGCCCAATATCCTCGCCCACAACCTCGAAACCGTCCGCCGATGCCACCCGGCGGTCCGTCCGAGCGCCAAGTATGAGCGGACGATCGAGCTGCTCAGACGAGTCAAGGCCCAGGGCGGGGTCGCCAAGACCGGAATTATGGTCGGGATCGGTGAGCGTAAAGAAGAAGTCTTCGAGCTCTTTGAAGAGCTCGTCGCACTAAGCAGCGATCATGATGGGCCAACAGATCCTCGTGATCCATCGCGAGGTGATCCGTGCGACATCATCACCATCGGGCAATACCTCCAGCCCACCCGCAACCACCTGCCGATCGATCGGTGGGTGCATCCAGACGAGTTCGCCGAGTATGAGCGGGTCGGCAAGGCTGCGGGGATCAAGGTCGTGATGAGCGGGCCGCTGGTCCGATCGAGTTATCTCGCCGACAAACAGGCAGATATGTTCGCGATGTTGGGCTGATCTATCCTAATCGGTTCAGGATTGAGAGCTTTTTCTACAAATGAACTCGAGGGGTATTCAACCCGCTAAGCGCTGTATTGACCTAGATTTGGGTGATTTGAGCACTGCGGGTTGATCCTGCGTCCGAGTATCCCGATGACCACTCGTTCTCTGTCCATAGATGAGGAGTGCAGGTGGTTCTCAAACGGATATCCAAGTCCATCAAGATCAAGCTGCTGCTGATGTTCTTGCTCGCGAGCTCGATCCCGATGTTCACATCGATGGTGGTGATCCAAGAGCGATCCGAGCAGATATTGCTCGACAAGACCACCGAGCAGATGATCGAGAGCGTCACGACGCACGAGAGCATGCTCAACGACCACATCGAAGCCCTTCGAAACGATGCCGGGGTTATTGCTCAGCTGCCATCGATCAAATCGTATATGAATCAGCTCGTCGAAACGGATCAGGTCGATGATCCGATCTACCAAGAAGCCGGGACAGAACTCGCGGTGTTTCAGCAGCGACTCTGGGGACAAACGCATCATATTTTTCTCACCGATGCTACGGGGAAAGTGGTCATCACGGCACCCAACAGCGGGTGGGAAGACGGGCAACAGAGCGCATCGGAGATGCATCAAAGCCAAGGGCCGCACACCGGGGATTCGATCAGCGATGCCCATTTCTTTGATAAAGCGTTGAAGCAGGCGAGCGTAACGGATTTTTTCGGGTTCGGCGAGCGCGACCATTTCCATCAGCTTGTGCTTCATCCGATCAGGGGCGATTCGGGCGAGACCATCGGATTGGTTGTGATCGAGGTTGCGATCGACGCGATCGACGAGACTTTGCATAACGACTTCACGGTTGGCAAGAGCGGTCGGCTGTATCTGGCAACCACCGAGGGGCGTCGGGTGGTGCATCTCAAGTCTGAATATAACCCCGAGATACTCGATCAGACGGGCGTGCTCGAAGCCCTCGGCACAGACGCTCCGGTTGTGGGGTGGTACGAGCCCACGCCTGGCCACGAGGTCTACGGCGTATATCACGCATCGAGGATCTACCCCTGGGTGGTGTGTATCGAGGTCGATCGAGCAGAGGTCGAGGCACCGATGCGGGCGCAGCAACGGCTCTTCATCTTGATCTCGTTGGCGAGTATCTTCGTCTTTGCTGTGATTGTGTATGTGGTCGGCCAGCTCTTCTGGAAGCCGCTCAAGAAGGTGGTTACCGCTGCCGAACTCATCGCCGATGGGGATCTTTGGCACGAGATCGAGACAACCCGTGACGATGAGATCGGGCACCTCGAGATCGCGGTCGATTCGATGCGTGTGGCGCTCAAGCAGCAGATCGATCACCTCGACGCGATCGTCGCCGAGCGGACCGCCGAGCTTGAGTACGCCAATGAGAAGCTTGTGGATACCGCCGAGCACGATCGGCTCACCGGGCTTGCCAACCGTGATGTATTAGATAAATCGCTCGATCACGAACTCGGTGAGTTCCACAAAGATCCGAACCGGCTTGTCGCGGCGCTCTTTTTCGACTTCGATCGGTTCAAGGTTGTCAATGATTCGCTCGGGCACGCCACGGGCGATGCGCTCTTGTGTTCGATCGCCGATCGGTTCCGAGGTGAACTCCGTGATACCGATCTGCCATCCCGGTTCGGGGGAGACGAGTTTGTCGTGATGCTCTCGCAGATGGAATCCGCCGGGCAGATCCGCGAGGCCGCCAATCGGTTGCTCAAGCTCTTCGAGATCCCGCATATTATTGATGGTCACCGGATCGTCTCGACGGCGAGCATCGGGCTGGTAATCGCGGATGAACGGTACACCAGCGCCGAAGAGATGATCCGCGACGCCGACGCCGCGATGTACGAGGCCAAGCTCGCCGGCAAGGGCCAGGTCGTCGTCTTCGACGAGGCGATGTTCGAGGACGCCAAGCGTCGGCTCCAGCTCGAAGAGGATCTCGACATGGCGATCGAGAACAACGAGCTCCGTGTGATGTATCAACCGATCATCGGGATGGAGGAGATGGATGTCACCGGGTTCGAAGCCCTGATCCGGTGGGAGCACCCCGAGCTCGGGCTTGTCCGCCCGGACCATTTCATCCCGATCGCCGAGGATACTGGGCAGATCGTCGAGATCGGCGAATGGATCCTCCGCGAGTCGGTCGAGCAGGTGGTGCGTTGGGACAAGCAATACGGGCTCGATGGCACCCATTCGATCAATGTGAATGTCGCCAAACGCCAGCTGATCCACCCGGATTTCCTTGGGTTGGTTCGGCGGGTGCTCGACGAGACAGGGCTTGCACCGCATCGGCTTAAGATCGAGATCACCGAATCAACCGCGATCGATCCCCGCCATGACATGAGCGTGGTGATCAGCCGCATCCGCCAGCTCGGAGTCTTAATCGCGATGGACGACTTCGGGACCGGGCACTCGTCGCTGAGTCTGCTGCACAAGTTTGAGTTCGATATCCTCAAGATTGATCAGAGCTTCGTGCAAGGCATGGAGGAATCCCGTGACATGAGCGCGGTGCTCCACGCGATTATCGCCTTGGCGCAGAACACCGGGATGCTGGTGGTGGCCGAGGGCGCCGAAACCAAGGGGCAGGTCGCGTGTCTGATCTCACACGGGTGCGACATGGTGCAGGGATACTACTTCGCCAGACCCTTGCCCGTTGCAGACGCCGGCGCGTTTCTTGACGGGCCGATGGACTTTACCCAAGCGGCGTGAGTGTTCTCTTTGAGAGAATCAGGTCCGCGGCGATCGGTCGCTATGGCCCTGCTCGTATCGCCCGGTGATCCCGTTGATCGAGCCCGAGTCGTCTCGGGTGAACTCGAGAATAAATCCCTCGAACCCGTCGAGTACGAACTGGTCCTTTTCAAAGCCGAGGAGCGGGGTCCAGCTCGACACACCGTCTCGGCGATACTCGAGCCCGTGCCCGTTGACACGGATGTGGCGCTGTGTGTAATCACCTGCGTACTCATCGAGTTGCTCGTTTGTGAAGGTGACTGGATGGAGCCGGGCATTGATGCTCGCAAGCCCCCATCGGACAGACTCGTCGCCGTTGTGATACGCAACCTGAAGGGCATCGGCGATCGCGGTGTCGAGTGCATCGCCAGAATCGACCTCGATATCAGGCGATACCCCGGCGCCTTCCCAGTTGGTGCCCGTGATCGGATTGATGGCCCGTGCTGTCGGGATGATCGCCATCAGGATATCGTCGAACACAAACGAATCGACGGGGTGCGCCCCGCCGCCGGTGGTCTGGCCGACGATTGTGGCGCGATCGAGGTTCTTCAGGTTGTAGGTGAACTCCTCAGCCGCCGAGAAGGTCCGCTGGGAGGTGAGCACATACACCGGGACATCGGGCATCGCCAGCGCAGTGTTGATATCGTCGTGCGTCCAGTATTCGGTGGTCTCGTCGTCGGGGCGTGAGTAGAGCGAGTTGAGATGGACCGGCTCGCTGGGGTCAAAGAGATACGAAGAGATGAGTTGGACCGTGCCCGGGTGCCCGCCGCCGTTCTGGCGGAGATCAAAGATGACCGCGTTCGAGCCTTGGACGAGTTGCATCACCGCCTCGACGGTCTCACCAACAGTGTCCAACTGATTGAAACCCCGGAGATTGATATACCCGATATTTCCACCAAGCCGCTCGACGCCGATGAACCCGTACGGGGCTCTCGGGGGTGGGAGCAGCTGGGTATCCTCGTCATTGCTTGGGGCTTGCCAGTCTTCCGGGAGCGCACGCACACCGAAATGGAGATCGTGCGTGAGGCTACGCAGGTCTTGGCTGAGATGGCTGGCCAGGTCCTCTCGATCTTGATCGTCGTACTTCCCGTTCTCGAGATTCGTCTTGAGCATCTGTGATGCTTTTCCCCCCAAATCCGGGAAGACATAGTTCTGCTCGATGCACTCGGCGAGCTCGTTGATGATCTTTTCGGTCTGGGCATCGGCGCCGAGGGCGATCGCGCCTGAGAGCAGGATCATGGTTGAGGCGGCTTTGGTTCGAAGGTTTTTCATGCGAATCTCCTATAGGTTGTATCAGGTTGAACGCGGTACTATCACTCAAGATGCACATTGCTGAGGTTTCGGGCATAAGTAGTAAGAAAATGCTGATTTTCAGAATAAAAAATCATGGGGCTACTCCTCGTTCTTTGTTCTCAGTGCGTTAGAGTCTGCACTGATACAGAGGAGCGTGCATGTCCCCAAAGAATGTTCAAGAACTCGTCGCCGAGATCGAACGGAAGGATCTCTCGACAGCGGCCCACACCTGGCGGGTGGTGCTCTATACCCGCGCGATCCTCGAATCCTTCGGCGTCGAGCACGATCAGATCGAACTGGTGACCAAGGCGGCGGCCCTCCACGACATCGGCAAGATCGACATTCCGGATCGCATCCTCCAGAAACCGGGTGCGCTGAGCGACGAGGAATACGAGATCGTCAAGCTCCACCCCGTCACCGGGTTCGCCCGGATGCTCGAGTTGGGTGTGAGCGAAGACCCGATCCTCAATATCGTGCGCTATCACCACGAGCGATGGGATGGGCTGGGATATCCCTACAAACTCAAGGGCGAGGACATCCCGATGGGTCCCAGGCTCTTTGCGGTGATCGACTCATTCGATGCGATGACGAGCGTTCGACCCTACCGGAGTCAACTCGGCGACGACGCGGCCCGGCGGGCGCTGATCGAGCTCCAAGTCGGCAGTGGCACACGCTACTGGGCCCAAGGTGTAGAGGCCTTCACCGATCTCTTCCATACGGGTCGGCTCGACTATATCCTGCACTACTTTAACGACGAGGTCCCCGTGCCCGCCTTCGCCGCCGCCCGGAAAGAAGAGTTCGACACGATCCGTAAGCGGTACGAGAAACGATCGTGAGTCCACAATATGCGAGAATCGTTCAATAGGTCCCCGAGAACGAGAGCGTCATCCGCGTGCGTATGGTCTCGTTGGGCTCAAGGATCTTGACTCCTGTACCGGGCTTCCCATCGGCGAGCCGGTTGAACCCATCGTTAACCATCGACACGGGCTCTACGCAGACGAACTCTTCGGGCTCGCCCTGGGCGTTGGTCGGGGTGTAGAGCACGAGATGGTTGAGATTCGCTGAGCACCGCATCGTCATCCGCACATTGCTCGCAGCCCAGTCGAACTGCGCGAGCCCGCCAAATCCAGCGAACACATCGTCGAGCCCCGGGTTGGCGATCGGCCCGCCCGCCCGGAGCGAGCCACAGATCGGATCGTCGATCGGCTCATCGGTGGGGATGCACCCCGTTGACGGGTATCGCCCCGAGACATCAAGCTTGATTCGTAGATCGTCTGCGTCAGAGAATAGATGGCGGTGGATATACGGGTGGTGCCCGCACCCGATGGGGATCGGGCGGTCGTCGAGGTTCGTGATTGAGAGATCGATCTCGACGGTGTTGGGGCTGATCTCAAAGCGCTGGACCGCACCAAACTTGAACGGATAGTTGATCGTTTCGGGATCGAACGATCTTGAATCGAGTATAAACCGGGCGGTGATGGGGGATCGGTCGGCGATATTCCAGGGGAAATTCCGCGCGACGCCGTGGATCGCGGATCCGTCCGGGTTATTCGCTCGGAGTGCGAACCGCTGATTCTCGAAGCGGAACCGAGCGTCCTTGATGCGGTTGGTCCACGGGAGCATGGCGAACGAGCCCGCGTCCGAAACGGATTCAGAATCGCCCGCCATGGTGCGGAGCACCGGGGCCCATCGTCCGTCTTGGTCGCCGATGGCGAGGGCAACGATCGAAGCGCCGAGCCGGGGATTGAGAACGAGTCGGAGTCGCTCAAGCTCGAGCGTGATGTCGTCTGTGCGAGGATCCATAGCAGACTCTAGGGCGATGGGTTCATCGAGATCGGGTGTGCTTCTCGGACGGCTCAACGATCGAGCCAGTCGGTATAGGCGGGAGAAACGGGAGAGCCATCCCCCCAGCGGCGCAGATTCCGCGCTGGATTGGATCAAGTTGCTGGTCGTGTCGATACCTGCTTTGTCTGCTATTGAGTGAAGAACCGGGTTCAGCTGGGCAGACGGTATGGACAAAGTCGGTCACCGGGCCGAAGAGGAGTAGTGCATGGACCCCAAGCACGAACAAACAACCGATGAGGGGATGCGTCGACGCGGGCGCTCGTCCAAGAAGAGCGAGCCCACCCCCCCCGCCGAGATGAAGATTCACAAGGCCGAGGACGAGGTCCTCGATGTGATTAACCATGTCGAATCTCAGATAGGGGCACTGCGCAAAGCCCACGAAGAGCACCGCAAGGTGATGGCGGACCTCTCACAGCGCAAGCGTGATCTCGAAGAGCAGAGCAACGAACTCGAATCGCGTGAGACCGAGCTGACCACCCGGGAGGTCGAGCTCGCTGAGATGCGCCAGGACTTTGAGACACGAGAGCTGAATCTTGTCCAGCGGGCGGGCGGGCTCGAGCAGCGTGAATCAAAGATCGCCACCCAGGCAGAGCAGCTCGAGCAGCACGAGGCCGAGCTCGAAACGCGGGATCGTACCCTCGAACAGAAGATCAGCGAGCTCGACACCCAGCTCGCCGGGCTCGCCAAACGCAAGGGCGAGCTCAAGGTGCTCGAAGAGGAGATCAAGAAGAAGATCGCCCGCGAGGACGAGGCCGCGACCAAGCTCGCCAAAGCACTCACCGAGCTCGAAGAAACCAGAGCCACCATCGAGACGATGGGCAAGCAGGCAGAACAGACCGGCGCCGAGCTCCTCGAAGCCCGCAAGGGACACGAATCGGCGCTCGCCCAGCTCACCGAGAGCCAGGAGGCGCACGCCGTCTCGGCCAAGGAACTCAAGTCCACGCTCTCCAAGCTCCGAGGGCGCGAGATCGAACTCAAGGAACGCTCGCACACACTCGAAGAGCTCGCCGAGAATGCGGGGGCGCTCGAGCATGAGCTGAGCACCACCCGCGAGCAGTTCGAGCATGAACTCGTCGATCTCGGCGTCAAGCTCGAGCAAGAGCAGGCAAAGAGCGCCGAGTTGAGCGATCAGGTTGTGTCGCTCGAGCACCAGCAGGAACAGCTCCACGCGGCATCTACAAAGCAGATCGGGCAGCTCTCCGAGCAACTCGAACAGGCGACCACGCAGGTCGAATCGATGCGTCAGGCCGCCCTCGAGCTTGGCGAGCAGAGCGAGGGGCGTGTGGGTGAGCTGGCAGAGGAGCTCAAGGCATCGAAGACCCAGATCCAGACGCTCAACGCGCAGATCAACGAGATCGCCCGCAGCGCCGACGAGGAACTCACCAGCGAGCGCCAGCGGATCGCCGAGCTCGAAGCGAGCATCGAGCGTCTCACCCAAGAGATCTCGAGCGAATCGGCCAAGAGCGCCTCACTGAGCGCCGAGCTCGATGCCAAGCCCGAGATAGACCCGGAGGAACTCGCCGCGATCAATGCCGAGCTCGCGAAGGCTCAAGAGCGTGCACAGCTCGCCGAGGAGAAGCTCGAAGAAACAAGCAGTGCGATTGTTGAGTTGCGCGAGCAGCTCGCTTCAGGCGATGAGCAGCTTGCCAAAGAGAACGCACGGATCGAGGAGCTCGAATTACAGTCTTCGGAGCTCTTCCAAACGATCGAGCAGCTCGAAGGCGAGCTCGAAGTTGTGAAGTCGGCGCCCAAGGTGGATGCCGACGAATGGGCGCAGAGCCGGCGAACTCGACTCAAGAAGATGCGCCGGATTCTCCACGGCGACGCCGAGAAAATCCGATTGGCGACTGATGCGCTCCAGACCCGCTATGAGCAGTGCGAGCAGGTGCTCACCAAGCGGGCAGAGCTTGCCCAAGCGTACGAAGCGATCGCCTCGGCTCAGAAAAAATACCAGACGAGGGAGGTCCGCTCTGGCGTGTTTCTCGGGCTCATCGGGATCGCGGCGATCACCCTTGTCCTCGCGGCGACGAGCTGGTTTGTCTCCGGACGGATCACGCCGGGGATGTACGCCGCGCAGGTGACGGTGGCCGCGGCGTCGGGTGATTCGCAACTCGCCGAAGCGGATCTTGAGCTCTGGGAGAGCTACATCACCGATCTGGCGAAGGATCCTCGGTTCCTCGAGATCGCTGCAGAGCGTATGAAGCGTCGCGGGATCAGCCAGTTCGCTGTGGCTGGCGAGCTAGGCAAGGAGATGGAACAATCGTTTGATCTCGTCTCCTCAGCGCCCGGCATGATCGTGATGGAGTATCGCGGCAACGGCGCACAACGGTCCCAACGAATCCTCGACACGGTCTCTGTAGCGCTCGCCAGCGCTGCCAACAACGCCCGTGCCCGGCGTGCAGACAGCGCACTGACCATCATCGAGAAAGAGGCCAAAGCCGGCAGCGATCCGCTCGATACCCGCCGGATTGAAACCGCGGGGATGATCTTTGGCGCTGGTCTGCTGCTGACCATAGTCCTCGGCGGGGTGCTCTGGAAGCGGCTCAGTGCTGCCAAAGCACTGTTCGAGAAGGACTCACGGATTGATGGGCTCTTCGATGATGCTCGCTGGGAACTCCCCGGAAGCACCTCGTAAGAGAGTTTCCCTTGTCTATCTTCGTTGAAAAAACCGGTCCATCTGGACCGGTTTTGTTTGATACTAATAGTGAGAGTAGATCGATCAGAGCGAGTTGTCCGTGCTCACCAGGATCGGGGCGGCCATCTCGATGTCTTCAACCATCGCGGGGTAGATCGCGAGCCGACGCTCGGTTGCGAGGTTGACCTCGACATCGAAATCCTGGAACTCGCCGTTGGGCGAGAAGGTCTGGATTTCGCGGACGATGTTGTCGTCCTTGTCGAGCACGACAAGGCGGTAGGGCTGGTCGTCCTCGGAGGCGAGGTTCTTGACGAAGAGCCGGGCGGTGTTCCAGTCCGGGTTGGCCCAGACCGCCGCGACGGCGGAGGTGTTGTTCTGAGAGGTGAGCGCGACCCGCTGGGTGTTGGCGTCGAATATGGTTGATTCGAGATACTGCGCACCGATGGTGTCGTAGAGGCTCGCAACCAGCGCTCTCGATTCGACCTGCTGGAAGGTCTGCTGCATCTTGAGCGTAATGACACCCAGGGCGATCGAGGCGGCGGCAAAGCCCACCGCGGCGACACGCCAGATGCGGCTGACCCGTAGGCTTGTCGAGAGCTTGGGCTGAGAGGTCGCTCTTGCTTGTGCTCGAGACGCGATTCTGGCGTCGATACGACCGATTACTGGGCTCGGAGCACTCGATGCGCTTGCGATGCGGACATCGTTCTCCTGCTCGCGCATGGCGGCCCGAACAGCCGCGAGGACAAGCGCACGGAGTTCGTTTGAGGGCTCGGCTTCGGGGATCAGATCGCCGAGGTCGGCCATCCGACGGGCTTCCTCGCGGACACGCACCTGGACCGGCACCGGGGCGGCGGCAAAGGCGGCTTCGTAAGCCTGGCGTTCTGCATCGTCGAGAAGACCCAGCGCGTGGAGCATGGTGGATTCGATTAGTTCGTGGGTGTTCATGATTTCACTTCCTCTCCGGTTCGTTCACGCAAACGAACCAGTGCCCTGCTCAGGGCTGATTTAATGGTCCCCAGTGGGGTTTCGAGTTCCTCGCTGATCTGTCTGAGTGTCTGCCCACCCAGATAGGCCCGCATCACTACAGTTCGCTGCAGATCGGGGAGCGATTCAACTTTTTTGATGAGTGCCTGAAAATGCTCATCGTGTTCCATTTTTTTACCGGCCTTGGACTCATTCCAAGCACCGATGCCAGATGCCAACGAATCATCGAGCATCGCGGTTTTAATCCGAGCCCGCTTCCGACGCAACTTATCCACAAGATGGCGACGGGTCAGGAGCATGACCCAGGTGACCAGAGCGGCTTTTCGCGGGTCGTATCGGTCAGCAGTACGCCAGAGCCGGACGAATATTTCCTGAACAGCGTCCTCGGCCTCCGAACGAGTGGGCATCGATTGGTACGCCATACGGAACACCAGCGACCCGAAACGGTCGTAAAGCTCGCCGACAGCGACTTCCTGGTTGGTTGAAACGCCCTGCATCAACTCGTAGTCAACCTTATCTTGTCCCGATAGATCACTCGCCCGCAACGGCGGGAGAAGAGATGAGCGCCCAGCGCCCTTATTCGGGGTTTCCGAACCGGGATGGTTATTTCGTTCGTTCTTATTCATTGTCCACCGGGTTCACGAGCGCGCCCGGGATCCGTGAAAACAACTCACGGACCGGTCAACCTATACGAATACCCGATTGGACGGATGCTTGCAAGTGTTGTCTTGGACAAGGTTTTTGTATATTTCTTTTTATGGTACGGAATTTGTAAGGGTGACTTGCCCCGATATTTATCTGGAGATCTCTCGAATTCAAAGATCTCGGGTTGTGTTCTCCGATCTTTTTCGATACCTTAGTCTTGCGTCAGGGTGCTGCGAACTCGCAGCAGTGGGGTATGCGTATAACCCATATGGGTGATATCGCGACAATATGATTGGGTCACAGTTGGTTTGGAATGCACAAACATCCCGAGAATTGAAATCTGCGCGTATCGAGCGCCACCCTGCTCTTCGCACGCATCGCCGGGTGACCCGTCGTGCATTTACGCTGATGGACATCCTTGTTTCGATCGCGGTGATCAGTCTTCTGATCGCCATGCTCTTGCCTGCGATCTCCAAGGTTCGTGAATCGACATGGAAAATCATCTGCGGCTCAAACATGCGCCAGATTGGTATGGGCGTGAGTGTGTTCACTCAAGATCACAACGAGCGCCTGCCCGACAGCGTGTTCCTCCCGATCCCGAGACAGAACACCAGCTCACTACCGTCTCCGGAACGCATGGACACGCTCCGGCTCTCAAAGCAAGAGTTCAGATTGCCCGATTCCAAGCTCTGGGATGGGCTCGGTAAGCTCTACGGTCAGGAATATGTCACCGCGCCGAGCATTTTCTATTGCCCGAGCCATCGCGGGAACTTTATGTTTGAAAATGCCGCTGATGATTGGCGGCGACTCGACGGGCAGAACGAAATCATCGCCAACTACCTCTTCAGAGGCACCGGCCCGGATGGATCACGGGTGCTCTACAACATCGGCTCGACCGCGGCGCTCGTGACCGACACGCTCCGGTCATACGAAGACCTCAACCATGAGGGCGGGTTCAATGTGCTCCAAGCCGGGCTTGCGGTGAACTGGTTCGAGGATATCGGCGATCAGATCGCTCAGGATATCCTCTCCCGATCGAACGACGATAGCATCGGATACTCGGTCAAAAACGCATGGGATCTCCTTGATGGATACCCTGAAGACGATAACGACGATGGGATCGGTGGCTAGCAAGCAGCCTCGGGAATCAAAATCAGACTAAATCGCCCCTTGATCCTCGCGATACTATTCAGCGAGGCGATGTCCTGTCGCGCGTTTGAGTGCGGCATACCCTTTGGCATGCACACCCACCAAGTTCTCATCCGTCTCGCACTGATCGTCCAACTCGTCATCATCACGATGAGCACTTCTCCAGTGAACGCTCAGCTCACGCCCGATCGGTTGTACTTCGGGGTCGGGCAACGAGTGGTGATCCGGGTTGATGCGCCCGAGCAGTTTATTGGTGAGCTGACCATCAAACTCCACGACCCACGCACAGGGGTGGTGCTCGAGAGCGCCCCGGCGGCCAAGGGACGCGTCGATCTGACCAGCCTGTTCCCGAAGATCTGGGTGGATAAATCGGAGTCTGTGGTGCTCGCCCAGCTCTATCTCGATTCGACCGCGACCGGGTCGCCGCTGGTGCTCCAGCCGATGGTGACACCGAATCGTGCGGTGCTCGTTGATCCAAGCACGCTCAAGATCTCTGAGGATCCCAAATCGACCGTGATTTTCGAGGACGAGAGAAACTCGTCACGATTCGCCAAGGGCGAGATCGAATCACCCGATCGAGAGTTCGCATTCTCCGGGCTCCGCGTCTATCAAGAGAAGGAGGCGGTGTTCATCACCTCCGCCGGCGAGATGGTCTTCCGCATGCGCCCTGACGCGGCTCCAAACACCGCGTACAACTTCATGCACCTCATCGAGGGCGGGTTCTACACCGACATCATCTTCCACCGGGTGGTGGCGACGCTGAGCGACGGACGCCCGTTTGTGATCCAGGTCGGCGATCCATCGGGAACGGGCTCTGGGGGCCCGGGGTATATGATCGATCTCGAAAAATCGACCCTGCCCCATGACTTTGGTGTGCTCTCGATGGCCCGCTCGCTCGATCCCGACACCAACGGCTCGCAGGTGTTCGTCTGCCTCTCGAAGGAGGGGACCTCGTTTCTCGATGGACGCTACACCGCCTTTGCACAGGCGATCTCTGGCGCCGATGTGGTCCGTTCAATCGCGGCGGTGCCCGTTGATGCCAACGATCGCCCGCTCGATCCACCGATGATTCTCCGTGCGTTTTTGCGAGATGCCCCGCCGATTCTCCTCCGAGATCCGCCGATTTCTTCAAAGGATTCAGTTTCGGCGACGGGCGAGGAATCCCCGGCCAAAGCGGATCGGTGATCTGGGCTTAGAACCGAAACGAGACCATGATCGAGCCAAAGACCCCGGTCTCGATATCTTGCGTCGCAACCTCGCTCCCCGAAGTGCTCAAGATCTCAATCTCTGATCCGATTACGCTGCCGACCTTGCCCGAGATTTGGATGAGGTCATTGGGCGCATATTGGGCATAGAACGCGATCGGAAAACCCCGTTGATTGACCATGCCTCCGGGGGCGGAGGTGTGGGTGGAATCGAGTCGAAAGGAAACCGATTCGTATTCGCCGCTGATCCCGTAAGTGAGGGCATCGCTTGCCTTGTAGTTGAGATTGAGTCCGGCGCCCTTGGTCGAGACACTCCATCGCTGGTCGATGGTGTATTTGACCTGAGGCACTGGTACGATGAGCACATCATCGTCGAGTTGGGTCCGGGCATAGACACCGATCCCGATCTCGAGGTTGCTGTTGAGCTTGTGGAGGTATCCGCCGGCGATGAGCCCGTCGATCGAATCGCCGAACTCCGCGTCGCGCTCGGCACCCGAGAGCAGCCCGCCGCCGATGTACCAGGTCGATCCCTCGTCGGTCCGGTCGGTATAGGTCCCGATGAGCGAGAGCGTGGTGATATCATCGAACTCGGCGCCGATACTGGCGGCGTCGCCGACGACGGATGTCGCCGAGGGCTTGATGTCATAGTTGATCAACCCGGCATCGAACCCCACCGAGAGGGTCCCCGCATCACCGATCTTGGTCCGTGCATTGATCCCGGCGTTGACGGTGATGTACTCGAAGGTGCCGATTGAACTATCAAAGTCCGTCTCAGAAAGGAACGAGCCCTTGATGTACGCCGAGAACGAGATATCAGAGTGCTCCTCGACGATCTGCTCTGTCTCTTGCTTGGTCTCTTGCTTGGTCTCTTGCTTGGTCTCTTGCTCGGGTTGCTGCGCGGATTGTTGGTCGGGCTTGGGTTCTTCTGGCTCGGTGCCCGTTGCCGGGTTGACAAGCAGGAAGAGCCCCGCAAGAACGGGAGTGATGTTGACGGTGATCGGGTGACGCATCTGGAGTCCTGTCATATCGGAAGTGTACTTTGGTCGTCTTTTCATCGTCTGACGCTCAGACGATCATACCTGATTCGTGACGACATTGGGTGAGCGGGAGGGATGGATTGAATCCTGTGGTCGTCTGGGTCGCCCGGACCCGAGAATAGGGCTAGACTTGCCCCCAACATATCCGATGTTGGCCAGGTGTCGATGACTCGCCGTCGCAACTGGGGGACTAACTCAATTGGTAGAGTGCCAGCTTTGCAAGCTGGAAGTTAGGGGTTCAAGTCCCCTGTCCTCCACTTTCCTCACTCCACAAGGCAAGTTTCTCCGAGGTGGGTCAACGCGATCTAATCGCATATGATCGCTCAAGTGGAGTTTTCGATGGTTAAACAGATCCAATACGAAGTTATCGCATTCTACATGTTTGTCGGGATCGACGACTGTGAATCGTTTGCACCCACGCTCAAGGCGCAAATGCTCGAACTTGATGTCATGGGCACGATATTGCTCGCCGACGAGGGGATCAACGGCACCATCTCCGGCACGCCCGAATCGATCGAGAAGATTGTTGAGATCATCCGCGCCCACGATGGGCTCGGAGAACTGACCTACAAATCCAGCTTTGCCCCCGCGCATGTCTTCAACCGCGCCAAGGTCAAGGTCAAACCAGAGATCATCAACATCGGGGCGCCGGTCGACCCGACCCGCACCGTTGGGCAGTATGTCAAGCCCGACGAGTGGAACAAAGTGATCTCGGATCCCGAGGTTGTGCTCATCGATACCCGCAACGACTACGAGGTGTACGCCGGGACTTTCGATGGGGCGGTCGATCCGCATATCAAACGCTTCCGTGATCTCCCTGCTTTTGTTGAAAACCACTACAACCCCAAGATCCACAAAAAGATCGCCATGTTCTGTACCGGCGGCATCCGGTGCGAAAAATCCACAGCCTACATGCTCGAACACGGCTTCGAGCATGTCTTCCACCTCGAGGGCGGGATCCTCAAGTATCTCGAAGAGATCCCCCAGTCCGAGAGTATGTGGAAGGGCGATTGCTATGTCTTCGACGAACGCGTCGGGGTCAATCACGATCTAGAGCCGTCGGACAACGCCAAGTTCTGTCCAGGATGCGGGCACGCCCTGACGACCAAGCTCCGGTGCGCACCCGAGTATGTCGCCGGGGAGCGCTGCTCGTTTTGCCCAGAGGTGAGAGCGGGTGTCTAGAGCACTCGCGCGGGCTCAATAATCCCCCGGCACTCCCCGAACCCGATCCGGCGGAACCCCTCGCGCTCGCAATACGCCTTCATGATCACCTCGTCGCCATCGGCGATGAACCTGCGCTCCTCGCCCGTCGGCAGCACGATCGGCGTCCGCTGCGTGCCCGGCACGAGGAGAGGCGGATTGGCGAACGGATCACCATCCCAGGTCAGTTCGAGCATCGACCCCCGCGCGTCGCGCGTCGTGCCCGAGATCGTGCCCGAGCCGAGCAAATCGCCGGGCTGGAGGTTGCACCCGTTGACGGTGTGGTGGGTGAGCATCTGGGCGAGGGTCCAGTACATGTCTTTGAAGTTGCCCGTCGAGAGATGAACCGGGTCGATCCCCTGCTCGCGCATCTTGGCCGACGCGAGGTGGACCTCGACCTTGATATCAATCCCGCCCATCTTGCGATTGGCATCTAAATCCATATAGGGCAACGGCTGGGGGTCGCTGGCGTCTCGTTCTTGGGCTTGGCACCTGAACGGGGCGAGGGCCTCCATCGTCACGATGTATGGCGACACGGTGGACGCGAAGTTCTTCGCCAGGAACGGCCCCAACGGCACATACTCCCACTTCTGCAGATCCCGCGCCGACCAGTCGTTAAGGATGCACATTCCGAGCATGTGGTCTTCCGCATCTTCGATGGAAATCGGCTCGCCGAGTTCGTTTCCCCGCCCGACGATCACGCCCATCTCCATCTCGTAATCGAGGAGCTTGCAGGGACCAAAATTCGGCGTCCCGCCTTCTTCGCTCGGCGCCTGCTGCCCGATGGGGCGTTTGATGCTGGTGCCCGAGGCGACGATCGACGATGCTCTGCCGTGGTAGCCGATGGGGATGTGCTTATAGTTGGGTAGCAGCGGGTTGTCGGGGCGGAACATCGACCCGACATTGGTGGCGTGGTAGAGCGAGGCATAGAAATCGGTGTAGTCTTGCGAATAAAACGGGATTTCAAGCTCGAAATCACCCATTGGGATCAAGGCCCGCTGCCGTAGTACAGCATTGTCGCGTAGCTCCGGATTGTCTGCTTTGAGCAACTCGACGAGTCGTTTTCGCAATGCAAGCCGTTGCTCGGGATCCCATGTTCCCACATGATTCCAGTTTGGTCCGCAACAGCAGTTCTCGAAAAGGATACCAGCATCGGAAAGTACTTCGAGATCGAGGAGGAAGTCGCCGATCCGTGTGCAAGTTGGCAGCACAGATCCAAACTCATCGCCCGAGGGTATACACATCGGCAGGTTCTGAATCGGAAAATCACTCTTCGGATCGTTCGCACTCTCCACCCAAGACCTGAGGCTTGGGTCATGGGTCTCATCAATCGCATAAGGCATGGGCAGGTTCCTTTTTCAGTAGTGAGCCAAAGGGTAGACCCCATCGAGCACCGAGGCACCCTGGAGAGGAGGACAGCGCGCGGGTGATGGCGCGGGGCGGTCGCGGGGAGCGCGTCGGCTCATGGGTGCGTACAATGGCTCAACAGGAGCGATCGCATGAGCCAAGCTGTGGAAAGTCGACATTTTATTCAACAGATCATCGACGCGGACATCGAGTCCGGGCGGTGGGGGGCGCCGGGTGATCCGTCGGTTGTCACGACGCGGTTCCCGCCCGAGCCCAATGGCTATCTGCATCTTGGGCACACCAAGGCGATCATCCTGAGCTGCGGCATCGCTCGCGAGTTTGGCGGGCGGTTCTTCCTGCGCTTCGACGACACCAACCCGACCAAAGAAGAGCAGGAGTTTGTCGATTCGATCAAGAGTGACATCGAATGGCTCGGGGCGAGCTGGGAGGGCGAAGCCAAGTTCGCTTCGGACTATTTCGAGCAGCTGTACGCGTGGGCGATCGAACTCATCGAGAAGGGCTTGGCGTATGTCGATGACCAGAGCGTCGATGAGATCCGATCAGGGCGCGGGAACTTGAAGGATGGCGGGCAGGAATCACCGTTCCGCGATCGCTCGGTTGAGGAGAACCTAGATGTGTTCGCGCGGATGAAGGCGGGCGAGTTTGAGGATGGCTCGAAGGTGCTCCGCGCCAAGATTGATATGCACTCACCCAACATGAATCTCCGAGATCCGTTGATCTACCGCATTGTCAACGCCCCGCACCACCGGACAGGTGACGCGTGGCATATCTATCCGATGTACGACTGGGCGCACGGGCTCGAAGATTCCATCGAAGGCATCACCCACTCGCTCTGCACACTCGAGTTCGAGGACCACCGCCCGCTCTATGACTGGTTCATTGATGCGATCAATCAGGGGCGAAGCGACGACGACAAGATTCACCACCCCCAGCAGATCGAGTTCTCTCGACTGTTCCTGTCGTATACGAACATGTCTAAGCGTTTCATGCGCCAGCTCGTCGAAGAGAACCATGTCCAAGGATGGGACGATCCGCGGATGATTACGGTCGCTGGGTTCCGCCGAAGGGGCTACACCCCCGAATCGTTCTGGAAACTCGCAGCCGATGTCGGCATCACCAAGTTCAACGCGATGGTCGATTTCTCGCGCCTTGAGAATATGGTCCGTGAGGACCTCAACGAGCGCGCCCCGCGTCGGATGGCGGTGCTCGATCCGATCAAACTCGTCATCACCAACTGGGCAGACGGCGGCGACGAGAACCGTGTTGAATTGATGGAGGCGGCGAACCATCCCAAGGACGAGTCGATGGGGACGCGCCCGCTCAACTTTGGCAGGGAACTCTGGATCGAACGCGAAGATTTCATGATCGATCCGCCGAAGAAGTACTTTCGGCTCGGGCTCGGACGCGAGGTGAGACTCCGGTGCGGGTATTGGGTCAAGTGCCATGATTACAAGGCCGATAGCGACGGGAACATTACCGAGGTGTATTGCACCTATGACCCGTTGACCAAAGGCGGGAACAACCCGCCCGCCGACAGCGCCGGCAAGGTCCGTAAGGTCAAAGGCACGATCCATTGGGTCAATACCAACGATGCGATCGATGCCGAGATCCGGCTTTTCGATCGGTTATACATGGCCGAACGCCCCGGTAAGAAGACCGGCGACCATCTCGATGATCTGAATCCGGATTCTCTCAAGATCATCACCGATGCCAAGGTCGAGCTTGCATTAATTGAGCGCACATCCGATGAGCCCGTGTGGAATGATGGGATCCGCCGATTCCAGTTCGAGCGGACGGGTTATTTCTGCGAAGATGGGGAATCGAACCCTACGAAATTCGTGTTCAATCGGACCGCGTCGCTGCGGGACTCATGGGCGAAACAATCTGGTTGATCCCCTTAAAGCACCGCTTTGAGCCGCGATTCCCGCACGAGATTGAGCAAACCAGGTTCTTTCCGGTTCGTTTTCCATAATTTCCTTATGGGGAAAAGTCCTCATGGGTTACTATGGGGCTATACACGGAGCGATTGTTTGTCGGATCTGAGGGATTCGTTGTCGCTTGTCGGTAGAATTCGGAGAAAGGGATTGAGATGAAAACGAGCACAGTTATTGCGATCGGGGCTATTTCTGCAAGCACACTCCTTGCACATGCGGGGGGGGTGACGAGCTGGTTGAGCCCGGTCGATGGGAACTGGAATGTCGATACGAACTGGAGCACCGGGGTCATCCCGGGGGCAACAGATTCGGTGCTGCTGGGGCTTGTTGGTGGGTACACCGTGACCATGCCAGCGAGCCAATCGATGGCGTCGTTGACGATCACCAACTCCAGCGTGCAACTCAATACGGGCAACGCGACCACGACGACGATCGCGGGCGACTTCCTCAACAACGGCTCGGTTTCAGTGAACTTCGCGGGTAATATCTCGGCAACCACACTCCGTTTCGATGCCGACTCGTTGCTCAGTGGCAGCGGTGACATCATGCTCAACTCTGTTGGGGTGAGGGCGAGGATCCAAACAGGCGAGGGTTTCACTTTTACACAGGGTGCTTCGCATACGATCCGGGGGGTCGGTCAGATCGAGGCCGCAATGATCAATGACGGCACCGTGTCATCCGATACCGGTTCGACGATGTCGTTGCTTACAAATGACAAGACGAACAACAGCATCATGCAGGCAATCAATGGATCGAACCTGACCGTCAGCGGCATCTCGATCTCGCAAGGAATAATGGGTTTGATTCGAGCCGACGGGCTCGGATCGCGGGTGAGTTTGTCGAACGCAACCATCATCGGCGGGATGCTGGGTTCGCTTGCCGACGGCGATGTATCAGTGTTTGGATCAAGCACGCTCGATAGCGTGAGTGTTTCTGGAGTGCTCGATGTTGAAAACTCGGTGACACTCTCAATCTCGACTTCGTTGGACAATAGCGGGACGATCACGATCAATCCAGACGGGAATGTGTCGGCGACACAGATCAACTTCCTCGATTCGATGACCGTGAGCGGCGACGGGACATTTGTGCTTGCTTCATCTGATGCACGGGCACGGATACAGACGGGTGCGGGCCAGACCGTCACGATGAATCCGATGCTGACTGTCCGTGGCCAGGGGCGTATCGAGGCAAGTATGGTTAACAACGGTTTGATTCGTTCGGATGTCGCCGAGATCCGGATGATATCAAACAACAAGAGCAACAACGGGACGATGGAAGCCATCGGCGGTTCGACGATGGAGTTCAGCGGGATCACCACAACCCAAAGCGGTGCGGGTGTGATCCGGGCCGACGGTACCGGATCGCAGATCGAGTTAATTAGCTCAACCATCATCGGCGGGACGCTCCGCTCAATCAATGGCGGGGGTGTGTCGGTCGATGTTTCAAGCTCACTCGATTCGGTGAGTTTTTCTGGCGATCTTGAAGTACAGAATTCCAACACGCTTTCGATTTTCAACGAGTTGACCAACAACGGGACGATCGCCATCAATCCCGCCGGAAATATATCGGCAACACAGATTCTGTTCAATGATTCATTGACACTTGGAGGGACCGGCGAGATCGTGCTCGCTTCGTCTGATGCAAGGGCTCGAATTCAGACCGGAGCGGGGGCAGTCTTGACGATGCCCGCGACACAGACGATCCGAGGCTTTGGCCGCATCGAAGCAGATCTAGTCAACAACGGGCTTGTTCGTGCGGATGCCGGCGAGATCCGGATGACGAGCAACGGCAAAGTCAACAACGCGACCTTCGATGCAACTAACGCCTCGACGCTCGAGATTAGCGGCATCACGATCGATCAGAGCGGCGGCGGGGTGATTTCGGCCAATGATGCAGGATCGCAGGTTGAGTTGCTCAGTGCCACAATCGTCGGCGGGCAACTCTCGGCTCTTCCCGGGGCGGATGTGACCGTGGATTTATCCAGTACGCTCAACGGCGTGACACTCATCGGTTCGCTGAATCTGCAAAACGCACAAACACTCACGATCGGCAATTCACTGACAAACAGCGGCGTGATCGATGTGAATCCAGCTGGGAACATTTCTGCAACACAAATTGTGTTCAATGACTCCATGACAGTCGATGGGATTGGTTCGATAAAGCTCAGTTCAGCCGATGCGCGAGCTCGAGTGCAGACTATTGCCAAGCAGACCGTGACCATGAGTCCAACACAAACGATCCACGGGCAGGGACGGATCGAGGCGAGCATGATTAACAACGGCACGATCGATTCCGATGTGGACGGCGGGGAGATCCGTTTGATCTCAAATCCGAAGACCAATAATGGGGTGATACAAGCGAACAACGACTCGATCATCGAGTTCAATGGCATCTCTGTAGCCCAAGGGGGCGGGGGGCAAATCATTGCCACCGGCGCGGGCTCAGAAATTGAGTTGCTCGGGGCGACGATCTCCGGCGGTTCCTTGAGCGCCACGGGCGGGGCCGATGTTTCGGTGGACTCACCCAGTGTGCTCGACGGTGTGAACTTCACAGGGCTGCTCAATATCCCGAATAGTTCAACGCTGGGGATCACCTTCGCTACGCTCAACAACGGCACGATCGTCGTGAATGAAACGGGGGGGATCAGCCAGACGCAACTGCAGTGGAATGAGGAAATCATCCTCGGCGGCAGCGGGACCATCCGGCTCAATTCAATATCATCGCGGGCACGCTTGGTTCCCGGAGATGGTGTGACGCAGGGTGGGATCGGCTCTGAACAACGGCTCGAGGGGATCGGTCAGATCGCGATTGATCTCATCAATGACGGCCTGATCGCGCCGGGGCTCGGCGTCGGGACGATGACAGCGAATCAACCGGTCTTCTTCGCCGGGATCGCGGGATTCGAGGCCGAGGTCAATGATTCGACCGGCGATCTGCTCGACAGCACTTCAACCATCGAGATTCACGGCACACTCGATGTGCTCTATGTCGACGGATTCGCGCCCACGGGCTTCTGGGTGAGGACAATCATGGAGGGGTCCGATATCACGGGCAAGTTCGACACCGTCAATGTGCCGGCGCCGGGTGCGGGGTTTATCACGCGCGTGATCAACACAGGGTCCGAGGTGCTCGTCGGGCAGACCTGCCCATCGGATCAGAACATGGATGGATTGCTCAACTTCTTTGATGTCTCGGCCTTCCTCTCGGCGTTTGCCGCAGAGGATCCCAGCGCGGATCTGAATCCGGACGGGCTGTTCAACTTCTTCGATGTCTCGGCCTTCCTCGCCAACTTTGGCGTTGGGTGCCCGCTCTGAGTTTGCCAAACTCGTAGAATTTTCCAAAATGAGTTGAATCCAGACACACGCCCCCCACTGGGAGACGTGTTTTTTCTTGTTGATGCAGAAAAATGAGGAGAAGGCAAACATTGAAGCATGGTTCCGGGTTGTAGAGGTCTGTATGATCCAATCAATGAAGACCTACACGATCGGACAACTTGCCAGGGCCGTCGATGTGCCGACCTCAACGGTGCGGTATTACGAACGCCGGGGGTTGTTGATGCCCGCAGCCCGCTCAGGGGGCAACTATCGGCTCTTTGATGAAGAGGCATTGGATCGGCTCCGATTTATCCGATCGGCCCAAGGGGCAGGATTCACGCTCGGGGATATCGAGGAGCTCTTGGCATTGCGAGCAGACCGGGCGTCGCCTTGTGACGAGGTGCAGGCATTGATCTCGGCGAGGCTCGAAGAGGTGGGCGAGCAGATCGAGCATCTGCGGGTCATGGAGTCGATGCTCGGGCGGTGGTTCAAGTCATGCCAGTGTGAACAGGACTCTGGGCGGTGCAGCGTGATCGCGGGGCTCGGAGAATCCGAAAATGGAGTTTCTGAAAAAAACAATGCAAATGCACGAAAACGCCCTTGACCTTGCACCTTGGTTCGTGGTCGATAATGGGTGAGTTGGCAAGGATATTGCCAGCGTACACAAAGGAGTATGTCCATGTTGAAGAAGCTATTGAAATCAGTCCCGTTTGTTTCGTTGCTCGGCGTGCCGATGGTCACGGCTGCGGGGTGCCAGAGCACGCAGACGGTCGACGACAACTCGAAATCCATCAGTGTCGAGCCGGCGGATGTGTTCACCGTCGATCGCACCGCCGAACTCTGGGTCAAGGGGCTCGCGTGTCCGTTCTGTGTTCAGAATGTTGATAAACGCATCGCGGTCGTCTCGGGTGTGGACGATGTGGATGTCGATCTACCCACCGGCAAGGTCCGCGTGCTGCTCTCTGATAGTCGACCGGCTTCAAAGGAGGATCTGGTCTCGGCGGTGGCTGCGAGCGGATTTACGCTTGATCGCATCGAGATGCCGTGATGAGGCTTGGGCTCTTACCCGCCCTGAGGGGGGCATTGATCGTGCTGCTTGTACTCGGCGTGTCGTCAACCGATGCCCGGGCACAGGCACCGATCAACTCGAATGTCGCGCTCCAGCCATCCAAAGGCGGGCTGATCGTGCGCCAGCAGTTCCGCTATACACAAGCGAGCTTCTCGTCGCCGATGGGCGAGCTCGACATCGAAACTTTGACCTCGATCTGGACGCTTGTCTACGGGCTCTCCGAACGATTCACCCTGATCCTCGAATCGCCTCTGGTGATCTCCAGACAGATCGACAACAAGACGACTGGGGTCGGGAGCAAGGATTCTGGCTTTGGCGATCTGCGTCTGATGTCGAAGCTGCGACTCTACCGAGATGATTTCGGTCCCACAAGCACGGCTCGGTTTGATCTCATCGGGGGGGTCGAACTCCCGACGGGGAGCCGAAAGTTTGGCAATGATTCGTTCGATCCGATCGTCGGCGGGGTCTATTCGTACATCAACGATCGCCACGGGTTCAATGCCGATGTGCTCTGGAAGTTCAACACGGGCGATGCCGCGAGCAATGTGGACATGCTCAAGTATGATCTGGCGTATTCCTATCGCCTCTCGCCCGAGACCTACGCCTCACAGAACCCGACCGCCCTCTTCGCCGGGCTCGAACTCAACGGGATCTCGGAGACCAACGACGACAACGAACTGTTCCTCTCTCCAGGGCTCCAGTATGTCACCCAGCGGTGGATCATCGAAACGACGATCCAGATCCCGATCTGGCAATCGCTCAATGCCCGAGCCGAGCGGGAGTATGTGATCGGGTTCGGGCTCCGGTTCCAGTTCTAGGAACCAATCCGGTATTGGGTCACTCTCTGCGTGTGCGAGGGTTCAGTTTCTTTCGCCTTCCTCGCGGCGTTTGCCGACGGATTGCATCATCTGATTTCGTCGCAGAAATCGTGTGCAACCAACCTTTACTCTGTCCGACAATCTGAATTTGTCGACTCGAATCGCCCTGAAATCGGGCTGTTTGTCTTTGTGCTTGCGTTCTCAGTGTACTATTATAGAGTAATTTGTCCGAAATAGAAAGCCTCCATCCTGGAAAGGAGATGAGACGATGATCCGCTTCAAGAAACGAATCGACAAAGTCATTGCTGCAGCTTGTAAGTGGGGTGTGCTTTCACTCGTTTCGCTGGCTCTCGGGCAGGTGGCCTATGCGAGTATGAAAATCGTCCCCGATGATGGCTATTGGAGCGATTGGTTCGGGTACTCCGTTGCCTGAGAAGATGGCGTGATCGCCGTTGGAAGTCTCAACGATGATGGCAACGGGTTGGGCAGCGGCCCCGGCTCGGTGTACCTCTACGATGCCCAGAGTGGTACCCTCTTCACCAAAATCCTCGCAGATGACGCAACAACTGACCGTGATCAGTTCGGGCGCGTGCTCGATATCGACAACGGCATCCTTGCCGTCGGCGCATTCCTCAAGGACGACCAAGGCAGCCAATCGGGGGCGACCTACCTCTTCAATGTCGAGACCGGAGAAGAAATGGTCAAACTCCTCCCAACCAACGGCGATGAGTTTGATCAGTTCGGACACTCCATCGCCATTGAAAACGGGATGGTCGTCGTTGGGTCGTATGAGGACGACGATATCGCATTCAACGGTGGGTGTCCATAAGCAGCCACCGCCGCGAAATTGAGTGGAGCGGGCGATTCCCGATCGCCATCGGGGGGCTTTGGCCGTAGACTTGGGCCCCATGAGTGACCAGACAACCCCCGCATCCCTGAGACTCCCCGCTCCGTTCGTTGAGCGCGTTGCCCCGGCGATGAAGGACCGGCGCGTCTGTGTCACCGGTGGGGCCGGGTTCATCGGCGGGCATCTCGTCGATGCGCTGATGATGATGGGCGCGTTGGTTACCGTGGTCGACGATCTCTCCAACTCTTCTTCGGCCCATATCGCCTCGATGATGGACCTCGCCCCCGATCGAATCCGCTTCATCCAGGCGAGCATCCTCGATCCCGGCGCGATGGGCTCTGCGGTCGAGAACGCCCAGACGGTCTTCCACCTCGCCGCCCTCGGGTCGGTGCCCCTCTCGATCGAGGACCCCGCGCGGACATGGACGGTCAATGCTACAGGCACCATGCGGGTCTTGATGGCTGCTCAAACGGAGGGGGTCCAACGCGTGGTCTATTCGGCTTCGTCGAGTGCGTACGGCAACAATCCGGAGCTGCCCAAGCTCGAAACCATGGCCCCCGAGCCCGAATCGCCCTACGCCGCGGCCAAATACGGCGGCGAGTCTTTGATGCGGACCTGGTCGGCGTGCTACGGGCTCGACACGATCGCGCTGCGCTACTTCAATATCTTCGGCCCGCGCCAGGCGGCCGACTCGGCGTACGCCGCCGTGATTCCGGCGTTCGTGACGAGATACCTCTCAGGCGAGTCCCCAACGATCTTCGGCGACGGGGACCAGACCCGCGACTTTACCCATGTCTCCAACGCCGTCATGGCCAACCTGCTCGCGGCGAGTTCGGACAAGCCGCTCAACGGGGCGGTTGTTAATATCGGCGCCGGCGTGCGGACAAGCATCAACGAACTCGCTTCGATGATCGCCGATATCTTGGGCACCAGCGCGATCAAGCCCGACCACGCCACCGAACGCACCGGCGAGGTCCGCCACTCGGTCTCGGGCGTCGATCTCGCCGAGAAGCTCATCGGGTACAAGCCATCAACAACCCTCGAATCCGGGCTCAAATCGACCGTCAACTGGTACGCCGACGAGCACCGACGCAGCGGCGCCGCGCGGGGCGAGGCGTCATGATCGGGCGTCTGGTTGACTTTGCAGGCGCGATCTGGGTGCTCGTGTCGTTGGCGATGGTCTCGGGTTTTCGTCTCCGTGGACGATATTGGAGCTGGCGGATCATGACCGCCTTCCCTTCGGGGCGGGCACCGGGTGGAATGGTGGGATTTCGGTTGGTACTCGAATATGCCATGTGGGCCTGGCGAATCCGCCGATTGCGATAATCTTGCCGATTTGTGCCTTCCCGGGGTGGCATCACCAGTTTTGATGTATACTGCTCATTGAGGATTGGTCAAGGGCACCATGCCCGCTGACCGATCTTTCGATTGACCCGGGGTTTTCTTGATGGGTATGCTCCCCGGGATTCATGGATCGACACACACCACCCGGAGCGATTTCCGATGAGCAACAACTCGAACGGCAACTCAAGCAACAGCAGCTTCTCACACGCCTTCCTCCCCGGGTTGATTCTCGGGCTGATTGTCGGAGGGGTCGCCGGGGCGTTCCTCCCCGATTTCTTGGGTGGACCCAAGCTCCCGGCTCATATGGAGGGGAGCGAGGCAGTGATGAACCACGATGGCTCACGCGACCACGACGATCGAGAAAGAGCCACACAGTTCGACGAAGAAACCCAGCGAGCGATCGACGAGGCCAATGAGCAGGCGAACAATGCAGCAGACACGGCCGAAGATGCAGCCGAGGATGCGGCTCAAGACCTGACCCCGCCGAGTGATACTCCAACCACCCCTCCGGGCGGCTAAGTCTTCCATCTCGATTGAACCCGATGCGACCCGCTCGCCCTCGTCGATGCTACACTGCTTCGATGAGCGATGATGTCCACATCTTGCTGGCCCAGCACGCCAAGACGACCGAACTATTTGGGGTCGATTTTTTGCCCTTGGGCGATCCGTCTTCGACTCTAATCGGGTCGTTGAATATCGACGATCCCGCCCAGTCCAAATCCAAGCCCAAGCGCGAAGCGGTTGCGTCTCCGCCACCGCCCGATTTCCAGACCCACGAGCCCCAGATACAGCCTGTGACTTGTCGCGAGCTGCAATCCTGCTACGAACACCTCGATGATCCACAAGCCAAGCTCGATGCGCTCCGAGCGCGGTATGAACTTGATGCTCCGCATCAGCATTTCAACGCCAAGTTCACCAACATCGTCTTCGGCGAGGGCAGTTCAACCGCCGAGCTGGTGTTCGTTGGCGAGGCCCCGGGCGAGCAGGAAGACCTCACGGGGCGACCCTTCGTCGGGCGGGCCGGCGAGCTGCTCGAAAAGATGATCGGGGCGATGGGGCTCTCACGCCAGACGGTGTACATCGCCAATGTGCTCAAGACCCGCCCGCCCAACAACGCGACCCCGACCCACCAGGAGTCGCTTCTGTGCGCACCATATCTGATGGAGCAGATCCGGATCATCGCACCCAAGGTGATCGTGACCCTCGGCTTGCCCGCCTCGCACCTGCTGCTCGGCTCGCGGAGCCCGATGCGATCGCTGCGAGGGCACTGGCATGCATTCCCGCCGACCGATACGAGTATCGCCATGTTCTCGGGCGATGAAGGGAACCCGTTGCCCAAAGTCGAGCTCATGCCGACCTATCACCCGGCGTATCTCTTGCGCTCATACACCCCTGAAAATCGGCGAAAAGTCTGGGCGGACCTGACCATGGTGATGGAAAAACTCGGCCTTGGGCCTCAATAAAACACCCCAAGGAATCCACAGATTTGTGCATCTTGGTCCGGTTCGGGCGGTAGAATTTTTTCAAAGATTCTGTGCAACACCGGGAACCGTTCCCCAGCAAGTGCGAATCTTTCAGTGATAACCAAAGGCATTGGCAGGTCTCGCCGATGTGTATGAAAGCTGACATCCCAATAATCGCTCCCGCAAGTGTTTTCGCTTGTCTATGGAGTTGACCCGTCGGGCTCCATCGCGCCGACGACAATCAAGACCCCCACGAGACTCGGCGCTCGGCTTCACAGCTGGGTGCCGGGTTTTTTTTCGATCAAGAATAAATCGATAATCGATGAATCTGCAGCCACGAAAACACCCGCTCAAGGCGGGCGTTCTGGTGCGAATATCTGAAAACAATGAATTGGCGACCGGCCGTGTTATGGGCCCTCGCTCCCCATTTCGTGTCCGGAGTGATCGTCAATCTGGTCCTTCATGGTGTCCATCGCATCGTCGATGGTTTCTTCGATCTTGTTGGTGAAGTCGATCTCGGTGGCGGGATCGATTTTTTCGATTGTGGTGATCTCCCACGCCGGCCCGGTCGAGCCGCCCCAGTTAACCCGGAAGCTGAACCGGACCTTGTCGCCGATGGCGAATCCCTCGATCGAGACGCCCTCACCCACCGGGTAGGGCATGGTCATCGCCGGCATCCCCGCGATGCCCTTTGAGTTGACATGGATCTCGCCGGCTTCGTTCTTGAAGTCGATGATCTGCTGGTGATGGATTTTGAGCCCGGTGCTCGGATCCCCCTCGATCGGGACATCGGTAAGCTCGCCGAGGATATTCTCGTAGAGGTCGGGGTTCGCTTGTGTGTTCGCTGCTTCTTCACTGTGAGCATGCCCGTCGTGGTCGTCGCCTTGGGCATGTGATCCACCATCGGCAGATGGCGTTTCGGAATCGGTGCACCCGACAAGCAAGAGCGAGGTGCTCATCGTGAGGAGGACCAAGAAAATCGTGCGGCTTGTCGGCAGGGTGTTCATAGCAGGAACTCCTAGTTGTGAGTGAACAAGTTGATCCACACGCACCGGTGGCGCGTGGACTCAGATCATACACAATCGCCTACAACGCGGAGTGCCACACCACATTTCTATGCATAGAAAAAACCCGATCCGTGCGTGCGGACCGGGCATTGTGCTGCGGTTATATCTTTGTTCAGCCCTTGGCGAGCGTGAGGTACTGCTCGACGGAGGACAGGTCTGGGGTGATATCGTGGGTGAAACGCATCGACCACGCGTTGCCCTGCTCGCACATCGCGATCCGGGCGGCCTTCTCGCGTGAGTACCAAAGGCGTCCACCTCGGATATAGGCGTGCATCCGCTGGCGACGCATCCGCTGGGCACGGGCGAGGTTGCGCTTGATGTCCGGGTCGCGGCGCATCATCCGCTCGATGGTGTCGCACGCGGCCTTGTTGTTGGGCACCTTGCTGATGGTGCATGTGATGGTGTCGCCTGCGCTGAGTGTGTCGATCATGACCCGGTCCTTTGTCTCTGAAAACTCCGATTCCTACCAAGGAAGTTCGGGACGACAAGTTTAGCACCACAAACCATTTCGTCCACTCTCACACCTACACTACTGCTCGCAAGTCGAATTCTATCCACAGTTTCCGCTTTGGAGCAGCGATGTCAGAGAACCCACCCCCACCACCCCCACAAACCCCGCCCGCGTTTGATCCCAATGCCGAGCACCAGAACACCCCCAAGCTCCGCAAGGTCCGCGGGGTCCCGGTGCCGGTGAACATGCCCGACGGGCAGAAGGGCACCATGCTCGGGATCGCCGACGCCCAGCAGATTTCATCGAAGATGGTCGTCACCCATCCCGCCTTCCAGATGGTCCTGCCCATGATGGACGGGACGCGGGATCTTGACCAGATCGTCTCTGAAGCCGGCAAGGGGCTCGAACGCCCCATGCTCGAGCAGCTCGTCGCCCAACTCGACGATGCTGGGCTTTTGTTCGGGCCGACTTACGAGGCGCTCGCCCAGAAGATGCGCGATGCATTCGATGAGTCTGACCTACTCCCGCCCGGGGCGACGGCCCAGATGGCCGACATGCTTGTGAGCGCCACGCTCGGCGAAGAAGCCACCGACGAGCAAAAAGCCCAGATGGGGGCGGATGAGCTGAAAAAGCAGCTCGATAAATGGATCGACGAGTCGCTCAAGGATGCCGAGAGTACCAGCTTTGACGAGCTCCCCGCAGCGATCATCGCCCCGCATATCGATTACATCCGCGGGTGGATGAACTACGGCCATGTCTACGGGCGGCTGCGAGTCGTCGATCGTCCGGACCGGATCATTGTCCTCGGCACCAACCACTTCGGTCAATCCACCGGCGTGTGTGGGTGCGACAAGGGATATGAATCACCGATCGGGGTTTGTGAGCTCGACGCACCATTCCTCGAAGCACTCTCTGACGAACTGGGCGACGAGAACACCCAGAGAATGCTCGACAACCGCTATGACCACGAGAATGAGCACTCGATCGAGCTCCATATCCCGTGGATTCAGCATGTGTTCGGTGCCGACGAATCCGGGAACTATCCCAAGGTCTTCGGGGCCTTGGTCCACGACCCAACGGTCAATAACGGCGAGGGATACGACGAAAACGGGCTCGGGCTCGAGCCGTTCGTCGCGGCCCTCAAAGCAGCGATCGCCAAGATGCCCGGCAAGACGCTTCTCGTGAGTTCGGCGGATCTGAGCCATGTCGGCCCGGCGTTCGGAGATCAGCAGGCGTTGGCGGGCGATTCTGAGGAAGCCGCCGCATTCCGCACACAGGTGGCCACCCACGATCAAGAGATGCTCAAGATGGTGGCCGAGAACCGGATCGACGATCTGATCGGGTCGATGGCGTGGCAGCAGAACCCGACGCGCTGGTGCTCGATCGGCAACATCACCGCGATGATGCGGGCGATCGAGCCTTCGCGGATCGATCTGCTCAACTATGCCGCCGCGATGGACCCGCAAGGGACGACCTTTGTCTCGTCGGCAGCGATGGCGGTCTACCGCTGAGCGGGTGGGCCAGTCGGCTCAATTGCATTGTCACGGGCGTGTCACAACCGGGGATATGGGCGGAACTCGGGGTCCAAGATCCCGTATTGTGTGGTGAGACTGTCGAGCGACGGTCTTCACATGGGGGCGATGGCAGAGTACCATTGCATTCAATTGACCGGCGGGCGGATTGGTTCCGGACCCACCTGGCGGCGGATTTGATCGGTTCGATCGATCGGTTTGGGAGAACACATGGCTTCGTCAAACATATGCTGGGGCATCGAGATGGGCTTCGGCGCCATCAAGGCCCTCAAGCTCGAGAATGATTCTTCGGGCTTTAAGGTGCTCGATTTCGCGATCGTCAACCACCCAAAGGTGCTCTCGACGCCCGAGTTCGACCAGACCGACGCGATGCGTGTGGCGCTGGGGACTTTGGTCAACCAGCACGATCTGAGCAACGCCCGGATCGCGGTCTCGCTTCCGGGGCATCAGAGCTTCGCCCGCTTTGCCAAATTGCCCCCCGTCGAGCCCAAGAAGGTGCCCGATATCGTCAAGTTCGAGGCGGTCCAGCAGATCCCGTTCCCGCTCGAAGAGGTCGAATGGGACTACCAGACCTTTGTCTCACCCGATTCGCCCGAAGTTGAGGTCGGGATCTTCGCGGTGACACGCCAGCGGATCATGGACCAGCTCTCGATGCTCCACGATGTGGGGCTGACCCCGGATCTGGTGACGCTCTCCCCGATCGCGGCGTACAACGCGCTGGCGGTCGATCTCGGGTTCACCGATGAGACCCCGGGGACGATCATCCTTGATATTGGCACGGTCGCGACGGACATGATTATTGCCGAGGCGGGGCGCGTCTGGGTGCGGACCTTCCCGATCGGTGGGCACCAGTTCACCGAGGCGTTGGTGAGTGCCTTCAAGCTCAGCTATTCCAAGGCCGAGAAGCTCAAAAGAGAAGCCGAGCAGTCCAAGCACGCCCGCCATGTGTTCCAGGCGATGCGTCCGGTGTTCAGCGATATCGTCCAAGAGATCCAGCGTTCGATCGGGTTCTACCACTCGGTGCATCCGGATGCGGATCTCAAGCGGTTGATCGGGCTCGGTTCGACCTTCCGGCTCCCCGGGCTCCGCAAGTACCTCAAGCAGCAGCTCCAGCTCGATGTGTATCGCTTGGAGCAGTTCAAGAAGCTTTCGATCGACGGCCCACGCGCCGGCGAGTTCCAGGCGGCGAGCTTCAACCTCGCCACCGCATACGGGTGTGTGCTCCAGGCGTTCGACAATGCCCCGATGCAAGCGAATCTGATGCCGGTGCCTGTGATTAAAGAGGCATTATGGAAGAAGAAGGTGCCCTACTTTGCCGCGGCTGCCGGTTTGGCCGCAGCGACCGCCGGAGCGATGTTTATTCGCCCCCTGATGGATTCGACTGCCTTCGCTGGTGCCCAGCGCCCGGCGGTACTCCAGCAGGTCGTCAATGAGGCCTCGACCCTCGCTGAAGAGGCCGAGAACGCGCAGGTCACCGATAACGCCCAGCCCAACCTCCGCGGAGCCGAGATCGTGGGCTTGCTCAACGGTCGAGAGCTCTACGCCCAGATCCTCGAAGATACGGCGCGATTGATGACGATGGTTGATGCCAGTGCCCTCGAAGCGGCAGCGGCTGATACCCGGCTCGCCGAGGCGCTCAACGAAAAAGAACCCATGAAGCTGCTGGGCATGACGACCAGCTATGTGCCGCCAGTCAATCTCGTTGCCGATACCGACCCGAACGCTCGCAACAACCCGGTGACTCGCCAGCCGATAGACCCGGTGCTCACCAAGATCAAATCGAAGCGTCACATCGAGGTGCGTGCCCAGTTCGAGATCCCGCTGGCCGATGTCGGGGTCTTCATGCTCGATCATGTCGATCCGGTGCTCCGCGAGAAGCTCCCTAGAGACGACACGCTCTATACCCTGATGGTGACCAAGACCGAGCCGTGGGAGGTCGGGTTCTCCAAGCGCACGGGGGTCGGCGGATCACGCACCGGAGCTACATCACGCCCCACCGGACGGATCGGCTCGAGCGATTCACGGGGGCCCGGGGGCTATTCGTCGGGCACCTCGCTCAACACACTCGCCCCCATCGTTGCCCCCGAAACGGACGACGCTGTAGAGGGCCAATCAACGATCGTGACACTCACCTGGTATGCGGTGCTTGATCCGATGGACGAGAGCACAGAGAACGGAGAAGACGGATGAACAAGATCCTCGGTTTTATCAAGAGCAATCTGGTGATCGTCATCTCGGTCGTGCTGATCATGGCATTCCTGCCGACGGGGTATGTCTTTGCCAGCAAGTGGAACAAAAAGGTGTACGAGGAGGCCAACGCGGCCTACTCCAAGGAAAAACGGACACTGACCTCCAAGGGCAAGATTACCTATTCGCTCCCGGCGGTGCTCGAGGGCGAAACCGATCTCTCCGAGACCCGCGCCCCAAATCATGCGGTCACCGAGTTCTACAAAGCCCACAAGGAAGAACGCGAGGGTGAGGTCGGCGAGGTGGTCGAGCGCGGCACCGAGTTCAACCGAGGCGAGCATGTCGAGCTTGTCCCCGGGCTCTTGCCCAAGGCATCCGATGATCGCACACTCGTGCGGCTCGCCAGAGAGATGGGCGAGGCGATCACCGGAACCAACGCGGTCCCGTCGGTCTATCAGCGCAAGCTCCAAAGGCTCAATGCGGGGTCGCCGCCGACACCCGAATCGCTCACCGCGACGCTCGAAGATTTCAAAAACCGCGAGCAGATGCGCTACGAGAACTCGAACGCCAACGGCAAGATGAACCAAGCCCAGAGCGACCAGCTCGACAAAGACCTCATCTCCCGTCGGCTTGGTGAGTACATCGGACGGGCCAAGACACTCACCTTTTATTGTTCGCCAGACGCCTTTGTCAATGGCGAGACCGGGGTGAGCACGGGGAGAACAAACACACGGACAATCTCGGAGTATTCGGTCATCCCCGCCAAGCTCCCGCCGCTGAGCACCATCGACGAGGGTCTCATCTTGAACTGGCTCTGGGACTATTGGATAGTCTCGGATGTGCTCGACTCGGTGGCCCTTGCCAACACCGACGCCCAGACGGGTGCCAAGGCGATCCCCGACGCACCGATCAAGAGCATTGAGTCGATCCGGATCTCGAAGATCGAAGTACCCACCGCGGTTGCCATATCGACGGACTCTTCGGCTGGGTCGATGAGCGGGCAGTTCGCCAGCGGCGGACGCGATAATCGCGGCGGCGGTGGGCAGAGCAACACCGATAGCCCGATTGTTGAAGAGGTCGGCACCTCGTTCACCGGACGCATCGGCGGCCAAGCGACCAGCGCCTTTGACATCCGCACCATCGAACTCGTCGTCGTCGCCGACTCGCGTGGGCTCCCGGGGCTGATCGATGCGATGGGCAAGACCAACTACATGACCGTGATCGGGCTCGATCTCGCTCCTGTTGATATCTGGAGCGACATTGAGCAGGGATATTACTATGGCGATGACCATGTCGTCCGCGCCACGATCACGATCGAGAGCGTCTGGCTCCGTTCGTGGCTCGAGCCGCTGATGCCCGACGGCATCAAGCAGGCGTTGGGCATCCCGCTCAACGACAATCCCGAAGACTCCGACGGCTGATCCGACACTTTTCATCGAAGCGAGAATGATATGAAACTCAAAGGCGTCAACCCCATCGAACAGCACATCGAGAAGATCGTGCTCGCCCTTATGCTGGTCCTGCTTCTGGGCGTGCTCGCAATGCAGTTCGTCCAGCGGCCCAACGATATCGATGTCGGCAATCGGACGGTCTCGCCGGATCAGGTTTTTACGGTCCTCGAGAGCCAGGCGAACCTGCTCAACAGCCAGATCACCGACCTGAGCCCGACACTGCCCGAACTCAAGCCCGTCGATCTTGTCGAGCGATACAACAGCGCCTTTGAGAATGCCTCAGGCGGCGCGATGCAACTCTCGGCGGCGTTGGGCAAAGGCGTTGATATCACCGGGGCCACCGGGACGACGGTCTTTGTGCCGACAGTCAGCGAGGGCCCGGTCGCGGCCCTCACGGTGCCGATCACCTCGACCCCGGTCGCTGCTTCGATGTGGTCAACACTCGATCCCTATGCGGTGGTTCAAGTCCCTGAGTTCGAAGCGTATATCCCCTCGGCACAACCCTTTGATTTCCCATCGGTTTCGATCGAGGCCAGCTTTAACGGTAAGGACCTCGAAGCGGCGCTGATGGGGCGAGATGGTGGCAACGCGATCCCGCGTCGATTCTGGTCCGCCAATGGGCTCGCGATCCTCGGGTTCGAGGCCCAGCGTCAGCGGCTCAACGCTGACGGATCGTGGGGGGCTCCAGAGCCCATCGAAACCCCGCCGCACACCCCGACTCCAACGCAGGCGATCACAGAAGATGCTGGGCTCTCGGAGCTTACCGAACTCGTATCTAAGGCCGGTCGTGTCATCGACGAGATCGCCCGCCCGATGTTCCCTCCGACCATCGCCGGGGCAATCTGGGAGCCACCTAGCGAGCAGATTTCGACGGGCAATGAGGATACAGAATCGACCGCGATCACCCGGCTCAAACGCCGACTCAGCCGGGCCCAGCGCGAGCTCGATCGCCTGACCAATACTCCCGCTCAGCGCCAGAACACCGGCGGGGGCAAGACCGGGCGTGATTCTCGTACCTCGAATCCGCCGCCATCCAGTCCAAGGAATCAGAACCGGATCGATAAGCTCCGCACGGACATCAAAGACCTCGAAGACCAGCTCACCGATCTGGGCGTGACGAACGATACAACACGGAATACTAATCGAACACGCACCTCCGGGAGCGACTTCGGCTCGATCCTCGAAGAAGACTCTATCGATCTCTGGATCCACGATCTGGGTGTCGAGCCGGGCGCAACCTATCGCTATCGCACGCGGGTCGTGGTCAACAATCCGTTGTTCCGCAAGAGCAGCGAGCTTGATCCTGATGATGCCGAGCAGCAGGCGCTGGCGATGGAACCCTTCGCCCGTGGGCAGTGGTCTCAATGGTCGGATCAGATCGTCGTGGGTGCAAAGGAATATTTCTTTGTCACCAAGGCTGAGCTCTCCGGGCAGGGCTCAGCGATCGGCCCCAAGGCGACCATCGAGGTCTACAAGATGTACTACGGGCACTACCGTCGATCCACGCTCTCGGCTTCGCCGGGTGACGGGCTCTCGACGAGCGTGCGGATGTCTGGAGACTTGCTGGTCTTCGACCCCGCCTTGATCGAGGCTCAAGAGGCTGCCAAAGCGATCAATGCCATCGAAACCGACCCATCAGTTCAGCTACCTGAGGGCATCTCTGAGCTTCCCAAGAAGATCTCGATCGAGCTTGGGATCTACCTGCTCGATATCTACACCTACCAGGGGCAGAACGAAGGATCCTCGTTCTCGGGTCAGAACGAGCAGCCGATGCGTGTCGTTCTCCGTGATCGGGAGGGCGGTGTGATTGTTCGCTCTGATATTTCCGACGAATCCTCGCAGGCGTACGAACTGGCTTCCTCATCATCGTCGAGTGCCACCAATACCCCACTGCGGGCCCCGGGTGCACCCGCAATCTCGCCCGCTGCAGAGCTCTTTGAGCCCCAAATTCCGTAGTTTGAGCCCCGATCTGAGCTCTATCCACCCACGATCAGTTGATCGTGGGTTTTTTATGAACCGGCGTGATCTTGGGCATGGATTGCGCCGCCGAGAGATGAAACCCTGAGCATGGGGGTGCGATGTAAAGAATTGTCAGATAAGGGGGTGAATTGTTGCCCTTGCAATTTGACGGATGATTTCGACGGCCTATCATCCCCCCGCCTCTTAACGGAGGCAAACCGATTCTTGACCGGCTGGTCTGGTTGAGAATCTGCTTCTTTGACAAGTGGATCACGACGAGCGGAACTCAGATAGCCGGGCTTCAAAGGAGGCCCGGGTGTGCTGTCAAAGGCACACCATCTAGGCTGAGTTCAGCAAATATAACTAACTGAGAAATCTCAAAATGCGTCCGAAATGGTGCTTGTGAATCTCGTTTTCCTTCACGGAGCGAGTGGATCAGGTTGATAGACCTTGCCGGCAGGTAAGGGAGGTCATGCGAGAGATTCGAGTTGTTGGCGATCACTGTTTTTTTCAGGTGTATCGGCATCAGGTCGGATTGATCAAACCAATAAGGGCATACGGTGGATGACTTGGCGTCAAGAGGCGATGAAGGACGTTGGAACCTGCGAAAAGCTATAGGGAGCCGGTAACCAGGCTGTGATCTATAGATGTCCGAATGGGGAAACCCACCCGCAAGGGTATCGTGCACTGAATGCATAGGTGTACGAGGCAAACCAGGGGAACTGAAACATCTAAGTACCCTGAGGAAAGGAAAGCAATATGCGACTCCGTCAGTAGCGGCGAGCGAAATCGGATTGTGGTGAACCCTGTGAATGTGTTGGAATGCACAACCAAAGATGGTGAAAGTCCAGTAGCAGAATCTAGCCACTCAGCCCTCGAGTAGGCTCGGGCTCGTGGAACCCGGGTTGAACATGGGAGGTCCACCTCCCAAGGCTAAGTACTCCTTGACGACCGATAGCGAATCAGTAAGGTGACTGAATGTTTAAAAGTACCCCTATTAGGGGGGTGAAATAGTACCTGAAACCGTGTGCCTACAAGCGGTCGGAGCCCTACGGGGTGACGGCGTGCTTTTTGCATAATGAGCCCGCGAGTTAGTCTCTGTGGCGAGCTTAAGGCCTAACGGGCCGGAGGCGGAGCGAAAGCGAGTCTGAATAGGGCGTTGAGTCGCAGGGGCTAGACACGAAACCCGTGTGATCTACCCATGGTCAGGGTGAAGGTGGGGTAAAACCCGCTGGAGGCCCGAACCCGTCATCGTTGAAAAGATGTGGGATGAACTGTGGGGAGGGGTCAAAGTCCAATCAAACCGGGAGATAGCTTGTTCTCACCGAAATAACTTTAGGGTTAGCCTCAGGAGGCAACTATTGGGGGTAGAGCTACTGGATGGAAGGCGGGCCCGCCTAGGGTACCTCTTCCAACCAAACTCCGAATACCAATAGCCAAGTCCTGGGAGATAGACTGCGAGTGAAAATATCCGTAGTCAAAAGGAGAATAATCCAGATCGCCAGCTAAGGTCCCCAAATCATGCTCAGTTCTTAAGGAAGTCAGATTGCCGTGACAACCAGGATGTTGGCTTAGAAGCAGCCATCATTTAAAGAGTGCGTAACTGCTCACTGGTCGAGGAATTTGGCGCCGATAATGATCGGGAATAAGCATGATACCGAAGCTGCGGACTTCGTAAGAAGTGGTAGGTGAGCGTTCCATTCCGCGTTGAAGGTTATCCGAAAGGGTTGCTGGAGCGTATGGAAGTGAATATGCGGGCTTGAGTAACGATAAAAAGGGTGAGAATCCCTTTCGCCGTAAGTCTAAGGTTTCCTGGGGAAGGTAAATCCGCCCAGGGTTAGCCGGGTCCTAAGGCGAGGCCGAAAGGCGTAGTCGATGGATAGCAGGTTAATATTCCTGCGCACATACAAAGATCAAAGCATAGTGCGGATCTCCAAGCTCTTCTGGACTGTTAGACGTCCAGGCCTTCGGGCCGTTGAAGGGGGAGGGGGTTCCTAGAAAAGCTATGTGGGCGATGTATGTCCCGTACTAAAACTGACACAGGTAGACGAGGCGAATAGCCTCAGGCGCTCGAGAGAATGGTCGTGAAGGAATTAGGCAAAATCACTCCGTAAGTTCGCGAGAAGGAGGCCCTTCGGGGCGCAGAGAAAAGGCCCTGGCAACTGTTTATCAAAAACACAGCACTGTGCTAACTCGCAAGAGGATGTATACAGTGTGACGCTTGCCCAATGCCCGAATGTCACGGAAGTGGGTTAGCTTTATGCGAAGCTCACAACTTAAGCACGGGTCAATGGCGGCCGTAACTATGACGGTCCTAAGGTAGCGAAGTTCCTTGTCGGGTAAGTTCCGACGCGCATGAATAGCGTAATGACTGGGGCACTGTCTCCACGACCAACTCGGTGAAATAGTAGTGGCGGTGAAGATGCCGCCTACCCGCAGCAAGACGGAAAGACCCCGTGAACCTTTACTGCAGGCTTATATTGGTCATGTGCACAAGATGCGCAGGATAGGTGGGAGGCTTTGAAGCCGGTGCTTAGGCACAGGTGGAGCCGTTGGTGAGATACCACCCTTCTTGAGTGTGTGGCCTAACTTCGATTCCCGTGAATCCGGGCGAAGGACAGTGTATGCTGGGTAGTTTGACTGGGGCGGTCTCCTCCTAAAGAGTAACGGAGGAGCGCAAAGTTTGGCTCAGCACGGATGGAAACCGTGTGTTAGAGTGTAAGAGCATAAGCCAGATTTACTGCGAGTCCGACAGGACGAGCAGTCTCGAAAGAGGGCTCTAGTGATCCTGCGATCGCGTGTGGAAGCGTCGTAGCTCATCGGATAAAAGGTACT